>Ga0114916_1001991_pt1 | contig 10996 bp, 11 predicted proteins | sample MalvirAntarct_66_FD_83501 | JGI IMG/M metagenome (GOLD analysis project Ga0114916, IMG submission 83501) | Marine viral communities from the Global Malaspina Expedition - Malaspina viral metaG Antarct_66 | ecosystem: Environmental > Aquatic > Marine > Oceanic | place: West Anvers Island... | reverse complement strand
TTGCTTCCCAGCCACTCTGTGGCTTGCTCTTGGCTTCGATCGACACCACCATGGCCTGCGAACCGTACGTGTCCGAAATCTCGCGGATGATATCGGGATCCTTGGTTGCCGCTGTGTTGACGGCAACCTTGTCGGCTCCGACATCAAGAAGCTGCTTGGCAGATTTGAGGTCGGCAATGCCGCCACCCACGGTGATCGGGATGAAGGCTTCCTGCGCAACTTCGCGAACAATGTCGGACAGGTTGTTGCGTTCATAGAGACTGGCGACAACATCCATGTAGAGCAACTCGTCGGCGCCCTGGGAATAATAGAGGCGGGCGCGTTCTGCAGGGTTGCCCATCTTCCGCCATCCCTCCATCTGCACCCCTTTGATGAGGTGCTGGAGCTTGATGTCGAGGCGCGCAATTAGTCGAATGTTCACGGGCGTCACTCAGTTCTGATCAAAGATACGGCGGCGCAGCTTCCATTCGCCCTTGTCGTATTCCCAAAGATGCGGGGGGCGGAAGCGGTTGGCGAGTGCATCGAAATATTTACGGTCCATGACCGGAGCTTCGAACTGCTTCGAGGCGACCGGGAAATCCTTCTCCGGCAGGCTGAGATATTCCATCAACTCCTCGGCGAAGCGCTCGGGGTACTCGCCGTCATAGCGGCGAACAAGGGCCACGCCCTCTTCGCGTTCGATGTCGCCGGAGCGAATTTCCTGAGCGGCGTCATAGGTGGTGCGGCCGATGCCGAACTTGATGAAGGTGGTGTAGTAGTGCAGGTCATCGATGCGGTCATCGATCGAGTTGTACTTCGAATAGGTTCCCGGCGTGCGTTCGGGCGAGGCCTCGAAGCCGCCATTCTCGACCGCAAAGTAATAGGCTGCCTGTGGATGCCACTTCAGATAGTAGCCGAGATAATGAACCTCGATGCCTTTTTCCTGAAGTTCGGCCGGGTTTGAAGGCTTGTAGACCTCGAGATCCGGCATGGCGACACCGTAGTCTTCTACCAGCGCCTTGATTGAGGTCCCCCCGAGAAAGATCTCGCTGTCATCGGTGGTGGAGAAATAGGTGTAGTCGCGCTTTGCGCTGGCATTGTCGGCAATCGGGTTGCCGTATTCGGCTTCGTTTTCACCGTAGAAGATCAGCGGGATGTTCATCCGTGCGGCCATTTTCGGCGCATAGGACTTCTGACCGAAGATAAACGGCTGGAAGGGATGGAACAGGTTCTCGACTGCCAAGCGGGTGATCAGCCGCTTGACACGGCCATTGGGGGTCAGCAGGTAGTTGTCAAATCCGGAGTGGATCCAGCGGTTGAAATTGCGCCATCCCCAATCGGTGTAGACATGGGGTGCCCAGGTTACCGTCAGCGGGTTCATGTTGAATTCGTATTTGAGCATCCACGACTGGTAGAAGCTGTCCTTTCCGCCTGATCCGGGAACAAGGCAGTCATAGTGGCCATTGCGCGAACGATACTTGTCGCAAAGCACTTCGAGTTCCCGGCGGCGCTTTTCCCAGTCGATGATATCGTGCTTGCGCTCTGCGTTGCGGCATGCATCGCAAACGCCTTCGGAATCGAAATTGATTGTCGTCTTCTTGCTTTCCGAGGTGTGCTTGTGCTCGACCGTCGAATTCGGACGCTGGTTGGATATGACGCATTTCGAGCAGAACGCCACATTCTCCGGAAGACCATACATTGTCTCGCGGACCTGAACGTCGGGCGCGTATTTCGCCAGATCAAGTTTGTCTTTGCGGGGATCGCTATGCCAATGGCTCATCGATTCAATCCTTAGCGTATGGTCTGGGAGCATTTTATTCGAGTCTTGGTTTTCAGTTCCGCCGCCGTTTTATCGTGGAGAAATTAGTTAAGCTAGACTCATTCAAAAATTTCATTTCGAGACGATCTATCTTTTTGATATTTACGACTATATTAGATGATCCTTATGAATCGAATGGGATCTAGATCTAGTGGACACCTCGAAGAACCTCCCCATGCTGGCCGTTTCGTGATTCACTCCTGAGGAGATTTGCGGGAGGCTGCGGATGCGAGGACAGGCTGGGTTCTGGGATATCGACCAGCGCTATGTGCGGCTGAGCGATGCCGGCGATGCTGGAGAAGCTCAACGCGCTGGTGCCATGGGAGGTTTGCCGCAAACGGTTGGCGAAAGCGCTGAAGCGCTCCGACGGCGCCAAGGATGGCAGGCCGCCCCACGACCCGGTGATGATGTTCAGAATCAGGGTTCTGCAGGCGCTCTGCGGCCCGTCGGACGACCATGCCGAGTTCCAAGTCCAGGACTGGTTGTCCTTCATGCGCTTCCTCGATTTGGAGCTCGGGGATCGGGTGCCCGACGTCACAACGATCTGGCTGTTTCGCCAACACCTCGCGCAGGCCAAGGCGGTCGAGAACCGGTTCGCACGCTTCGACAAACACCTCTCCAAGTGCGGCTATCTCGCGATGGGCGGCCAGATCATGGACGCGACGATCGCGCCGACGCCGAAGCAGCGCAACTCTGACGCCGAGAAGATCGGCATCAAGGCGGACAAGGTCCCGGATGCCTGGGAGTAGAAGCTCGCCAAACTGCGGCAGAAGGATCGCGACGCCCGCTGGACCGTGAAGTTCTCGAAGGCCAAGGCCGCTGAGGACGGAAAGACCCGGAAGCGCGACATCGCCATTCCTGCCTTCGGCTACAAGAATCACGCCTCGATCGATCGTCGGCACAGCTTCATCCGAAGCTGGAACGTCACCAACGCCTCAGCTCATGACGGGGCGCAGCTCCGCAACGTGCTCGACCGCGGCAACACCGGATCGACGTTCTGGGCAGACACCGCCTACCGGTCGAAGACGAAGAGTGGTTGGAGAAGAACGGCCATTTCTCCGACATTCATCACACGAAGCCGAAGGGTCGGCCAATAAGCGAGGCGACGTCGCGGGCCAACGGCCGGCGCTCTAAAAGCCGCGCTTTCGTCGAGCACGTCTTCGCGCAGCAGAAATCGAGGATGAGATTGTTCGTGCGCAAGATCGGAATGGCGCGTGCTGGGGCGAAGGTCGGCATGGCCAACCTCGCTCACAACCTCACCCGCTTCGTCTGGCATCAGGGGCGAACTGCGCCCGAATGACGTACAAAGACAGCCAAGGACGACGCCGAGAAGCCGAAATCGGCAATCCACGTTAGCCCACCAAGCTCTAAATGGTGACGGCAATCACTGTCTCCGAGCGCCGGTAAAGCTGGTAGTTCGAGGTGACAAAGTTGATCATCTCGTCGGCCATCGGTGGCATTTCCATCAGGCTGGCCTTCAACAACCCTACCCTAGCGGGAAAACACTGATGGCCACTGCTACCCTGCTACACCACGCCCTCGGACATCATCTGCCCCACAACTTAGCGAACTCCGACAACAGGCGAGCGATCTTATCTCGAATGCCTTTGTATCGCTGTTCAAATGGAAGGCTCAACGCCCACCCGGCAGCTATGGAAATCCCGGTCGCGACTAGAGCTGCTTTAGTACCCGACCCCAGCACGTCAAATTTCCAGAGTGCTTCTTGTATCGGGTAATGAGACAAATAAATTGTGTAAGCGCACGCGCCTGCCTTTACTGCGCCTTTCATGATCCACTTCGGAAACTGGATCGTCATGCCCGCCAACATCAAGAGCGCAAACAGCGCGAATAGCTGTATATTATACAGAGGGGAAAACTCGCCGCCAGATGGCCAAAAGCTCTGTGAACCCAACAGGTAGGCATTCAATGCCAATGCGGGCATAACGATTAAGAGCCCGCTATTCGGGATTGTGTCGACGTTTTTCAGCAGATGGTATAATCCAGCACCGGCAAGCCAAACCATGGGCAATCCATCACCGCGCCCGCCCGACACATAAGGTACCAGCAATACCACAGCCAAAAGGGCTAACGCCAATGCCCCGATTGAGCGGTGCCGGAGGCCGAGGAGCGCACCACCATAAGCGATATATATCCAATACTCGACTGAAATCGTCCAAAGGGCACGGTTGGTTCCAAAGGGTGGGGTGTCAAACCCAGCCATGTTCTGCAAAAGAGCAAGATTTCCTAAGAAGACATTAACGGAAAGGCTACCCGGATACGGATGTTCGGCACGATAGAGCAAGGCCTCGACGATCCAGAACAGCGAAAGAACGGGCAGCAGAGGGATCGCCAACCGCATGTAACGATCGTACGCAAATCTCAAGAAACCAACAGACTGGCGAGTATCAATCACCCAAGCAATAGTGAATCCTGACACTGCGAAGAATATGGTGACCGCCATGCTTTGCAGGTAAGGGGAATGAGGCCACTGTGTAAAATCGAACGCCCCAAAGAACGAAGCAGCATGGCCAATAACCACTGCAAAAGTCGCCAACAATCTCAAGATGAGTAGGGTGTTTAGATTTTTGTCCACAGCACCTCGTATCTCATCTCTACGCGGAACGCCAGGCCGCCCCCAGTGAAGTCGTTGGCTGTCTGAATCAAAGAGAAAAGCTCCGCATCCAGTGGATCGCAAGGCTTATGATGCCATCTCGGAGGGACCGTGCATAGCAGCCATGATCTAATGGGATGAGCCGCCTTCCACCAGAGAGTGCAGCTATTGTAGCGCATCTTTAGTGGGGAGAGGAGCATTCTGATGGATATCGAGGTTTTGGGCCTTGATCTGGGCAAGTCTGTATGTGGCCTTGCGGAACTGGACGTAACAGGAGTTGTTGTGTTTCGCAAGCGCCTGCAAAGAAACCGCTTATTGAATTTTCTAGAAAAGTCGCGCCCCATGTTGTGGCGATGGAAGAGTGCGGTGGAGCGCATCACATCGGGCGGCTTTACCCGGGCACGAACCCCGCCTGATGTCGCCGCTTTACCTCCGGCGATAAATCAAGGTTTGAATAGCCCCGAGTTTTTTTGACACCCTCGGTCTTCATTTTCTGCTGGGTATGCTGTCATCCAACTATCCTTTCCTCGATCGCCTGTCTGTTCTTTGCTCCGAAGGATGCAGGGACAGGACAGTCATGGGACCGGATGGTCATGCCCTTCTTGGGTCACGGCGGCACCTTCGAGGCCACGCCTCACCGCAGGGCGTTCCCGGATGATCGACAGGTCCAGGGAAAGACACGTGTTGGATCGATCGGAGTGAGGGTCAGATCACACCGGAAAGCCCTGCGGATCGTGTCCCACCGAATGGTGTAGCTGGCGCGGTGGCCATCGGTGTTTTCCGGTAGGGTCGGGTTGTCGAAGACCAACCTGAAGGACACCACCGATGACCGACGACATGATGAACCTGCGCTCACTCGTTGAGAAGAGCGCCGACGCCGATTTGCTCCGCGAGATGATCGGCTTTGCCGCCGAGAAGCTGATGGCCCTGGAGGTCGGCGCGAAGACGGGCGCGGCCTATGGTGAGAAGACTGCATTGCGGCTTGCCCAGCGCAACGGTTATCGCGACCGAGATTGGGAGACCCGAGCCGGAACAGTTGAGCTGCGCATTCCAAAGCGGCGAACTGGCATCTATTTCCCGAGCTTCCTTGAGCCGCGCCGCATGGCGGAGAAGGCGCTGACAGCGGTGATCCAGGAAGCCTATATCCAGGGCGTTTCGACACGCTCCGTCGACGACCTCGTCAAGGCCATGGGCATGTCGGGCATTTCCAAGAGCCAGGTGTCCCGGCTCTGCGAAGAGATCGACGACAAGGTCAAAGCCTTCCTCGAGAGGCCCATCGAAGGGGAATGGCCCTATCTCTGGATCGACGCCACCTACCTGAAGGTCCGGCGCGGCGGGCGCATCGTCTCTGTCGCGGTCATCATTGCCGTCGGCGTCAATACCGACGGCCGGCGTGAAGTGCTGGGCATGGAGATCGGCACGTCCGAGGCCGAAGCGATCTGGACTGAGTTCCTCCGCAAGCTAACCAGACGAGGGCTGCGCGGGGTGAAGCTTGTTGTCTCTGATGCGCATGAGGGCATCAAGGCCGCGGTATCGAAAGTGCTCTCAGCCACCTGGCAGCGCTGCAGGGTCCACTTCATGCGCAATGCGCTGGCCCATGCCGGAAAGAGCGGACGCCGCGTCGTCTCCGCATTCATTGCCACGGCTTTTGCACAGGACACGCCGGAGGCCGCAAGCACCCAATGGCGCAATGTCGCTGACCAGATCAGGCCGAAGGTGCCTAAACTCGCCAATCTCATGGACAGTGCCGAACAGGACGTGCTCGCCTACATGACCTTTCCCAAGCCGCACTGGGCCAAGCTTCATTCGACAAACCCGATCGAGCGTCTCAACGGCGAGATCAAGCGACGCACAGAGGTCGTAGGCATCTTTCCTAACGACGATGCCATCGTAAGACTGGTCGGTGCCTTGCTGCTTGAGCAGAATGACGAGTGGGCAGTTCAGCGATCTCGCTACATGACCCTTGAGACAATCGCGACGATGGGCGATGATCCACTCATCAGCCTGCCAGCCGCAAGCTGATCCGTTCCTGGCTCTGTCCGGAAGGCACGACAAACGCCGAAGCTACACCACGCCGTGGGACACGATCGCCCTGGCGGCACCAATCCAGCGAATGGTCGATCGGTGTTTGAGTCAAACCACCCGAGAACTGGTATCAATCGTATGACTATCCGAGTGGATCAGCACCTTGTGCTTTGGCTTCCTCCTCCACACCGCCATCAACAATGCCTGCAGGACCAGGTCCGTCGTCTGGCGGCTCTGCATCGATCATCCGACGACGCGGCGGGAATAGAGGTCGATCACGAGAGCCAGATAGGCAAAGCCTTCCATTGTCCTGATATAAGTGATGTCAGCGACCCAGATCCGGTCCGGCGCATCCACATCGAACTGCCGGTCCGGTGAGTTGTCGATGAACAATGACGGCTTGCCGCTATAGCTTCCCGGCCGGCGCTTGTAGCCGATCTGAGCCTTGATACCTGCCAAACTGGCGAGACGTGCAACGCGGTTCGGACAACAGGTCCCACCCTGATCATGCAGATCGTCATGAAGTTTGCGATAGCCATAGACCTTGCCGCTCTCTTTCCAAGCTTTGTGGATGAGCTCTGTCTGGCGTGCGTCTTCGCGAGCCCGTTTGCTTAACGGGTGCTTCAGCCAGGCATAGAAGCCGCTCGGTTGGATGCGCAGGCATCGGCACATAGCCCGCACCGAGAACAGCGGGCGATGCTCGACCACGAACGCGTATCTCACTTTGCATCATTGGCGAACTACGCGGTGGCTTTTTTAGGATGTTGCGCTCCTCGGTGACCCTCGTCAGTTCGCGCTTCAACCGTCTGATCTCGGCATCCTTGTCGTCACCGCCAAGAGGCTGTGAAAACTTCTTCTTCCACGCGTAGAGCGAATGCGGACTGACGCCCAGCCGCTTCGACACCTTCGCGACCGGATAGCCTCGCTCGGTGATCTGCGCCACCGCGTCCCGTTTGAAGTCGTCGCTGAAATTGACTTTGCCCATCATGGCCTCCTTGCCTCAAAATTAGGGAAGAAGGCGTCCAGAAATCTAGGGGCTTCTGTGGTTGCCGCCCCAGTGCAAGAAGTTTTTGACCCGTTTGGGGTGTGATCGAGTGCGGTCTTCTGTCAGGCCTTCAATGCGGCACTTCAGAAGCCGCTTGCCGATATGGTGATCTGCGGATCAGGGCCAAATCTATTCAACGAGCTGATGCGCTCCTAGCCCCTAACTGGTTTTCCTGACCCAGATCTGTTCGATCATTTTGCCCATGTAGGTCGTCGACGTTCTCACACCTCCTTTACCGGCGCTGGCCTGTCGAACGCTGCACCTCAGTCATGCAGCAACAGTTTGCACCGGATATCGATAGTCCTCTTTCTTTGTCAGCATGGCCCAAATCGCTCGCGCCATTTTGTTTGCCAACGCTATGGCTACCAGCATCCTTGGCTTTCGATCCAACATCCGGGCTAGCCAGGATCCGTCGGGGATTGTCTTGCGCCCGAGCCAGTTCAGCCTCGACATCGCACCGATGATCAACAACCTGCGAATATCGGCCTGCCCAGCTTTCGAGACACGCCCAAGCCGCTCCTTGCCCCCGGACGAGTGCTGTCGCGGAACCAGACCTAACCATGCCGCGAAGTCCCGTGCACGTCGAAAGCTCTCCATCGGCGGCGCAAAGGCTTCAACGGCCAACGCGCTCATCGGACCAATGCCCGGCATGGTTTGCAGACGACGCGTTGCGTCAGTCTGTGCTGCCAGAGAGCTGATCTGCTTTGTCTTGGTTTGTATTCGTTGCGTCTTCTCGGAGATCTGCAATAGGAGATCACGGCACTCCTCACGGACCAGCTCCGGCAGATCGCAGGCCTCATCCTCGATGATCGCCTCGACGCGCTTCATGTTGCCGATCCCTTGCGGGGTTGTGTGACCGAACTCATAAAGATGAGACCTAAGCGCGTTCACCAGCTCAGTACGCTGATGCACAAGTCGCTCTCTGCCGCGGAAAAGAAGCGCACGGGCTTGCTGAGCCTCAGCCTTCGGAGCGACAAACCGCATCTCGGGTCGCTGCGCAGCGATGACAATCGCTTCCGCATCAGCAGCGTCGTTCTTCTGGCGCTTCACGAACGGGCGGACATACTGCGGCGCGATCAGTTTCACCTCATGTCCGTACTTGGCCATTTCCCGTGCCCAAGAATGCGCACTGCCGCAGGCTTCCATGACAACAACCGCCGCGGGTTGCTCGGCCATGAATCTGCGAAACTGCAGCCGCGATAACTTCCTGCGGAACCTAATCTGCCCCGTCAGGGACGCCCCGTGCACCTGGAAAACATTCTTCGCCAGGTCAATCCCAATCATCGTATCCGTCATCATGATTGCCGTCCTTCCCATTTTGTGGCCGTGAACACCACAATCTTCAAACACGAATTGTCGTATGGGTAGAGCGGCAACCACTCCATCTATTCAACCAGTCCTTGGAAGCAGACCACCTGCCGTGGTCTAGTGGCTGAGAAAAAACGAAACCCAACACGATCAGCAGGCGCAAAGAGTTGCTTAATCTAGACCAGATACTGTCCAAGAGATTGGGGGGAGCTCAGTTAAGGAACACGCTAACCCAAAAGCGAGCACATCTCAGTGGAGCAGGTCATCACCAACCGCCTATCAAGGTAAATGAAGCGCTGGAAAAGACCTAGCGATAAGTGAGTGTTACCCAGAGCTTAAGTAGTCTCGCTACGCCCATCGCGGATCGCCGCCAGTTCCCTCAGCACCGGTAGGTTGACTGCCAGCAGCACCAGCCCCAAGACGCCCAGAATTACAAAATCGACGATCACCAGATTGTTGTCGCGGGTGCTTGGCCAAAAATATGCAAAGGGTAAAGCGACAGCGCCAGTGCGTAGCGCAATGACACAAAGCTGCCACAGGCTACGAAGCATCTGCGCGCTGCCAAACACGCCGTGAAGTCCAATGCCGCTGGCCAGCACGCTGAAGGCGACAAAGCCCGCCTTGGCGGCAAGCGAGACAGACAGGTCGCCACCCCGCATCACCGCGTAAAGCCCAAGCGCCAGCGTTAGCGCGGTGGCGGAATAGAGCAGCACATGGCCGGTGCGATGGCTGGCATTGAGCACCGTACTGAGCGCCTGAAAAACCGCCATGAAGGGCAAGCCGATCAGCAGCACCCGAATGGTCAGGGCAATCGCCTCGCTGCCGTCGCCGGCCAGCGCGCCAAAGCCGAAAAGCAGCGCCGCAATCGGCCGTGCGTATATCGCCCCCACCAGCGCGCCGGTAAGGCCGAGCACGAAGGCGGTGCGAATCGCAAGATTTGCGCGCTGCTGGAACAGCGGGTCCTGCGCGCTTGACACGGCGGAGAGCAGTGGCAGAAAAATCATGATGATAGGTGCGATCAGAATACCCATAGGCAATTCGAACAGGCGCAAGGCATAGTTGAATGTCGCCAGATCACCGGGCCCGCCCAGGGCATAGAGCGAGCGGAAAACGATCGGCATGCCCACAAGCAACGCAGCACCCAGAACCCCCTGCAAAAATTGCGCGGCAAAGTTGGGCGCAAAATGGTGGATGCCGGAACTGCGCCGGGCAAAACCATGCATGCGCACGGCCTGCAGGCCAAAGCGCACCAGCGAGGCCAGAAGCAGCGCCAGACCGAAGAGTGCGAAATCCACCGGGCCGGCGCCAAGGCCAAAAAAGAAATAGAGTGCCAACAACCCGTTGAAGGCAAGCACGGTGAGCGCCGGAACCGCATATTTGCCCACTGCGTTTAGATAGGCCGAGGACACGCCGATGATGGTGGCCACAGGCAGCGCCAAAAGCGACAGGCCGAGACCCAGCGGAAACCCGGCCAGTTGGCTCAGATCAGATGCCGGAGCCAGGGCCGCCAGCACCACCGGCATAGCGGCGAACAGAGCTATGGCCAGTCCCAGCGCGGCCAGTCCGGTCCAGCCCATCACGCGCCGCGTGAGCTGGATGCGCGCGTCCGGCGCGGCGCGGGTCAGCGCCGGCACCAGAGCGGCGGCAAAGCCGCCTGACAGCAACAGCCCGACCAGCAGATCCGGCAGCGTCAGGATCAGGACGGCGGCGTCCATTTCCGCACTGAGACCCAAACGCGCGCCCAGCACCTGCTCGCGGACCAGCCCCGACAGGCGGCTCAACAGTAGCGCAAGGCTGACGAGGGTCGACGTCTGAAGCAGTGAACGCGCCATGTCCGTCAGTACCTGATGATCTTGTTCAACAAGTCCGGCGAGAGCGGCAGGTCGCGCAGCAGATCGCGGATGCGCGGCGCGGCGCGGCCGTCACCATAGATGTTGCTGCCGTCATGGCGCCCATGCTCGAGCGCCGCCGCGATGGCCCTGCGCACAGCTTGTCCCTCAACAGGCACATCGATGGTGTTGCTGTTGCGTTCCCGTCCGGTCTGACGATCGCCGACATTGATCACGGGGGTGCCGAAGCTGGCCGCTTCGAGAATGCCACTGCTGGAATTGCCCAGCATCACATCCACGCGCGCCATCAAGGTCAAATAAGCGCGGCGGGCGAGGTGGGTGCGAAGCCGGAGCTTGGGATGAGTTTTAAAGCGCGCCAG
>Ga0114916_1001990_pt1 | contig 11000 bp, 10 predicted proteins | sample MalvirAntarct_66_FD_83501 | JGI IMG/M metagenome (GOLD analysis project Ga0114916, IMG submission 83501) | Marine viral communities from the Global Malaspina Expedition - Malaspina viral metaG Antarct_66 | ecosystem: Environmental > Aquatic > Marine > Oceanic | place: West Anvers Island... | reverse complement strand
GTGTTACCAACATCTCCATCAGCCAGGCGGTCGACGCGGATGGCTTCTTCTATGCGCCCGACCCCAGCTCGCAGCTGGCCTGCACCATCGGCGGCAATATCGGCATGAATTCCGGTGGCGCCCATTGCCTCAAATACGGCGTCACCACCAATAACCTCCTTGGCGTCAAGATGGTCATGTTCGACGGCTCCATCGTCGAGATCGGCGGCAAGGCGCTCGATGCGGCCGGCTACGACCTGCTCGGACTGATCTGCGGATCCGAAGGTCAGCTGGGCATCGTCACAGAGGCAACCGTCAGGCTGATCGCCAAGCCTGAAGGCGCCCGGCCGGTGCTGTTCGGCTTTGAGAGCTCGGTTGCCGCCGGCGCTTGCGTCACCGATATCATTGGCGCGGGCATCATCCCGGTCGCCATCGAATTCATGGACAAGCCTGCCATCGAGATCTGTGAAGCTTTTGCCCAGGCCGGTTATCCCATGGATGTCGAGGCACTCTTGATCGTCGAGGTCGAGGGCTCTGACGCCGAGATGGATGCCATGCTCGAGCGCATCATCGAAATCGCCCGCAGGCACGGCGTCAAGACCATCCGGGAGAGCCAGTCCGCCACCGAAGCGGCGCTGATCTGGAAGGGTCGCAAGTCGGCCTTCGGTGCCACCGGCCGCATCGCCGATTACATCTGCATGGACGGCACCGTGCCGCTTGGGCAATTGTCGCACGTACTGGAAAAAACCAGCGAGATCATCGACCGCTACGGTCTGCGGGTCGCCAATGTGTTTCATGCCGGCGACGGCAACATGCACCCGCTCATCCTGTTCGACGCCAATGATCCGGAAGAGAGCATGAAGGCAGAAATGGCCGGCAACGATATTCTCAAGCTCTGCGTCGACGCTGGCGGCTGCCTGACTGGTGAGCATGGCGTCGGCATCGAGAAGCGCGACCTCATGCGTCACCAGTATTCCGATGCCGATCTAGCCCAGCAGATGCGGGTACGCGCCGCATTCGATCCTAAATGGATCCTCAACCCCTCCAAGGTGTTCCCGCTCGATGGCAGGAACGGCTCCCAACCGGGTAACCAGAGCTCCGGTGCCGACGACAGGACAGCAGCATGAGCGCGCTCGATATCCAGTATCCCGAGAGCGAGGAAGAAATTGCCCGCCTCGTCGTTGAGGCTGGCAAGGCGCGCCGTCCCATCGAGGTGAGGGGAGGCGGCACCCGTCTGGATCTGGGTCGTCCCGTGCAATCTGCCTCGGTTCTGTCAGTGGCCAGGTTGAGCGGCATTACCAATTACGATCCTTCCGAGCTGGTGATGGCGGCCCGCGCTGGCACACCGCTGGCGGAGATCGAGGCAGCGCTGGCGGAAAACAACCAGATGCTCACCTTCGAGCCGATGGATCACCGCGCGCTTCTGGGCGCCAGCGGCGAGCCCACCATCGGCGGCGTCTTTGCCGGAAATGTTTCAGGCCCGCGGCGGATCTCCGCCGGTGCGGCGCGAGACAATCTTCTCGGTGTCCGTTTCGTCAATGGCTCCGGCGAAATCGTCAAGAGCGGCGGTCGGGTGATGAAGAATGTCACAGGCCTCGATCTGGTCAAGCTGATGGCTGGCTCCTGGGGCACGCTCGGGGTGATGAGCGAGGTCATCTTCAAGGTGCTGCCGCGGCCTGAAACGGCAGTTACCATTGCCATCTCCGGGCTCAATGATGCCGAAGCCGCGGAAGCCATGGCCGCGGCGCTGGCCATGTCGGTGGAAGTCTCCGGGGCGGCACACCTGCCCGAAAGCGTCATCCACAGATTCGCCGGCGGCAGTCTCAAGGGCGGCCCGGCAACGGTACTGCGGCTTGAGGGACTGGTCCCTTCGGTCGAGGTGCGCACCGGGCGGCTGGTCGCCGAGATGGGCCGCCGTGGCACGGTATCGGTTCTGGAAGGGGATGCTTCGGAAGGTCTCTGGCGTGACATTCGTGACGTGACGCCCTTTGCCGACGGCACCAGCAAACCTGTCTGGAAAGTGTCGGTGGCGCCATCCGCCGGTCATCAGCTGGTCGCCGCCTTGAGGCTCAAGACCGGCGTCGACGCATTCTACGACTGGCAGGGCGGGCTGGTCTGGCTGCGCATGGAGGCCGACCCGGAAGCCGACCTGGTCCGTCAGTACATCAAGGCGCTGGGCGGTGGCCACGCCACCCTGGTCCGGGCCGATGCCGCGACCCGCGCGTCTGTTGCCGTTTTCGAGCCGCAGCCCAAGCCGCTTGAGGCTCTGGCGCGGCGGATCAAGGACCAGTTCGATCCCTCTGGTGTGCTCAATCCGGGTCGCATGACCGCTGGCATGTGATAGTCTTTCAGACCCTTGGGGAAATCCAAATCTCTTTGGAACCAGATCTATTCAGAACAAGGAGCGTGCAATGAGCAATCACGACCAAGCCCCTCAGCCTCGCCAGACTGACCGCTGGCTGGAACCCGGCAAGACCAACCTGCAGGTGATCTACATCCTGTATCTTGCAAGTTTCGTCATCGGAATTTCCGGCATTGTCGGCATTGTACTGGCCCATCTCAATCGCGGCAAATCCGAAGCCTGGCTCGAAAGCCATTACACCTGGGCGATCCGCACCTTCTGGCTCGGCCTGCTTGGCGCCTTTGTCAGCATGCTGCTGATGATTGTCATGATCGGCATGCTGACCATGTTGCTGGTCGCGCTCTGGATCGTTATCCGCACGGTCGTCGGGCTGCAGAAACTCGGACGCAACGAGCCCATCGACAATCCCCAAAGCTGGCTGCTTTGACGGATACCTGTCGCAAGCGGCGGCACAATTTCTGAAAGTTCCAAGGAAACCGCGACATGCAGACCAATTTTACCGCCGAGCAGCTGACTGATCCCGGTGTCGCCGAATCCGAGAAGATTCTGAGGAAATGTGTCCATTGCGGTTTCTGCACCGCCACCTGCCCGACCTATGTCACGCTCGGCAATGAACTCGACAGCCCGCGCGGCCGGATCTACCTGATCAAGGACATGCTGGAGAACAACCGTCCCGCCGACAAGCAGGTGGTCACCCATATCGACCGCTGCCTGTCGTGCCTCGCCTGCATGACCACGTGCCCCTCCGGCGTCAACTACATGCACCTGGTTGACCATGCCCGCGCCCATATCGAGAAGACCTACAAGCGGCCGCTGATGAACCGCATCACCCGCGGTCTTCTGGCGATGGTGCTGCCCTATCCGGGACGCTTCCGCGCATCGCTCTATGCGGCTCGGATCGGCCGGCATTTTGCACCGCTGTTCAAGGCGCTGCCGGGCCTCAAGCCAATGGCGGCTATGCTCGAACTCGCCCCGTCCTCTGTCCCGGCGCAATCCGATGTTGCCAGACCCGGCGCCCATCCGGCGCAAGGTCAGAAGCGTGGCCGTGTGGCGATCCTGACCGGCTGCGCCCAGCCGGTGCTGAAGCCCGGCATCAACGAGGCAACCGTCAGGTTGCTCAACCGCATCGGTGTCGAGGTGGTGGTGCCCGAAGGCGAGGGCTGCTGCGGCGCGCTGGTCCATCACATGGGCCGCGAGCATGATGCGCTTGATGCGGCGCGCAACAATGTCGACGCCTGGACCCGCGTAATCGACAATGGCGGGCTCGACGCCATCATCATCACCGCGTCCGGCTGCGGCACAACCATCAAGGATTATGGCTACATGCTGCGTGAGGACCCGGACTATGCGGCAAAAGCGGCCCGTGTCTCCGAGCTTGCCAAGGACATCACCGAGTATCTGGCAGGCATCGAGATGCCCGCACCGGTCAACGGCGCCAGCATGGTCGTGGCCTATCACTCCGCCTGTTCCATGCAGCACGGCCAGAAGATCACCACCCAGCCCAAGACGTTGCTCAAGGTGGCTGGCTTTACCGTCAAGGATCCGCCCGAGGGCCATCTTTGCTGCGGTTCGGCCGGCACCTACAACATCATGCAGCCCGAGATCGCCCGGACGCTTCGCGACCGCAAGGTCAGGAACATCGAGCGGACTAAGCCGGACCTGATTGCCACCGGCAATATCGGCTGCATGACCCAGATCGCCGGCGGGACAGACATCCCGATCATCCACACGGTCGAACTGCTCGACTGGGTCTATGGTGGCGAAAAGCCGGCGGGCCTGCCCGATATCGCTCGGGCGAAGTCGGCACCATTGGTCGCTGCCGAGTAAAGCCGCCTATTGCTGTCGGGCAGAAAGGCTTCTCCGGCAAGAGAAAAGGCGGCGCTTTCGAAGCGCCGCCTTCTGTATTCAGAGTTGTTGCAAATGCAATGCCGCGCGCTCAGCCGCCGCCGAAAAGGGTTCCCAGCAGATCCATGCCGCGATCGGTGTAAAGCTTTTCGGCTCCCCTGCCGTTGGGGCCGATGACGATGACCTTGGAGCCAACGCCGGCACGCTTGTAGAGATGCTCGACATCCTTGTTCATCATCCGGATGCAGCCTGATGACATGTTCTGGCCGATGGTCCAGGGCTGGTTGGTGCCATGGATGCGGAAGATCGTGTCGCGGCCTCCCTTGTAGAGATAGAGCGCGCGGGCGCCGAGCGGGTTGTTGGGCCCACCCTTCATGTAGGTCGGGATGATCCGGCCCTTCCTGCGTTCGCGCGCGATCATGGTTGCCGGCGGACGCCAGTCCGGCCATTCGGCCTTGCGTCCCACCTTCACCGTTCCCGACCGGCCGAAGCCTTCGCGACCGACGCCAACCCCGTAACGGGTCGCGCGGTTGTTGCCTTCGACATAGTAGAGATACTTGGTGCTGGTATCGATAATGATGGTGCCGGGCTTCTCGCTGGTGACGAGGCGCACCTTCTTGCGCATGAATTCCGGCTTGGGCTTCTTCGACGTGGAGACCTCGACCAGCGGAAAGCTGTCATCCGGTCCGGCCTCGACGGGCGCGGGCGCAGCCAGGCGTGGGAACGCGGCAGCTCCCTGTGCAAAAGGAGCGACCATCAGCGCGCTGGCGCCGGCGGTCAGCATGAAACGTCGTGATACCTTGTTTGTCATAGCCCTTTTCCCCTCTTGGCTGCTTCGGCCTTGATACAAAAGGTACCATTGATTTTGTGGGGATCAACCGCCCGTACGAGCAAAGTCATAACGTGTTTGTGATCGATCAAACAAAAACCGGTCCGGGAGCGACCCCGAACCGGTTCTTGTCAGTAGTCCGAAAGCAGTGCGCTGCAGTTACATCACAATCACCTTGGCGCCGATCTTTGCCCGTTCGTAAAGATCCGTGACGTCTTCATTGCGCATCCGGATACAGCCTGAAGACACGGCCTTGCCGATGGTCCAGGGCTGGTTGGTGCCGTGGATTCGGTAGAGTGTCGAGCCGAGATAGAGCGCCCGGGCGCCGAGCGGGTTCTCCGGCCCGCCCTTCATGTGCGCCGGCAGAATCCGGCCTTCCTTCTCGCGCACCCGCTTGATCATTTCAGCGGGCGGACGCCAGTCCGGCCACTCGGCCTTCCGGGTGATCTTCTCCGTGCCGCTCCAAGCATGGCCTTCCTTACCGACACCGACGCCGTAGCGTCGCGCCTGCCCATCGCCCATGACGTAGTAAAGGTGCCGTTCGCTGGTGTTGATGATGATCGTGCCGGGCTTCTGGTTGCCGGTGTAGGCCACCGTCTGCGGCAGGAAGCGATCCTCGATCTGGCGGGTCGGTGTGGCTTTGACACGCGGCGCCGCAAGCGCAACGCTGGTTACCTGGCGGCGTGGCTGACGCAGTGTGCGCGGCTGCGGCGCCAGCGCACGCACAGCCCGCGGCTTGGTCCGGTAGACGACGCCGCCGCGCGGCGCCGCCTGGCCGCGCAGCTGCATCACCCATGGGGCTGTCAGGTCCGGGCTGAGCACCACCGGGGGGCGCTGGCCGTAGCGGTCACCAGCGCTAGCCGGTGCAGAAAATGCGGCAAGGCCGAGCGCCGCACCGGACATGAGAAAAAGAGCAAGTTGTTTCATCGGACGCACCAAATACCTTTCGTCTGATCGCGACAGCCGCCATCACGCACGGTGTGCCGATGGCCCTGTCTTCCGCGAACCATGCTGCGTCAGGGGTGGAATCAATTGGTGAATCCGGCCCGATAAAAAGCCTGCAACACCGGAAACCTCTCCTTAGGGTTATCGCCGTCTTGCCAAACGCGGTGAACGACCGCTTAATTGCACCCGATTCCCGATTAACCATGACGACGAGCGGTACCATGGCGCATGAAAACGGCCTGATCACCGGCGAGGATGGCCGTACGCGCTGCTTCTGGCCCGGCAATCTTCCCGACTACCTAGCCTATCACGATCACGAATGGGGCCGGCCGGTAACCGATGATATCCGCTTGTTCGAAAAGATCTGCCTCGAAGGCTTCCAGTCGGGCCTGTCCTGGCTGACGATCCTGCGCAAGCGCGAGAATTTCCGTGCCGCCTTTGCTGGGTTTGATTTCCACAAGGTCGCCCGCTTTGACGAGGCCGACGTGGAGCGGCTGGTGGCCGACAAGGGCATCATCCGTCACCGCGGAAAGATCGTCTCGACCATCAACAATGCGGGCCGCGCCCTTGAGATGGTCGAGGAGTTCGGCTCGCTTGCGGCCTATTTCTGGGCGCACGAACCCGGTCCGGACGAGCGGCCCGAGACGGTGGACTATGCAACCCTGACCGCCAATCCGACCACCGCCGTGTCCACCCGAATCTCCAAGGATCTCAAGAAGCGCGGCTGGAGCTTTGTCGGACCGACGACGGTCTATGCCTTCATGCAGGCCATGGGTCTGGTCAACGATCATCTTGAAGGCTGCTGCTGCCGTCAGGATGTCGAGGGGCTGCGCGACGCTCTGGTGCGCCCGGCGTGACGCCTGAGGATCTCAAGACGCTCATCCATGGTGTCGCCGAATCCACGCCGGAGATCGGGCCGCTGGAGGAAAGCCTCAAATGGGGCGAGCAGAGCTTCACCCCGGCAAGGCGCAATGTCGGAAGTTCGGTCCGGATCGCACCACGACCGGACGGCGACCTCGCGCTGATGTTCATCTGCCACACAAATCTGGTCGATGAGTTCCGGGATCTCTATCCCGACGCCCTGACCTATGAAGGCAACCGAGCCATCGTGCTCTCACCGGGCGTCGATGCCGACCGCGAAGCACTCAAGCACTGCATCGCGCTGGCGCTGACCTACAAGCTGCGCAAGCGCAGGAAACGGGTCTGACTTCAAAGCCGCCTTTGCTTGGCGGTAGTCGCCAGCGCCACACCGCCCAGGATCAGCAGCGACGAAACAACCAGTCTCAACGTCCAGCCCTCGGCCAGGAACAGCGTGCCGCCGATCGCCGCGATCACCGGCACGGTCAGTTGGACGATCGCGCCTTGTGTTGCCCCGATCCGCTTGAGCACGCGGTACCAAAGCGCATAGCCCAGGCCCGAGGTGACCGCGCCGGAGGCAATGGCCAGCATCACGCCATTGGCGCTGGCATGAACCGGCAGTTGCGCCATCAGCACCACGCCGAAGAGCGGGATGACGAAGGCGACCGAGCGCGTGAAATTGTCGGCAGTGGCCTTCAGCGGATCCGGCAGCCCGCGGCCCCTGAGCGAATAGGCGCCCCAGGCGATCCCCGAAGCTGCCATCGCCGCTGCTGCCAGCGGATCCGGCGCGGACAGGCCCGGCGATACCAGCCAGATGAACGCTGCGAAGGCGACGATCAGGCCCAGCCATTCGAGCGGCGAGGGCCGGTCGCCCTCCTTCAGGCTCCAGCCGATCATTGTCGCCTGCACGCAGGCAAACAGGATGAGCGCGCCAACCCCGGTGTCGAGCGCCACATAGGCGTAGGAAAACGCCACCGCATAGGCAAACAGGGCGAAAGCCGAAGCCCAGGAGCCTGACTGGAGGCGCGGCCAGCGGCGTGCGCCTGTGCCGGTAACCGCGACCAGTAGCGCCAGCATGACCGCCCCGCTGCCGAGCCGCACTGCCGAATAGCTTGCCGGGTCGATCAGCGGCAGACCGCCCGATCCGAAGGGCCCTGGCGCAATCGCCATGCGTCCAAGAACCGAGTTGGCGGCAAACGCGATCATGGTGAGGGCAGTGAGCAGAATGAAGCGCAAGGACGAACCGCTTTCGTGAGAGGCCCGGCAGGGCAACGACACACCTATCGCCCGATTGCCAACGCCTGTCGATCTTGCCGTGTGATTTCCACAGACAGGATGCGCCGTGCTGCGTGGCCGCCCTTTCTGCCCGCCCTTTCTGAATGCCGGATGAACGGACGGTTCAGCGGGAGTTCAAGCCTGCCGTGCCAAGCTTCTCCCCGATGTAGCCAGAACCAAGAGGCGACGGGCATCGCAAGGCTCTGAGAGACCGGGCCGATTTCGCGCCGGTTTGTTCCAGTCCGGCTTGCCCCGAGACCACGGCACCCTGGGTTAACGACGGTTCGCAGTCAGGCGCGTCGCCAGCTGCCCAAGGAACCATCACCCGGTCACCGCGTTGAAATCGTGAAGGGCCATTTTGTAATCCTGCATGAGGAGTGTGGAATGTTTAGTACTTTGATGAAATCCATCGTAACGGCCTCGTTTTGCTTGGCAGCACTTGCTCCAGCGGGCGCGGCGTCGATGGTCGTACAGAAACCGGCAGTCGAGATTACAGGCTCTTCCGGCCTGGTCGAGGTTCAGTACCGCGACAGGCACCGCCGCGATTTCCGTGAAAGGCACCACCACAAGAGGCGCGGTTTTTACCGCCACCACAAGCGCGGTTATTACAACGGCCATCGCGGCTATCGCCACAAGCGCCATGGCTATCGCCACTACAACGGTTACTGGTTCCCGCCGTCCGCCTTTTCCTTTGGCGTGATCATCGGCGGCAACAACCGCGGCAGTGTCCGCGTCCGCCCGGGCTATACCAACCCGCAGCATGTCCGCTGGTGCCACAACAAGTACCGCTCCTATGACCAGCGGACCAACACGTTCCAGCCCTATCATGGCCCCCGCCGCGAATGCCGCTCGCCTTACTATTGATCGGCCAGCGCGTTCCGGCCCGGGCGGGCGGGTGGTCTGACCATCGGCCTGCCTGAGCTGGAGCACCCAAGCCTTGCAGCAAAAGGGCCTGTCGGTTAGGAGAAGCGCAACAAGTCGTTTCTCCTGCCGCAGGCCCTTTTTCATGTCCGACAAGAAGCAAAAGAAGCCCCAGAAACTCAAGGCACGCCTGGCGCGCGGTTTTCCAGATCGCTCGTCGGCCGATATCCGCGCCACCGATGAGATGATGGCCAAGATCAGGCTGGTCTACGAACGCTTCGGTTTCGAGCCGGTGGAAACGCCCTTCGTCGAATACACCGATGCGCTGGGCAAGTTCCTGCCGGACCAGGACCGGCCCAACGAGGGCGTTTTTTCGTTTCAGGACGATGACGAGCAATGGCTCTCGCTGCGCTATGACCTGACCGCGCCGCTGGCGCGTCACGTCGCCGAGAACTTCAACGACATCCAGCTGCCCTACCGCACCTATCGCGCCGGATGGGTGTTCCGTAACGAAAAGCCAGGTCCCGGCCGCTTCCGCCAGTTCATGCAGTTCGACGCCGACATCGTCGGCGCGCCGGGCGTACAGGCCGACGCCGAGATGTGCATGATGATGGCCGATACCATGGAAGCGCTGGGCATCCCGCGCGGCGACTACGTCATCCGCGTCAACAACCGCAAAGTGCTCGACGGCGTGATGGAAGCCATCGGGCTGGGCGGTGAGGAAAATGCAGGCAAGCGCCTCACCGTGCTGCGCGCCATCGACAAGCTCGACAAGTTCGGCATCGAAGGCGTCAAGCTGCTTCTCGGCGCCGGCCGCTGGGACGGCGGCAAGGAAGGTGAGGGGGACTTTACGCCTGGCGCTGGTTTGGATGAAAGCCAAGCCGAGTTTGTCTTGAATGTAGTCAATAATGAACGATTTGTGGAAGGTGAAGCAGAGCTACAGTTGAATGATACAAATCGGCATACAAAGGGTTTTGTAGAAGGCTTTGCAGAGCTCGACCACATTCGAACGGTTTGTGAGCTTTCCGGATATGGCCCAGACCGCATCAAGATCGACCCCTCCGTCGTCCGCGGCCTCGAATACTACACCGGCCCCGTCTTCGAAGCCGAACTTCTGTTCGACGTCACCAACGAGAAGGGCCAGAAGGTCCAGTTCGGCTCGGTCGGCGGCGGTGGCCGTTACGATGGCCTTGTCTCGCGCTTCATGGGCCAGCCGGTGCCGGCGACCGGTTTCTCCATCGGCGTCTCGCGCCTGATGACGGCGCTCAAGAACCTGGGCAAGCTCTCGGGCGAGGCGGCCTCCGGCCCGATTCTGGTGACCATCATGGACCGTGACCGCATCGGCGACTACGCCAGGATGGCGCAGGAACTGCGCGTTGCGCTCAACCCGGTCGACGCGAACAACCAACCGCTCGGCCCCACCGTTCCGGTCGAGCTGTTCCAGGGCAATCCCAAGGATTTCCCCAAGCAGCTGCGCTATGCCGACCGGCGCGGTTCGCCCATCGCCATCATTCAGGGCGGCAACGAGAAGGAAGCCGGCAAGCTCATTGTCAAGGATCTGATCGAGGGCAAGCGCATCGCCGAGACCATCACCGACAATGCCGAGTGGCGCGAGGCCAAGGCCGGCGAGCATCTGGTCGACGAGGGTGATCTTGTCATCACGGTCCAACGCGTGCTGGCCGAACAGGCATCCGATGGCCAGGAAATCTGACGTGGAAACGGTGTTTTCCATGTCGAGATCGGGGGAGGGGGTGTGATGCAATTCGGGGCTCCCATTTTCTCCTCAGATCTCGCCCGTGCGCTCGAAGCGCTTGAGGCGCCGCGCGTCGATATCCCGGTGATCCAGCCGGCCGAGCCGTTTCTCGACATGGCCGGAGAGGACCTGCGCCGCCGCATCTTCCTCACCGAGAGCGAGACCGGCGAAAGCCTGTGCCTGAGACCGGAATTCACCATTCCCGTGTGCAGCGCCCATATTGCCGAAAATGTCGCCACGCCGCGCCGTTACTCCTATCTGGGCCAGGTGTTCCGCCAACGCCGCGAAGGCGG
>Ga0114916_1001989_pt1 | contig 11007 bp, 7 predicted proteins | sample MalvirAntarct_66_FD_83501 | JGI IMG/M metagenome (GOLD analysis project Ga0114916, IMG submission 83501) | Marine viral communities from the Global Malaspina Expedition - Malaspina viral metaG Antarct_66 | ecosystem: Environmental > Aquatic > Marine > Oceanic | place: West Anvers Island... | reverse complement strand
TGCTTCGTGCTCGCCAAGGATGCCGATGATCTGTTCGTCCGTGAATCTCGTTCGCTTCATTGTCCGTCCTCAAGTTGGGCCGGACTCTAATCGACGGTGGAGGAAAAATCCCGTGGCAGGTCAGAATATCAGAAGCTCAAATAATACATTGCAGGATCATTTTTGTTGGCTACAAGACGGCTTTCCAGCTTTCTGTGATCAGGATTCGTAGCGCCGACTTTTTTCAACAGGGTCAGCGAAACGCAGAAGCTCTGCTGCAGTTTCGAATAAGTATTTACAACCCTAAGCAAGAGGACGCTCGGGGCCGCGCGCCTAAAACTTCCACCGAGAAAGTGCGCAAAAATGAGACTTACAAGGTTGGTATATCTCCAACCTTGCTCTCAACCCAAGCGACTACATCGGCGTGCAAATCTTCAGACAACCCAATATTGCTATCGTACGCTGCATGCAGCAATCGTATTCTGTCAAAGACAGTTATCTGACCACTAAGCCCCGCAAGTCTAACCTCATTAGTATCGATCACAAACGGGGCGGCTATGCCGGTACTTGGCTGCACAGCCGCGTCCAGATATTTCTGCCACTCGTTTGCATTTGGGGTGTGAATTTTGTTGCGCCAATTGGTTCCGCTAGCACATTGCAAAAAATAAGTTGGCGTCGCTTCTCTGTCGTCCAGAAATTTTCTGTAGCAAACAATATCCAACCCGCCATCCTTGGCAGCGTCGGAAACCCATTGATCAAGCCTCAATGACCCAAGCGTATTCAGATGGCCGCAAAGCACTTCGACGATATTGATAATACTAACTGCGTTATCCGGCGACCAACCTGCTCTGACCACCTGCCAGCCAGGTAGAAGGCCAGGGCAAAGTTCCTCTACCACTCGTTCGAAGAGTTCTCCTTGAACGGAAAAATCACGGTGTCTTTCTGCCCATTCAGAATAATATTGCTGGATAGAGAGCACCAAAAAGAAAGCTCGAATAGGATCATGTCGCCAATCTGGAGCATCCTTAATTCGCGATCCTTCGATTTTGAGTTCATTAGAAACGCCACCCCACCTTTTACGAGTTCCGATTTCAGCCCAACCTCGATCCGCGATTTCATGAGCCAAATCTTGACCGTCATCGCTGCAGATATTCTCCTCAATCAGAATGTCCACCACATCGCTTTTCGAAATTTCACTTTCATCAAACAGGAGTGAAGCTTCAATCCAATCAGCGAGTGTGTTTGTTTCAATGTTAATCACGTTCACTGAACGAGAGAAATTTTTCCCAGGGATTTGAAGCATGCTAACTTATAGCTCAAAAATCTTGTTGATTTGTGCAACGTTGGCCGACAATCGCTTAGCGACACGTATGAGCTTGTCGTCTTGAGCATAATGGTGGATAGAAGAAAGGGCCTCTTCGACATTGTATGCTGCCGTTGACATTAAGTCATACAGTTCTTCTTCATCACCACCAGCAATTACAAAAGCCTTTTCAAGGCTTGGGCGTTTGACTGTTCTAAGGTAATCTAACCCTTCACTACTTGCTAATACTTTCGCAAACCTATCAACCTGCCTTGAATCGGTGACGACAGGAGCATTCTCTTCGTCTCCAAACAGCCAGCGGGCGTACTCTTTTAAGTTGTCAAGATATTCGTCAGAAACGGGAGGATTTACGTCTGCTGGTTCCGCATCAAATTTCTCCACTACTCCAAGAAAGTTACGAACTGCGCTTCTCGCAAGTGACAAGAACAGGACACTAAACTTGTCCTCCACTTTACCCACGTCCAACCCTTCGGTATCTTCCATCTGGATTAATATAGAATAGGCAATGTAGTTTCTTTGCACTGTCGGCGTTTTACTTCCGATTTGGCGCATTACATCTCGATAACTAAGACCGTTCTCGTCTATGAGCTTAGCAATAAATTGGGCTTTCTCCGGCGGGGCCCACTCCTTTATGCCCGTTACATGTCTAAAGCCAAGAAATGCGTCGACTTCATTCCGTTGATCCAAACGAATGAAGGGAACCTCAGAAAATAGTTTTTCTGGCTCTTCAACCTCACCAACGATTTCCCGCCACTTTTTTGAATTTTCTTCGCCGGAAAATGTCTTTTTCAATCGCTTCAAAGCCGCAATTCGCCTGTTGCCCTCAACTACGACGAGACGCTTATCTCCGTGGATTTCCTCTTCAACGCACAAAACCGCTTCATGCGCCCAAAAGCCGCTTTCTAAAAATGATGTCGCGAGTTCTTCTAAAGACCAGTCTCGCATGAGATTGAAGATCTCATCTTGTGCGAGTTCCTTTTTATGCGCTGAACGCCCAAGACGTGGGTTCTTGGGGTCGAGCGCGATGGCCTCCAGGTCAGTGTACTCGATTTTTCTCTGCTTCATATCGCGCCCCTTCAGCCCAATTTAACAAGAACGTCTGGCTCGTTATCCAGGTGGATTTAGTCGATTGCTCTTGACATATCAATCGCGTTCAAAAAGTTACCACCAACCAGAGATATCACACCGCCCCCACCTTAAAAACGAACATCCCGATGACTTCGCCCTACTTGAACTGATTTGTTCGACATTAAGGGCAGAGCCCAAAATTCCAATGAAGTTCTTAAGTTGGATGACAACGCCTCGCAAGACACGGCTGCGATCGCAGATGCACCCAAAGCGCACCCCGTATCGCTGTTCCGAACGGAAACACCGCTCTTTGCACTCAAGTAGCGCATGCGAAAGATTGAGGCGGCCCGAGGAAAGGGAAGCCACGACCCTCGGTCGATTTGCACAACAGAGTTCACCCAGTTCATACGGTGTCACTACTTCATTTTCTTGCAAAAGATGCCTCATACGTCTAAGTTTAAAGAAAAACGGACAGGCACATTCAAGCACATGAAATTTATAGATTTATTCGCTGGATTGGGTGGATTCCACCAGGCCCTCAGCCAACGCGGCGGCGAGTGCGTCTTCGCGTCCGAACTTAACCCGCACCTGGCAAAGCTTTACGAGAAGAATTTCGGACTTCGCCCTGCGGGCGACATTAGGGCGGTCGATCTGGACGCCATCCCCGATCACGACATTCTTTGTGCCGGTTTTCCCTGCCAGCCTTTCTCTAAGGCCGGCGACCAAAAGGGCCTTGAGTGCCCTCAATGGGGCAATCTTTTCGACTATGTAGCTGACATTCTTGAAAAAAAGAAGCCCCGCTATTTTATTGTCGAGAACGTCCCCAACCTCATGCGACACCGTGGAGGCGAGACATGGGAGATAATCTGCAACCAGCTCAGAAATTTGGGCTACGACATTTCTTTCGAACGCCTATCTCCTCACATGTTTGGCATCCCGCAAAAGCGGGAGCGCGCCTTCATCGTCGGAGATCGACAGGGGTTGGGTAGCTTCGACTGGCGGAAGCCAAAAAAGTTGCCCGAGATTTCGATCCATTCGATTCTCGACAACGACCCTCCGGACGCCCACGCCTTGAACGAAAACCATGTCCAATATATCGAAGCTTGGCAGGAATTTGTCGCAGCATTCCCGAAAGAAGAAGACCTGCCTTCGTTTCCGATATGGGCGATGGAGTTTGGCGCCGACTACCCTTTGGACGGAGCAACGCCTCACAAGCGCGGCTACAAGCGCATGGGGGGGTTTAAGGGCGCCTTCGGCCGGCCACTTAAAGGCCTGCCTCCGGAGGCGGTCAAAGCGGCGCTACCAAGCTACGCTCGCACTGAGTTCGACGCATTTCCTGACTGGAAAATTGACTTCATACAAAAAAACCGAGACTTTTATGCTCAGCACAAAATGCTGATTGATGGGTGGATCGAAAAGATCAAAGATTTTCCGCCCAGCTTTCAAAAGCTAGAGTGGAACTGTAAGGGCTCTAAACGGAACATCTGGGACCATATTCTTCAATTCCGGGCCAGCGGCATTCGGGTCAAGAAGGTCGACACTGCCCCCTCACTCATTGCTATGACAACCAGCCAGGTGCCTATTGTAGCTTGGCGCAAACGCTACATGACACCTCGCGAATGCAGCCGCTTGCAGAGCATGGGCGCGCTTGAGCATTTACCTGACTCAAAGGGCGGTGCCTACAAGGCGTTTGGAAATGCGGTCAATGTTGATGTCGTTGGACACATTTTCGACTGTCTGCTCAACCACACGCCCTCCGAAGATGTAGATAATTTGGCAGTCGCGGCCGAGTAATGGTGCAAGTAAGTTCGGTAAATATTCGCCCAGGCGTTAACGTCCTCTCCGTCCTCCCTCATTTGAATTACAAATCTTGGTTCGCCCTCGCCGAGTTCGTAGACAACTCCATTCAGAGCAGTATCAACAATAAGAAGGCCCTTCAGGCAGTCGCTGGCCCCGACTACAAACTCCGCGTCGACATAGATTTCGACATGGCCGACAATATGATATCAATCAGGGATAACGCCGCTGGCATTGCGTCTGCGGACTATCAAAGAGCCTTCCGCCCGGCCGAAATACCCCCGAATGCCTCTGGCCTTTCGGAGTTCGGCATGGGCATGAAAAGCGCAGCATGCTGGTTCGCGCCAAACTGGAGCGTTCGGCCCAGTGCCTTAGGTGAAAACATCGAACGTACGGTTATCTTTAATATCGACGAAATCGTGCATGATAGGATCGAGGAACTTAACGTTCTATCTACGCACGTTGCTGAAGAAAAGCACTACACCGAAGTTCGCCTAGAGAATATTCACCGCTTTCCGCGCGGAAAGACGATCCATAAAATTAAGGAACATTTGTCCAGCATCTACCGCGCCTATTTCCGTGACGGGTCTCTGACACTATTCGTTGACGGTGAATTGCTAACCTACGATGAACCGGCCATCCTGACAGCGCCAAGCTACCGCGATCCAAAAGGTGATGCTGTAGCGTGGATAAGGGAAGTCGATTTTGATTTGGGCGATGGCAAGTCGGCAAGCGGTTTTGTCGCCATCCGCGAGACCGCCAATACCAGGTTGGCGGGTCTTGCACTCTTTCGGCGCAAACGCCTAATCATGGGCAGCGCTGACGAGGCCTACAGACCGGAGGACATATTCGGTAGACCTAACACCTATCCCTACCAGAGAATATTCGGTGAAATTCATCTGAAAGGCTTTTTCGTCTCCCATACTAAGGACGGCATCAAATGGGAGGAAAGTGAAGACGAATTCTTGCGCAGATTGCGCAAAATCTTGTCCGATGATAGCTTCCCTCTATTACAGCAGGCCCGTGAGCATCGAACGAAAGCTAGCGTAAAAGGGGCGCGCAAGGATGCCGCCGCTGCGCTGGACGCTACGGCCACCAATCTTAGTGATGCAACGCTGTCTACGCCCGGCGCAGAAATCGACGCACCTACCCCCCCACAAGATATTCCTGCCCCTCCGACGCCGGAAGAAGAAGCGCTTCCTGACCTTGAAAGCGGCGACATAGAACAGTCCGAGTTCCAGTTGCGGTTTCGCAGCGAGAACTGGAGCGTTGGCATGGAACTTTCCTACGCCGACGATAATGCTGACTGGCTAACCATCCACAATCGTCCTTCGATTGCTGATCCCGAACCACGCCGGGTGACCGTCCGCGTCGCGATGCTGCACCCATTCATGGCGCAGTTTCCGACAATGGACACGGACAGCTTCACCGCTGTTCTCAACATCGCAGCGGCCATGGCGCTTGCCGAAGTCGTCGCTGCCGAACTTGCTGACAAGAAACCGACCGCGATCCGCCGGTACACGAACGAAATTTTGCGCAATCAGATGTCGAAGGGAGTGATGGATGGGTGAGGGCAAAGGCATAATCAAGGTCGCCCCGTCGACGGGATTTGCCCATGGCAAGTGGTCTCCGGTCCAGGGCAGCGCGTTCAACGACATGCTGGACGCGAACACATCTCTTTCGCAAGAAGAAAAGGACAGGCTTTCCGAGGAAACCGCCACCATCCTTGCTCAGTGCGTCGATCCTACAAAAACCGGAGAAGCCAATACCGGTCTTGTTATCGGCTACGTGCAAAGCGGCAAGACCCTATCCTTCACAGGTCTTGCAGCGCTGGCCAGGGACAACCAGTACCGTCTGGTTATCCTGCTGGCAGGAACGACGAATAACCTTGTAGAGCAGTCCCACGCCCGCTTGAAGGGCGATTTGGACATTGACGCGACCCGAGAGTGGAAGTTGTTTTCCACTCAACAAAAGGGGTTCCAGCAGAGCGAACTCGACCGCGTCAATATGGAACTCGCGAGATGGCGGCGCGGCAACTCGCGCGCCCGTACAATCCTGATCGTCTCGATGAAGCAGCATCAGCACTTGGACAGCCTTTCGAAGCTGCTTTCCGATTCTGATTTAAGTGATGTGCCGACGCTCATCATTGATGATGAGGGCGATCAGGCCGGCATCAACACAAGAGCCAAGCAGGACGAGGAAAGTACGACCTACTCGCGAATTCTCGAACTTCGTAAACTCTTCCCCTGTCACAGCTATCTACTCTATACGGCAACTCCCCAGGCCCCGCTTCTGATAAGCCGAATTGACACGCTATCCCCTGAGTTCGGCTGCGTACTGACGCCGGGCAGCAAATACGTAGGTGGTCAAGATTTCTTCATCGAAGGCGCAAGCAAGTATATCGAGCCGATCCCTGTCGCTGACGTTCCGGACAAAAATGATCCGCCCACCGAACCGTCCGGTAGTTTGCTTGCAGCGCTGCGGCACTACTTCGTCGGCGTCGCCATCGGCCTGCTGCAAGAAGAGGACCAGAAGGGGCGCAATCGCTCTATGATGATCCATCCGGCCGTGCCGAAGGACGAGCATCTAATGTTCGCCCGCTGGGTTAAGCAGACCAAAGAGAATTGGGCTGTCATCTTGCAGGACGAGCACCACGAAGACTATGACGATCTGGTCGCAGCCTTCGCGCTATCCTCAAAAGATTTGCTTGCCACGTACGACACCTCCTTCACTTTTGATGATGTACGCTCAATGCTGTTCGACGCCATCGAAGAAACCGCCGTTGTCGAACTGAACACCCGAGAAAAAAACCGTATTCCCAGTGTAGACTGGAAGGGCGAGTATAGTTGGATTCTGGTGGGTGGTATCGGCCTTGACCGGGGCTTTACCGTTGAAGGCCTGACCGTCAGCTACATGCCGCGCTCTACCGGCGTAGGGAGCGCCGACAATATCCAGCAACGGGCGCGTTTTTTCGGATACAAGAAGGACTATCTTGGGCTTTGCCGGATTTACCTTACTACAGAAAATATCGACGCCTTCACTGACTACGTAAAACATGAGGAATCTATTCGGGGCTCGATCAGGGGCCACCTGCAACAGGGGAAGACCCTGAAGGACTGGCGCCGAACCTATTTCCTTGATCAGAGCCTTAAACCGACGCGAAGCTCGGTCATTCTGCTGGAAATGTACCAATCAAAAGGGCGCGGCGGCTGGGTGATCCCCGACCATCCGTTTGATGATCCTGAAATCGTGGCCGAGAATCGCGAAGTGGTGGACGACATCATTTCTGAATTCGAGTTTGAGCGCTATGCCGAGGCAGGTTGGAACGAAAAGCAAAAAGTTCCAGCTTTTAGCGATACGATGAATCTCGCTGATCTACTGCCACGGATCGGACAACTGCGCTATAAGTGGCCGGATGACAACCTACAGCATTCCGCGCTTCTACTTGGACTTGAGCGCTTAGCGAACGAAGACCCAAACATGCCCTGCAGCTTCTACGCGCTTTCAGGCCCTTGGTCGGGAGTAGAAGCCGTTCGTTCACTCGGTGATACCAGCCCGCCCAAGGTTAAGAACCTTTTCCAGGGTAAAAACGACCCCACCAATTATCCCGGCGCTAGAGCGCTCGTTTCAGCGGAGAGAATTACCTTCCAGCTGCACCGCTACGATATTCAGACATCCGACAAGAAACGAACGATACGAGACGTGCCGATCCTTGCCGTTCATGTTCCTGATCATCTGATGGAACGCGTTTGGATCGAAAGGTAGGATCGCTTGCTATTCGAAACCTACGCGAAACTGCTGGGCGATTTCCCCGAAGGTTGCGATCAGCTCTTCGGTGAGCCCTTGAGGCAGGACGGGTCGCTCTGGCTAGCAGTTGACGGCGACTTCCATCCATCTTTGCTCTTCCGCACGCGGCGGGATGATCCAAAGAACGATATAGAGTTGCGCTCTGTATCCGCATGGTTCTCGCGGGACTGTAGCATCGAAACCGCCGACGGAAGGAGTATAACAGGCGTCTACACAGTCATACGCCTAAACGAAAATGATCCAGATATCGTACGGATATTACTTAGGATCCTCGAGGAAACCTTTCCCAAGACCGGATCGCCCTATGCTAACAGGGAGATTGCTACGCAAATATTAGAACTTGCCAACCTATTCAAGCAGATAGCCGCCTCCGATACGGACATCATCGGTCTGTGGGGTGAACTTTACATCATATCGCAGGCACCAGACACCACACATGCGGTACGCTGCTGGTGCGCGCATAAAATGGCGAAGTATGACTTTGTAACGCCTAGCTTCGTCCTGGAAGCCAAGACAACCCTTACGAGCCGCCGTAGGCATACGTTCTCGCTGAATCAGTTGCGGCCGAGTAGTGACTTCGTGGTCTATGTCGCCTCGCTCACGCTCCTTGAACTCAACTCCGGTAGAACGGCAGCGGAACTTATGGACCACGTCCATGCGAACATTGACGATGGCGAACTTGGCATTTCGTTCCTGAAGCAATGTGTGCTGAAGGGTGGACAGGATATATACCGCAGCACACTAAAATTGGATGTTCTTCCTAACGGAACGTCGCTGGCGATCTTCCAAGCAGCGTGCTTGCCGGTGCCGCAGGTAGACGACTCCGCCCCCATCGAGAACATCCGATTCGAACTTGATATGACTGGGCTATCCGGTCTGTCCTTCGCCCAAGCAGACGACATACTTTCGTTTGATAAAAGCAAGCCACTGCATTTGGCCGCCTCGCATGCAATAAGCTCCAAAGACCCACCATAGCAAACATAAACATGAGAAGATGAAAGTAGCCGTCCCAGAGAACTTGCGTACGTAAGTCGGTTACCGCGGGTATCAGGCTCACAGGTGATGCCCTTGCAAGATCCGATGCGGAAGAACGCTGTGACCGATACCTGAAATGCGACTCTTGCTTGGTTCAAGGTAGGGGGCTCGGATCGGCGTTAGAGAATTGACCTCATTGATCCCCGCTCTACCATCCGAGGCGAAAGCCGCATGTCGCGTGGCGCGCCTTCTGCCTGACCAATTCGCGCCAGCAAGAACCGAGCAGCAGCGCGCCCTAGTTTACGCTGTGGTTGGGCATGTGCATCAATTCCAGGCCCTACAAACGTCATCCAGTCAAGATCATCAAAACAGACGAGCGATAGGTCACGTGGTATTTTTAGCCCTTTGGCGGATATCGCAGACATAGCTCCCACTGACATTAAGCCATCTGCACAAAACAATGCTGTAGGCCGTGCTTTTTCATTTAGCGCGGCTGAGGCCGCGTTCTGTGCGGCGAGCGCAGAGTGCCCCACCGCAGCTAGAATTAAGTTGGGGTCCACTTCCAATCCGAAGGCCCGATGTGCCTCCAAATATCCTGCGAGACGCTGCCAACTCGTAGAAAGCAGTTGCAGCCCATTGGGAGGCTGGTCTTTAGCAGAAGCTAAAAACCCTCTCAGCCGACTTTCATCCGCTGCCAACTCTGCGACAATGCCCACCCGGCGATGGCCCGCCAGCAAGAGACGTCTTACAGCGTCGCGCGAACTTTTAATGTTTTCCACAGCCACTGTGTCTACGTGCAACCCCTTAACCTTTCGGTCAATCAGGGCCATTGGCATTCCTGCCTTCACAGCCTCGCGCAGATGCGGGGAGTCGGTAACGTCGCAGGGCGACACGATTAACCCATCGACCTGATTTTCTCGCAGCAATTTGGTGGCAGCGACTTCACGATCCAGCGTTTCGTCACTGTTGGTGATCAGCATGCCCAGACCATGGCCCTCCACGACATCAGAAATTCCGCGCAGGACAGCGGCGTAGAAGGGGCTGGAAATATCGCCGGCGATAACTCCAATGGTCCGAGTCTGACCTGTGATGAGACCTCGGGCGATTTTATTTGGCTGGTAGCCAAGTTTCGCCGCAACAGCGAGCACTCGCTCTTTGGTTTTTTCCCCCACATAACCATACTGGCCAAGGACGCGACTGGCTGTTGCAGTGCTAACACCCGCTCCTTTCGCGACCTCGACTATGGTGATTTTCTGGGTCTTCATATGATCCTTGCTCGCAATCGCTCCCCTTAAGCTAGCCGAAGTTGACGGGAGCATACACAGGTCAATTCTGCGTCTCTTATGCGAGGCGATGCTTCAAAGCGATTGCAGCAAACAGATCAAGATGCCCGCCTCCGACGTTCTTAAACACTGTGATCTCTTCTTCTGTTTGCCTGCCAGGGCGGTTACCCTGGGCTAATTCGTAAAAATCAGCTTTGACATCCCCCCATGTGATCACACCTCGATCTACAGGCCGGGAAAGCTCACCATTTCCTTTCATCCCCTCGCGGCAATCAACAAAGATTGTGCCTCTCGCCATAGCGGCATCATCGGCTTCCCGCATGTCGGGTCGATAGGCACCCACAAGATCAAGGTGCGTGCCAGGCTTCAAAAGCTCGCCCTTTACCAATGGTTCCTGAGCCATGGTCGCACACGAAATAATATCCGCAGCTGCCACGGCGCTGTCTAAGTCCTGCGCAACACCCACGTCCACGCCTGGCACTTCAAGCCGTTCTATCAGCGCTTCCGCCCGCCGTTCGGTGCGGTTCCAGACCCGGATTTTCCGCAGTGAGGGGCGTGCGGAGAGATGGGCCTGCACCAGATGAGGCGCAAGCCCGCCTGCGCCCACCACAAGCAACGTTTCACTGTCTTCGCGCGACAAAAACCGGACCCCCAAGCCGGAATCGGCGGCCGTTTTACGAAAGGTCATCGCCTCTCCATCAGCGACCAGTTGCGGGGCCCCTGTACCAGGGTTAAACAATGCCACAAGCCCTTGAACAGAGGCTTGTGGGGGGG
>Ga0114916_1001988_pt1 | contig 11008 bp, 11 predicted proteins | sample MalvirAntarct_66_FD_83501 | JGI IMG/M metagenome (GOLD analysis project Ga0114916, IMG submission 83501) | Marine viral communities from the Global Malaspina Expedition - Malaspina viral metaG Antarct_66 | ecosystem: Environmental > Aquatic > Marine > Oceanic | place: West Anvers Island... | reverse complement strand
ATTATTCATCGTTTGAACTTCGCGCTTAGCACAAAACATCACTAACTCTAAACTATATCCGTATCTTTGCAAACCTGAATAAAACAACGCATGACTCCTAAAAAAAAGGTAGCCTTTTACACTCTCGGTTGTAAGCTCAATTTCAGTGAGACATCAACCATTGCTCGAAGTTTTTCTTCGGAAGGGTTTGAGCGTGTGGAATTTAAGGAGCATGCAGATGTTTATGTTGTGAATACCTGCAGTGTTACAGAAAATGCTGACAAGCGCTTTAAAACAATCGTAAAACAAGCACAGAAGGCTAATCCCGATGCCTTTGTGGCTGCCGTTGGATGTTACGCGCAGCTGAAGCCTCAAGAATTGGCAGATGTCAATGGTGTAGATTTAGTTTTAGGAGCTACTGAAAAATTCAATATTACAAGTTATATCAATGATTTGCTGGACAGTCCAGATAGATCCAAAGGAGCAGGAGAGGTGCATTCTTGCGAGATAGAGGAAGCAGATTTTTATGTAGGATCCTACTCGATAGGCGACAGAACGCGCGCATTTTTAAAGGTCCAAGATGGTTGTGACTACAAGTGTACTTATTGTACCATTCCTTTAGCTCGTGGGATCTCTAGAAGTGACGAACTTCAAAATGTGCTGCACAATGCTTCGGAAATTGCGGCTCAAGGAATCAAGGAAATTGTGCTTACTGGCGTGAATATCGGAGATTACGGAAAAGGAGAATTCGGTAATAAAAAACACGAACACACCTTTTTTGAATTATGCGAAGCGCTAGACACGGTGTCAGGAATTGAACGCCTTCGTATTTCATCTATAGAACCCAATTTACTTAAAAATAAAACCATCGATTTTGTTGCTAATTCTAACACCTTCGTGCCTCATTTTCATTTACCATTACAGACTGGTAGTAATGCACTTCTCAAACTAATGAGACGTCGGTATATGAGTGAATTATACACCGAACGTGTTGTAAAAGTAAAGGAAGTCATGCCTCATGCTTGCATTGGTGTGGATGTGATTGTTGGCTTTCCAGGTGAAACTGATGAATTGTTTCTTGAGACCTATAATTATTTAACAGAATTGGATATTTCTTATTTGCATGTGTTTACTTATTCTGAACGAGATAATACTCCGGCAGCTACTATGGAGGGGGTTGTTCCGAAAAATGTTCGTGCGAAACGTTCTAAAATGCTACGAGGACTTTCGGTAAAAAAGAGACGCGCTTTTTATGAAAAACAACTTGGAACCGAACGAACGGTGTTGTTTGAAGGCGAAAACAAGGCTGGCTATATTCATGGTTTTACTGAAAACTACATAAAGGTAAAAACACCATGGAATCCTGGGCTGGTAAATACACTAAACAAGGTAGTGCTAACAAAAATTGATGAAGATGGTTTGGTGCGATTTGATTTTGTTGCTGAAACAGCGCCAATAGACTAAGCTACATTATTCGTTTTTGACAGGCCTATTACTGGTTTCTGAAGTGAATTGTTTCTTCTGCAGAAAATGTTAAAGCAATTTTTAAATATTGATACCTACAGGGAGTAGTGCTTTGTATTTTCTTCTGTTTTTACGCAGAAATCCTGCTATTTCAGGGCTTGTAGGAACGAGACTGATATTTCGTTCTTTAACTTCTTCGAAAACTGCCTTGATAAAGATTTCACGAAATCCTTGTTCTTCCATCTCTTCACACATCTCAAACTTGGTCAAGAAAATTTTGCGGTCTTGTAATGCGTACTCAATTCTGGCCATATTGTCGCCAACTTCAAGTTCAAACTGTCTTAAAAATTCGTTATCTGTAATTTCTACATCTTCAATCATAGGGAGTGACTTTATGTGATGGTAATTCTGATAAGATAATACAAGGCGCAGATGATATTGTTTTAGGATGAGGAAAGCAAAAATGCTCAGGTATGGTTTGCTCTGCTGCGATCGAGGAATGTGATTCGTTATTCATATTAAGCTCCAAAATATTAGAGTTATTTCTCACATGTTATGTAAATTTACGAAATATCTTTGGGCTAGCAATGTATTCTGGCATGAATCCTATGATGAATTTGAAAACACATATTTATTTGGTTCCTGGATTAGCAGCCGGGAAAGAAATATTCAGAAATTTAGACTTTCCTAGTGATCTCTTTGAGATCCACGTATTGGAGTGGCTTATACCTGAAAAAAATGAAATTATTGCCAACTATGCGGCACGAATGGCCACAAGAATTACGGAGCGAAATGCGGTACTTATAGGGGTCTCTTTTGGAGGTGTTGTGGTCCAAGAAATGGCAGCTTTTGTAGACCTCAAAAAGCTTATTATTATTTCCAGTGTTAAATCGAAAAATGAGCTTCCTAAAAGACTCAGGATTGTTAGAATGCTCAAACTGTACAGAATTGTTCCCACAGGTCTTATCTTGAGTGCTCAAGACCTTACAAACTATGCCGTGGGTCCAAGATCTAAAAAACGATTAGCCTTGTATAATGAATATCTCCATGTACGAGATAAAACGTATCTAAATTGGGCTATTTACAATATGATTAATTGGAGACGTGTTAATCCAGACCCAGAAGTAGTTCATATTCATGGTGATGCAGACATCGTATTACCCGTTAAGAATATCGATAAATATATATGTTTAAAAGGAGGGACCCATATTATGGTTTTGAATAAAGGCAAGTGGTTATCAGAAAAAATCACTAAAATTATTCAAAATAATTAACGAAATTTATTTTAATTAGGGGGCTTAATTTTCTATCTTCCATAAAAATCTTTTGAACTATGCCATTACTTTCTAAAATAGGATTATTAGTGCTTGTTATAGCAGTAAGCGCCTTATGTATCAACGCAGTTCAAGATCCTCCGTCGGACGAGACGCTTCAGAAAAAACTAATTAACGATTATAATGTATACGCATTGCAACTTCCAGATTATATGGAATTTGCAGGAGAGCCAGTGCCTTTATCAAATCCCGACATTCGAGAACGTATGGATCGGGAACTTCTTGTGAATACCTATTGGCAGTCAAATATGTTAATCATGATTAAGAGAGCGCATAAGTACTTTCCTATCATTGAGCCAATGCTTGAGCAACACGGTTTGCCAGACGATTTTAAGTATCTTGCTGTAGCTGAAAGTGGATTAGATAATGTAAAGTCATCTGCGGGTGCTGCGGGATTTTGGCAGTTTATGAAAGGAACTGGGAAAGAATATGGTCTTGAAATTAATGACTATGTTGACGAACGATACAATTTAGAAAAGGCTACCGAGGTTGCAGCAGCATATCTCAAAGAATCTAAAGAGAGGTTTGGTACCTGGACCTTGGCTTGTGCCGCTTATAATGCGGGTAATGGAGGTGTTAGTGGTCAATTAAAGCGTCAGGATGTTGATGAATATTACGATTTATTACTGAATAGCGAAACAAGCAGATATGTCTTTAGAATTCTTGCTTTTAAAGAGATTCTAAGCAATCCAGAGAGGTATGGCTTTAATTTTCGGGATAAGGATTTATACACGGCTGTTCCAACACGTCGGGTGATGGTGGATAGCGCAGTGACTGACTTCTCTTCCTTTGCCAAACGCTTCGGAATCAATTATAAAATATTAAAAATTCACAATCCTTGGCTAAGAGATACCTATTTAAAAAACGGTTCTAATAAGCAATATTATATTGAAATTCCTGAAGATGGTTATTATAGCTCTGGCAAATAAAACGTGGCTTAACCAATAAAGCTGATGTCTGTAAAGCACTTGAAATCAGGAATCATAGAGTTGGTTCATTTTTAGAGACAACACCTTTTTTCTCAATATCTGCGAAATTTTTAAGTAACGAAATTCCGTTTAAAAGCGCCTTGTAGTTTAGTTCAAAGGAGATTTCGTACTCCTCTTGGTATGGACGCAAAATACCACGGCGTACATCAACTATCATTTTGTCTTCATTAATAAAAAACGAAGTAGGAAAGCCTAAGCTGTGCTTCATTGTTTGTATAACATGGTCATTAACGTTTTCTTTCTCGTCTACGTACAGAATGGTCACTTTGTTATTGTATTTACGTGAAGCTTTTCGAACCTTATCCTTACTGTCCCAGAAGAGAATTATAAAATCTATATGCTTCGAATATTCCTTAGCAATATCATTTAAAGCTGGGATCTCGCCCTTTCCTGGTGTACACCAGGAGGCATAGGTTATTAAGAAAACTGGCTTTTCAAAGTCGTTTAGTTCTACTTTTCTTCCAGACAGCTTTCGTACTTTAAAATTGTCTAAATAACTTTTATTAACAACATGTGTAATTAAGGAGTCGAAGAGGAAATCTGCATGCTCATAATCTTTGTTCGCATATGCAATCTTAGACTGCTGCTTATATTTCTTAATATTTTTTCCAATCGCTTGAGAGAATAGATTTTTAGGCCCTAAATCTTGAGATTGAGCTGTAAAAGAAATGAATAAAATTATGAGAAGTAGTTTTCTACCCATACACACGTGCTAAAGTCAGTCACTAAAATACACAACCTTGTGTAATGTACTGACGGCTATTTGATTAAATTTAATGGATTCTCATTAAAAAACCAAATGTGGCAAGTGAAATCTGAATAAATTAAGGAATTAGCGTTTTCCGCCGCGACCAGCTCGACCGCCACCAAACTGCTGTTTCGGTTGTCCAGAGCGTTTCATGTTTTGTTTCATCATTTTAATCTGATCGTCTAACATATTGTGCTTGTCTAGCTTCTTGGCCTCTGTCAACAGTACTTCCGCCTCTCGTTTTCGGTTTTTAGTCATTGCTATTCCGGCGAGGTTGAGTTTGGTCATGGCCATGTCTGTATCCATGCTTAGGCCTAAACTGATGGCTTTTTTAAAGAACTTCTCAGCTTCATTCATATTAGTTTGAGAAACCATGAGGCCATTCAAATAGTTATAATATCCTTGCTGTTTCCTTACGAGTGCACCTTCAGGGTTGGGAATACGGTCCAGCCACTTTTTGGCGCCTGGAAAATCTTGCTTACGAAGCCTTAAAAAGGCCATTAAAATCAGTTCGTTTTTAAAATAAAGAAATACGAAAACAGCGGCTAGCAAAATAAACATGATTCCGTTACCAATATTTCCCTCTACAAATTGCCAAACGGCAGCACCGACAATAAGTACGGCTATAATTAATTTTATATTTTTATTAAACATCTATGCGGTTTTTATGAAGGGAGCAAAGGTATGAAAAACAATCAAAAATAATTTACATTTTCCATTTGGGTACGTAAAAAAAGATTGTATATTTGCACCCGCCTACGCAGACATAGTTGTGTTGCTTTGGCGGGCGAACCCGATAACATCGCTTAGGTTCATTAAACGCTAAGATTTTTCAGTAGATTAAAGATATATCGCAATGAGTAAGAGAACATTTCAGCCATCGAAAAGAAAAAGAAGAAACAAACACGGTTTTAGAGAGCGTATGGCTTCTGTAAACGGTAGAAAAGTACTTGCTGCTCGTAGAGCAAAAGGTAGGAGTAAAATATCTGTATCTTCAGAAACTCGTCACAAAAAATAATGTTGATAAGTTATATATAAAAAGGTGTTGTTTTATAAGCAACACCTTTTTTTTATACCCCAACGCGTCGTAATTTTATAGCACTTAAGTACCTCATAGAATGCCGAAAAAACAACAAATAAAATCAGTCCTTATTATTGGGTCAGGCCCTATAGTTATTGGACAAGCATGTGAATTCGATTACGCTGGTTCTCAGTCATTACGATCCCTTCGAGAAGATGGAATTGAAACGGTATTAATCAACTCGAATCCAGCTACTATCATGACGGATCCGTCGATGGCAGATCATATTTATTTATTGCCATTAACTACAAAGTCTATTGTTCAAATTCTCAAAGAACATCCACAGATTGATGCAGTATTGGCAACTATGGGTGGGCAAACGGCTTTAAATCTTTGTATTGAGGCAGACGAAAAAGGTGTTTGGAAAGACTTTGGGGTGGAATTAATAGGTGTAGATATTGATGCTATTAATATTACTGAAGATAGAGAGCAGTTTAGAACCTTGATGGAGAAAATAGGGGTTCCTATGGCACCTCAGGCAACAGCTACGTCCTATCTTAAAGGTAAAGAAATTGCCCAAGAATTTGGTTTTCCGCTCGTGATCAGAGCCTCTTATACGTTAGGTGGAGCAGGAGCTTCTATCGTGCATAAGCCAGAAGATTTTGACGAATTACTTAAAGTTGGATTAGAAATTTCGCCGATTCACGAAGTAATGATCGATAAAGCCATGATGGGCTGGAAAGAATATGAATTAGAATTACTGCGTGATTCTAATGACAATGTAGTTATTATCTGTGCCATTGAAAATATGGACCCTATGGGTATTCACACAGGAGATTCTATTACCGTTGCCCCAGCAATGACATTAAGTGATAGGACCTACCAACGTATGAGAGGTATGGCCATTTTGATGATGCGAAGTATTGGAGATTTCGCAGGAGGCTGTAATGTGCAATTTGCTGTAAGTCCAGACGAAAAAGAAGATATTATTGCTATTGAGATTAATCCACGCGTGTCGCGATCGTCAGCATTGGCCTCGAAGGCTACGGGTTATCCAATTGCCAAAATAGCAACAAAATTAGCCATCGGGTATCATTTAAATGAGCTAGAGAATCAAATTACGAAGTCAACATCGGCATTATTTGAGCCAACATTAGATTACGTGATTGTGAAAATACCACGTTGGAATTTCGATAAGTTTGAAGGCTCTGATAGAACCTTAGGACTTCAAATGAAGTCGGTTGGAGAAGTGATGGGTATAGGGCGTTCCTTTCAAGAAGCCTTACATAAAGCGACACAGTCCTTAGAAATTAAGCGTAATGGACTTGGTGCAGATGGTAAAAGCTATACCAATTACGAACAGATTTTAGATAAACTAGAAAATGCGAGTTGGGATCGTGTCTTTGTAATTTATGATGCTATCCAATTGGGAATTCCTTTAAGCAGAATTCATGAAATCACAAAAATTGATATGTGGTATCTGCGTCAATATGAAGAATTGTACATGCTTGAAAAGGAAATCTCAAACTTTACCTTAGATACTTTGCCCAGAGAATTGCTTCTTGAAGCGAAACAGAAAGGTTATGGAGATAGACAAATTGCACATATGGTTAAGTGCTTAGAGAGTCAGGTTTACAAAAAACGTGATGAACTAAACATAAAGCGCGTTTATAAGTTAGTAGATACATGTGCGGCTGAATTTAAAGCTGAGACTCCCTATTACTACTCAACCTTTGAGAATGACATGGAAACGGCTGATGGTATTCGTCACGTGGAAAATGATAGTGTTGTAACAAATAAAAAAAAGGTTGTTGTATTAGGCTCAGGTCCAAACCGAATTGGTCAGGGTATTGAGTTCGATTATTGTTGCGTACATGGTGTGCTTGCCGCAGCCGAATGTGGTTACGAAACAATCATGATTAACTGTAATCCTGAAACTGTTTCAACAGACTTCGACGTTGCGGATAAATTATATTTTGAGCCTGTTTTCTGGGAGCATATTTACGATATAATTCGCCATGAAAAACCTGAAGGCGTTATAGTACAGCTAGGAGGTCAGACCGCACTTAAACTGGCTGAAAAGCTTGAAAAGTATGGGATTAAGATTATGGGAACTAGTTTCCAAGCCCTTGATTTAGCAGAGGATCGAGGAAGCTTTTCAAGAATCTTACAACAAAATAACATTCCCTATCCAGAATTTGGTGTTGCTGAAACTACGGAAGAAGCCCTAGAACTTGCAGATGTATTAGATTTTCCGCTGCTTATTAGACCGTCCTATGTGCTAGGTGGTCAAGGGATGAAAATTGTAATTAATAAAAAGGAATTAGAAGACCATGTAGTTGATTTACTTCGGAAAATCCCCAATAATAAATTACTATTGGATCACTATTTGGACGGTGCTATTGAGGCAGAAGCCGATGCAATCTGTGATGGAGAAAATGTATACATCATTGGTATTATGGAGCATATTGAGCCTTGCGGAGTGCACTCTGGGGATTCAAATGCTACCTTGCCGCCCTTCAATCTAGGGGAGTTTGTGATGCAACAAATAAAAGACCACACTAAGAAAATTGCGTTGGAGCTTAACACCGTAGGACTCATCAATGTACAGTTTGCAATAAAGGACGATAAAGTTTATATTATTGAGGCGAATCCAAGAGCTTCAAGGACAGTACCTTTTATTGCCAAGGCATATGGAGAACCCTATGTTAATTATGCAACGAAAGTGATGTTAGGTGAAAAAAAAGTAACAGATTTCAATTTCGAACCAAAGCTTAACGGTTATGCCATCAAACAACCGGTATTTAGTTTCGATAAATTTCCAAATGTGAACAAGCAACTTGGGCCAGAAATGAAAAGCACGGGTGAAAGTATTTTATTTATCGATAGCTTGAAAGACGACCAGTTCTATGATTTATACTCGAGACGAAAAATGTACTTAAGTAAGTAATTTTGAGTTGCACTATATACAATCCCATAACTTCTAACAGTTATGGGATTTTTTTTTGTAATTATGGTAGGGTAAATGAGTTTTTGACTGTTTATAACATAACTCCTGTGGTGCATCAATTATGTTGTAACTTAGGAATGACAAACTGTTAAAAATAAAACTATGAAAAAAATTACACTAATGGTTACTCTTTTTGTGGTATCTATTTCTTATGCGCAAACTACTTTTGAAATTATTTGGGAACAGGGTGTAAATGGTGCTGCTGCAAGTAGGACTATTGAACCTGGTGATACCGTACGTTGGGTATGGGGAAATACTTCTCCGCACAATGTGGAGAGTACAGACCCTGACGCTCCAGGCGATTTCAGTAGTGGAACACAGACAGGCCAAGGTTTCGTTTACGAATATACTTTCACCGCCGAAGCAGAAATTGATTACTCATGTACAATACACCCAGGTACTATGTTTGGAACAATAACTGTTGAAGAACAACTTTCTGTTGAAGATAAATTTGCTTCAAATGTAAAATATTTTCCAAACCCAGTAAAAGATGTGCTTGTTATTACATCGCAATTTGAATTAGATTCTTATGTTATTCATGACGTTCTTGGTAAAAAGGTTGGACAGCAAAATGTGAGTGGAACACGAATAGAGGTCGGAATGAGTAACTTGGCCGCAGGAATGTACTTGGTGACTGCCACTTCAGGTAATTTAAAGACTACATTCCAAGTAAATCGTCAATAGGTCCTAAAATCAATGAAAGCAATTCTCCTTAGTTTAATTTTATTCTCACTAGTTACCCTGCATGCACAAGATGTCTTTGAAGCTGCACGTAAAGGAGATATAAAGACAATGGAATCACTTTGTGGTTCAACTCCAGATATTTTGAACGCTTCAAATAATGAAGGTTATACGCCTTTAATGTTAGCTGCATATTACGGTCACGAAAATATGATATCCTACTTGGTTAAGGGCGGAGCCATAATTGACGGAAAAAGTAAATATGGAACGCCTATTATGGCAGCCACTGTGAAAAATAATGAAACAATTGTGGATGTACTCATAGCTCATGGGGCAGATCCAAACATACAAGATGCTAATGGCAAAACGGCCTTACTTTATTGTTCTACCTTCGGACTAAATTCAATAGCCGAAAAACTTTTGATAGCAGGTGCAAATCCCAACCTGAAAGACAAAGCAGGCAATAGAGCTCTAGACTACGCAATACTTCGACAAAACGGAACACTTATTAAACTTTTAAACCAATACCAATGAAAAAAATCACCTGTTTGATCATATTAATGGCTGCATTTACAATGAATGCCCAAGTAACTACTGGAGTTATTGATTTTACTGCAAATTACTCAGGAACGATTGAAATTGATAATACCAATGTAACGGTAACTCTTGAGGGTCCTTCCGACCTGTGGCTCGGGCTTGGATTTGGAGTGGATGCCATGACTAGCGGCGGCGATGTAATTATACATGACTCGTCTGGTTTTAGCGATAGTCAATTTTTAGGAATTGGATCAGCTCCAATACCAGATACTCAAGATTGGACCATCGTTACGAACACCGTAACGAGTGGCGTTAGACAGTTAACCATAACACGTCCTATTGCTGGATCTGATTTATCAGATTTCACCTTTGATGAGACTGAGCCAAGTATCTTACTTGTTTGGGCACATGGTGATGGCACGGATAATTTTGGTTACCACGGAGCAAATAACAGAAATGATCTTGTTGCACCGTTGAATCCAATTTTAGGAGTGGATGATAATAGCTTGGCAAGTAACCTGAAAATATTCCCCGTTCCAGCAATAGATTTGGTAACTGTATCTATTGCAGATTTCAATAATGATAAAGCAACTATCCGATTGTACTCTATGCTTGGACAGCAAGTTCAGGAACTTGCTATTTCAGAAAAGAGCACCATCATTGATATCTCTGCACTTCCAACTGGAGTGTATATAATCAATGTTTCGACGAAGAATGGTTTTGCATCAAAAAAGATTATTAAGAAATAGAACCCAATACATTATGAAGTTTTATCTCCCGTATTTGTTGCTGGCAGGAATTATATTGAATCTTCGAAATATCCGAAAGCCATTGTACGTGGAATCCTAAAGAATTTTGTTTTTTCTGAATTGAACGCTACGCCTAAGGAATATAAACTTGTTGGAACCATCAATTTACATAGACAAGAGCAACCGCTTACTATTCCATTGAGGGTGCAACAGTCTTTGGATGAGAAAATACAACTCGAAGCAAATTTTGTTCTGAATCCTGAAGCATTTCAAATTAAAATTCCCAGTATTGTGCGTAAGAAAGTTTCAGAAGAAGTAAGTGTGAATGTCCTTTTAAATCTAAGTAAATAATAAATCAATGCAAAGAACACGAATTTTATTTGCAATTATACTCCTGATGGCCGGAGGCTATTTCGGCTATAATTATCTCTACCAAGACCATAAAGAGATCCAAACCGAGGCAGTGTTTATAGAAACTAATAGTAATGAGCTAATT
>Ga0114916_1001986_pt1 | contig 11017 bp, 9 predicted proteins | sample MalvirAntarct_66_FD_83501 | JGI IMG/M metagenome (GOLD analysis project Ga0114916, IMG submission 83501) | Marine viral communities from the Global Malaspina Expedition - Malaspina viral metaG Antarct_66 | ecosystem: Environmental > Aquatic > Marine > Oceanic | place: West Anvers Island... | reverse complement strand
GGCGATCTCCAGCGTCTTGCGTCCGGCCTTCGTGTTCACGGCCGCTTCGAGCCGTGCCGCGGGGAGCGGGTCTTCCTCGATTGAGGTCCACGAGATCACATCGAGGTCGGTGCCGGAGCGCAGTGTGCGGGCGGTGGCGAGCATCTGCACGGCCTCGAGGAGGTTGCTCTTGCCCTCGCCGTTTTCGCCCGCGACGACGTGGCGTCCGGGCTCGAGCGGGAGTTCGAGCCGCCGGAACGAGCGGACGTTGGACAGGCTGAGGTGGGCGAGGTGCATCTGTGGTGATCGTACCCGTCGAGGGCGCTCGGGGCGTGGCTGAGCTAGGGGCGGTAGGCGCGGAACTCGACGCAGAGGCGAGCGCCGCCTCCCTCGGTGCCGGCGGCCCAAATACGGCCGCCCGTCTCATCCAGCACCCGTCGAGCCACCGCCAGACCGAGGCCGGAGCCCGGCACGTCAGCCGATCCCTTGGTGCGGTAGTACGGCTCAAAGATCTTCTCGCGCTCGGCCTCGGGGATGCCGGGGCCAGTATCGGAGACCTCGAGGCGGACCGTGCTGTGGTCGAGGTGTGTCGCGGTCACGGTCACGTGGCCAGCCTCGGGCGAGTGGCGGTTGGCGTTCGCGAGGAGGTTCATCACCACCTGCTCCACGATGCGCGGATCCGACCGCACCAGTAGCCCCGACTCGGGTACCTCGAGCGTCACGGTCTGGCGGCGAAGGACGATCGCCGGCCGCAGCGCGACCTCCGCGTTGCGCACAACCTCGCCGAGGTCGACGGCGACGCTCTGGATTGCGTACCCGGCGTCCCCGGAACGCCCGAGGTCGATCAGGTTCGTGACCATCGAGGTCAGTCGCTGCACGCCCTGTCCGAGGGATGACACAAGACTGCGGGCCGTGTCGTCCATGTCCGCCTCGCCCATCTGGAGCAGGTCGGCAAACGCCTGGATCGAGGTCAGCGGCGTGCGGATCTCGTGGGCGATCCCGGCCATGAACTCGCGCCGGCGCACCTCGAGGTCCTCGAGTTCACGCTCGCGGGCGTAGGCCGCCTCGTACAGCGCTGCATGGTCGAACGCTGCCGAGAGCCGCGTGGCGAGGAGGTCCAGCACGACGGGGTCCCGCAGCACGACCGGCGACTTCGAGGCGAGCATGATCACGCCGATGGTGTCGCTGCCGGCCCGCAGGGGGAGCAGCGCGACCCAGGGCCGCTTCCCCAGTGAGGCGGAGGCGGCCTCCAGCCACGGGTGCAGCACCTTCGGACGGTTCACTGTGGGCTCCACCTGGATCCGCTCGAACTTCGCGGGTGTCGCTGTCTCTGCCCATCCGCGCGGGTAGCCGCGCGCCACCAGCGGCCGCAGTACGCCGCCGTCCCCGTCGAGCGCCACGACCGAGGCGTCCGCGATGCGGTAGTTGTGCAGTTCCTTCAGCGCCGCGATCGCGGTGCCCTCGATGTTGCGGGGCATCGAGAGGACATCGAGGAGCATGTGCTCGATGACCTCGCGCCGCCGCTCGCGGGCGACCCGTCGCAGGTAGAAGACCGCGACGAGGATGACGAGGAGGCCGGTCGCGGCGTCGGTGGCGTAGATGCGCCAGTCCCACTCGCCCGTCAGTCCTGCCTCCACGGCCGCGTGGGCAGCAGTGACGAGGGCGACCGTGAGGACGATGGCGGCGAGCAGCCGGCGCTGTCCGGCGCCGATGCGCTGGAGCGCGCTCATGCGACCACCTGGAGGTGATACGACCGCGGCCTGGGCGGTGTCGTGGGCTGTGCGGCCACCCGTGCCTCCCGCTGGCCCCCGCCGCGGGTGCTCCGACTCCTGGATGCTAGCGGAGTGTGATGAGCAGTTCTCGGTTTACCTCGGACGCATCTTCCACGCGAGCGGGCCCGCGCAGCGTGCGCGAGAGGCCCTCCGCGATCTCGTCCGAGTCCGAGGTATCCGATAACTCGATCCGCAGTCGCGCCTCGCCCTGGCTGTATGCCTCGACGGAGGCGTGGCGCACCGCCGGCAGGCGTGTGAGCGCGTCCTGGATGCGCATCAGGCCCTGGAACCCTGGCACCGGTGCGACCCGCAGTGTGATCGCACCGTCCGAGGGCAGGAACGTCACCAGTGGCGAGCTGCTTCGAGCGGAGGACGAGTGGTTCGGGGCGCCAGTCTCATCGGGCTGGTCGTACGCCTCGTCGTCCCATGATGTCGGATCGGGCGCGAGTTCGGGAGCCGCCTCGGCACTCCCGTACGTGCGCGAAGGCGCCTGCGGCGGCTCATACGCAGCGGGTGCCTCGGGAGCCTCGGGGGCCATGCTCTCCCATGCGGGCGCACGAGGGGACTCATCCGGCCCGGGTGCACCCCACTCGCGCCGCTGCGGTGGCACGACGCTGAACGGGCTACGAGGGGGGACCGGCGCCGGAGCAGGCGGCGCCTCGGCTGCGTCGTAGGGCTCGGGCGCACCTTGCTCTTGTTCGGCGGATGGCGCCGAGGTCTCGAAGTCGGGCTCGGCGTACGCCTCGGACTCCTCGAAGCCAGCATCGTCGCCGTAGCGGGGTTCCTCGGACGGTGCCTCGGGCACCGGCTCGTCGGTGGCGGGTTCGTCGTAGATCGGCTCGGGCGCCTGCCACGCGGGCAGTGGCTCCGCCTCGACGGCGCGAGGCTCCGGGTAGGAGACGTAGCCGACGCTCGGCTCTGGAGCGGGCGCGATGACGCTCGCCGAGGGCGGCTGTGCCTCTGTGGCACCTGAGGTCGCATGGCTGGCGGTGCGGGCGTTCTGGTCGCGGATCAACTGCTCGATCCGCGCCAGCCGCTGCTGGATGTCGCGCACCTCGGTGACCAGTCCCCTGAGTCCGCGGCGCAGGTCGTCGAAGGCGCTTGGGTCGATGCCGGTGACGGGCGCGGCGTGGGCGGCTCGTTCCTGCCGGATCAGTTCGCGGGCGCGCTCGGTCGACTCGTCGATGATCGCCTGCGCTCGGTCGCGTGCGTCGGCGAGCACGAACTCGACCTTGTCGAGGAGGTCGCTCGGGGCCCCCCCGGACACACCAGAGCTCGACGCCTCGACGCGGGCTTCGGAGCGTGCGGAGCGTCCCTGGGGCTGCGGGTAGGCTCGCGGAGGAGTCGGGGCGGTTTGCTGCGGAGCAGACTGCGCTTCGCTCGGCCTCGACGGTTGCGCTGTTGAGGACGGCTGAGCCGGGGGCTCGGAGCCCTGCAACTCGCCCTGCATGGTGCTCAGGGTGCGCTCGGCCTGAGCTTGATCGCCGCCTGAGAGGGCCACCAGCAAGGAGCCCACAGCTCTCAGGATGCTGGAGGCACCCTCACCGGTGACGTCGCGGGGATTCACTTGCTACCTACCGCTGCCTGCTGGACGGCGTTCGCGACGGACGAACTTGTACCCGACACCTCGTTCATTCACGATCATCGGGTCGTTCTGGGGGTCGTCGCCGAGCTTGCGGCGCAGGTGCTGGATGTGGACCTTCAGGTAGTCCGTCTCATCCATGTACTCGCGGCCCCAAACCTTCGCCAGCAGGGTGCGGAACGTGAGGACGCGGTTCTCGTTTCGCGTCAGGTGATAGAGCAGGCCGTACTCGATGGGTGTCAGTTTGACTGACTCCCCATCCACAGAGACCTCGCGCGCCGCGTAGTCGATGTGCAGTGGACCGGCCTCGAAGGGTGGTCCCTCGCTCGCGGGCACCTGGGACTCCGTGCGACGGAGCACCGCCCGTACCCGAGCGAGAAGCTCGATGTGAGAGAACGGCTTGGTGACGTAGTCATCGGCACCAAGCTCAAGTCCCTTGACCTTGTCTACTTCCTCGTGGCGCGCGGAGAGCATGACAATCGGGACGTCAGAGAACGTCCGGACACGCTGCAGTACCTCGAACCCATCGATGTCGGGAAGGCCGATGTCGAGGATGACGATATCCGGGGTGTCTGCCTCGACGGCAAGCACACCTTCCTCGCCAGTTTTCATCGCGAATACTTCCGCCTCCGGCCAACGCAGGTTGAACGTGAGGCGGACGATTTCGACTACATCGGGCTCATCGTCAATGACGAGTACGCGCATGACGGCAGTGTACGTTGGATCGGACGCGGTTTCGACCGCTGCCAGCAGCGCGCGAGCGCCCCTACCAGCACCCACCGTCCGAGGGAATCCCGCCCCGCCGCCCCGCCCTCGTCTACCCGGAGCGTGTATTGTCCCGTGGCGGCTGAGCCCCGCTACAGACGTGGGCGCCGCAGAGATGTCGAGATTGCGGAGGTAATTCGATGGAGATGACCGGCGGACAGGCCCTTGCCCAGTCCCTCAAGCTCGAGGGCGTCCAGCAGCTGTTCGCCCTGCCGGGCATCCAGCTCGACTATCTCCTCGACGCCATCTGGGAGGAGCGCGACCACTTCGAGGTGCTGCACGCGCGCCACGAGCAGGCGACTGCCTACATGGCGGACGGCTTCGCACGCTCAACGGGGCAGATCGGGTCGTTCGTCGTCGTGCCGGGCCCCGGCGTCCTCAACGCCAGCGCGGCGCTCTCAACGGCCTTCGCCTGCTCCTCGCCCGTCCTGTGCATCACCGGCCAGATCGACTCCTCGATCATTGACCAGGGCCGCGGCGCGCTGCACGAGATCCACGACCAGCCCGGCCTGCTGCGTCACCTGACGAAGTCCTCCGAGCGGGCGATGCACCCGACCGAGGTCCCCGGCATGGTGCAGCGTGCCGTACGCGAACTCCGTTCGGGCCGCCCTCGCCCCGTCTCGATCGAGGTGCCCCCGGACGTGCTCGGCACGGTCGCGGACGTGACGTTGCTGGAGCCCGATCGCACGCGCCGCTCCGACGAGCACGCTGACGGTGACGCCCTCGAGCAGGCCGCGGAGGCGCTCGGCAAGGCGGAGCGCCCGCTGATCTGCGCCGGGGGCGGCGTCCTCACCGCTGAGGCGTGGGAGGAAGTCCGCGCGCTCTCCGAGATGCTCGACGCGCCGGTGCTCATGACCTCGAACGGTCGGGGTGTGCTCTCCGACCGCGACCCGCGCGCGTTCACAGGCCGCATCGTCACGCCGGAGATGGTGGAGAACGCAGACGTCATCCTCGCGATCGGCACTCGCTTCGTCCTCGCCGCGAACATGGGCGCAGGCGCTCCGAACATCGCCGGCAAGCTCGTTCAGGCGGACGTGGACGCCGAGGAGATCGGCCGCAACCACCCCGCCGATGTCGCCCTCGTCGGTGACGCGAAGTTCACGGCCCAGGAGCTGCTGGACCGAATCCCGAAGCACAACCGCAGCCGCGACTCGCGCGCCGAGGAGTTCGCCGCGCTGAAGGCGAAGCACTGGAAGGCGATGGAGTCGACGCCGTGGCAGCGCTCCATGGCACAGGCGCTCCGCGACGTCCTGCCGGACGACGCCATCGTCGTCTCGGAGAGCACGCAGGTGGGCTACCACGTTCACGGCGGCGGCTTCGAGGTCTACGAGCCCCGCACGATGATCACCTCGGGCTACCAGGGGACGCTCGGCTACGGCTTCGCGACAGCCCTCGGCGTCGCGGTGGGCAACCCGGATCGTCAGGTCGTCTCGATCAACGGCGACGGTGGCTTCATGTACAACGTGCAGGAGCTCTCGACGCAGGCGAAGTTCGGCATCCCCCTCGTGACCATCGTGTTCAACGACAACATGTACGGGAACGTCCGGCGCATCCAGTCCCAGCGCTACAACGGCCACACCATCGCCTCGGAACTCAAGAACCCGAACCTCGCCAAGCTCGCCGAGGAGTTCGGCGTCGCGGGGTTCCAGGCGAAGACGCCGGACGACCTGCGCAAGGTGCTCCGCGAGGCCCTCGACCTCCGCGCTCCCGCGCTGATCGAGGTCGAGCAGCCGCCGACGCCGGAGCTGGCCGCGCCCGCGCCGATGTCACCGCTGCCGCCTCGCCCGGTGCTGAACCTGTAGCCGGTACACCTAGGAAGAGGCTCTGCATGGCTGATCCGATCCGAGTCGGCGTCGTGGGCGCGGGTGGCAACACGCGCTCGCGCCACATCCCCGGCCTCCAGGCGATCGACGGCGTCGAGGTCGTCGTGGTCTGCAACCGCTCGCAGGAGAGTGGCCAGCGGGTCGCCGACGAGTTCGGCATCCCGCGCGTCGTGACCGACCCTCGCGAGGTCTTCGACGCCGAGGACGTGGACGCCGTCTGCATCGGCACCTGGCCGTACCGCCATCGCGACTACACCGTCGCCGCGCTCGAGGCGGGCAAGCACGTGCTCGTCGAGGCGCGCATGGCGATGGACGCCACCGAGGCGCGGGCGATGCTCGCGGTCTCCCGGCAGCACACGGACCTCGTCGCGCAGATCGTCCCGTCACCCCTCGACTTCAAGTCGTGGCGCACCATCCGGCGGATGGTCGACGACGGATCGCTCGGCGAGGTGTTCGAGGCGCACGTCAACATCCTCGGTGCCGCGAGCCTCAACCCCGACACCCCGCTCCACTGGCGCGAGCGCGTCGAGTACTCCGGCACGAACACGATGACGCTCGGCCTCTACGTCGAGGCGCTCCACCGCTGGCTCGGCCCAACGAAGCGCGTGATGGCGGACGGCGCGACGTTCCTCGCCGAGCGCACGAACCCAGACGACGGCCAGCCGTACCAGATCCAGGTGCCGGATAGCCTCGGCATCCTCGCGACGATGGAGCGCGGCACGCGCGTCTCGTACCGCGTCTCGGCGGTCACGGCGTCGCCCGCCGCGCCGAACGGCGTCTCGCTTTACGGCTCGAAGGGCACGCTGCACTGGCTGGCCGGCGACCGCATGACCTTCGCTCCGCTGGGCGAAGAGCCCCAGCCGCTGGAGCCGGACGCCGGCACCGCTGGGGAGTGGCGCGTCGAGCAGGACTTCATCGACTCGATCCGTGACGGCAAGCCGGTGGAGCTCACCTCGTTCGAGGACGGCGTCCACTACATGCGCATGACCGAGGCGGTCGCCCGCTCGCGCGCCGAGGGCCGTGCCATCGAAATCTCTGAGGTATAGCCGCGTGCCAGGAGTCTTCTACAGCAACCGCGAGCGGGACCCGTGGGCGCCGAGGGCGCTCATCGCGCGGTTCATCATCAACCTCGCGGGCGTGTTCATCGCCGAGGCGATCGTGCCGGGGTTCGAGATCGGTGACTGGCAGTCGCTCCTTGCGGGCACGGCGATCCTCGCGATCGTGAACATCCTGCTGAAGCCGTTGGCGGCGATGTTCTCCTTCTGCCTGATCATCGCGACGTTCGGGCTGTTCGTGCTGATCATCAACACGGCACTGCTCGGCGCGACGGCCTGGGTCGCGGGACAACTCGACCTGGCGTTTAGCATCGACGGGTTCTGGAGCGCCTTCTTCAGCGCCCTGATCATCTCGATCGTGTCGCTCGTCGCCTCCACGTTCGTCCACGGGACGGTGCGGCGGATCGGGTAGCGAACGTCCGAGGCCGCACCGCTCAGACGTCGGCGTCCCGGGGCAGCACGATCATTACGCCATCGCCGAGGGCGTCCGGCGCTACGACATCCTCGAACGCCTCGCGCGGCACGATCTCGCCGTCCGCCCCGACGAGGAGCCCCGGCACGAGTCCGGGCGTCGCGCCCGCCATCGCGAGGATGCCCGTCCACGTCGTCGCGCCGCCCACGGGCACCTCGTACAGAGCGGGGTGAGGCACGGCGCCGCTGAGGGCGACCAGTCGTGTCGGCGGCGGTGGCCGGTCGAACACCGTGGTCAGCGCGCTCGCCGCCTCGATGCTGATCGCGGGCTCCTCGGCGGGCGGGCGACCGAGATCGAGGTGAGCGACTCACCCGCCGAGGATGCTGCCGTCGAGGATCCCGTGGCGTCGCGCCTGCTCGAGGGCGTCGGCGAACGCCTCGCGAGCGGCGGCGGGCTGCCCTCCGAGGTGGATCCGCGCATGCGCGGCACCCGTCGCAATGCAGGCGACGAGGATGCCCTCGATTACGCGGTGCGGGTCGCCCTCGAGGAGGTGACGATCGGTGAAGTTGGCCGGGCCGTCGTTCTCAGCGGCGACGGTGAGCAGATCACTCAGGGGCGGGAGCGAATAGCGGACGGCGTAGCTCGAGGTGCGAATCGCATCCATCGTGCGGTCGGTCCCAACGGCGCTCGCCTGGGCGAGGGCTGCGTATGCACCGTGGATGACGGCGTCCTCGAAGGTCCCGTCCTGTCGCCCCAAGCGTTCGAGGATCCCGTACTCACCGCGGCCCGCGTACTCGTCGTCGCAGTCGCCGGCCAGACAGCGCGTGAGCTGTTCGGGCACCGTGTCGCCGAGGCGCGCGAAGCGGTGCTGATGCCCCTCGCGCTGCACGGTCGCCGATGGCGCCGCCCAGCACGCGCCGTCGCACGCCCCCTCGACGAGCGTTTCGCCGAGGGCTGACCGGAGGACGTGCCATTCTCCGTCGGCGCGCGTGGCGTTGCCGCAGGTTCCGCGATGGAGAACGACGCGGGCAGGGGTGGTTGCGGCGAACTCGCTGCGCAGGCGGGCGAGAGCTGGCGTCGGGGGGACTCGCGTCACGCCGGCCCCCAGGTCATGACAGCACTTCCACCTCGTCGCCGACGCGGATGGTGCCGCCCTCGGCAGCGGGGAGCAGGAGCGTGCCGAAGGTCGGCTTCTCCTGCCCGAAGGTGCGCGTGAGGGTTGTCATCACCTCGGCGTCGCGCGCGCCGGTCTCAGGGTTCGCGTGCGTCGCGAGACAGCGCACGATGTGGTGGCTGACGCGGAACTCGACCTCACCGATGCGGACGCGGTTCGCCCATTCCAGCTCGTCCCACGCGTCGGGGCCGTCGACCGCGACGTTCGAGCGGAACCGACGCTCATCGAGGTCGGCGCCGATCGCCTCGCTGAGCGCGAGCAGGCTGCCACGGCCGTGGACGGAGATGTACCCCTGCGGTCGGTCCTGGAACTGCGAGGTGGTGCCGTCCCCGAGGAGCGAGAGCGGCAGGCGGCCCGGCTGGCGCAGGCGGTCGCCGTCCGGCGTGTCGAGCACGAACTGCGTGACGTAGTCGCAGAGCAGCCTTCGCCCGGCCTCGTCGAGTCCTGCGTCGACGCCGACCGCGCCGTCCTGGCCGATGCTCACTCGCTGCTGCTCGTCATCGAAGGTCAGCGTGAGGCGGCCGATGTTCGGCGAGTCCTGCATCGCGAGGCCCTCGGTCTTGGGCCAGTAGTTCAGGCCGTCGCGGACGACCGGTTCGAGGGCGTTCGCGAAGCGGAAGGTGAGGACACGGTCGCCCTGGATGCGTCCGTCCGGAAGCACGACGAGGGAGTCGCGCGACTCGGGCGTGAAGCCTTTGACGGGGTGGCGGTAGAGGGCGGCAACGTGTGGCGTGTGTGGCATGGGGCGATCCTACCGTGGTGGTCGCCTCAGGCGACCACCACGCTTCCGTGGCTGCCCTTCTCGACGCGGATGCGGTCCGGCAGCCGGTCGGACAACTCCTCGACGTGGGAGATGACACCGATCATCCGCGACCCCTCGGCGAGCGTCTCGAGGCCCTGCACTGCGAGGTCCAGCGCCTCGGAGTCCAGTGCCCCGAACCCCTCGTCGAGGAACAGCGAGTCGAGGGAGACCGCGCCGCCGGTGCCGGAGATCTCGGGGAGGTGCTCGGACAGCGCGAGGGCGAGCGCGAGGCTCGCGAGGAACGTCTCACCGCCGGAGAGGGTGCGCACGGAGCGCTCCTCGTCGCCGTTCAGATGGTCCACCACGAGGAAGGCGTCGTCCTTCGCGACGAGCGCGTACCGGCCGTTGGTGAACGTCGAGAGCCGGTCGGACGCGTCCGTCGCCAGCAACTGCATCGATTCGTTCAGCAGGTACGCGATGAAGCGGTTCCCTTGCAGGTCGAGGCCCACCGCCCCCACGAGGTTCCCGGCGGCCGTGTGCTCGTCGGCGTCGGCGCGCATGGCTTCGGCCTGCGCGACCTGCGCCGCCGCCTGCTCCCGCGAGTTCCGCGTCGTGGTGAGCGCCTCCTGCACACGGTCGCGATCGATCTCGAACGCCTCCATCACGGCGCGGAGCGACCGGAGCGAGGGCTCCCCCTCGCCGATCGCCTCCCGCCACGCCGAGGTCAGCGCGGCGCGTGCCTCAGCGGCGCGGGTCTCGGCAACTCGGCACTCCTCGCGGCGCTTCGTGACCGCCTCGGCGCTCCGCTCTTGCGAGGCAGCCGCGCCCTTACGGGACGCCTCGGCGGATGCGAGCGCCTCCCGCTCCGTCGCGAGCGACGCAGTGAGTTCGCGCTGCCGCGTTGCCTGCTCCTCGACGCGGGCGAGGTCCTTCCGGACACGGGCCGGGTCGCCCTCGACACCTCCGAGGGAGGACAACCGCTGCTCCGCCTGCTCGACGGCGGTCTCGGCCTTCGCGACGTCGCGCGCGGCGACCTCCGCGTCACGGCTGCACGACTCGGCGGCGCTCGTCGCGGCGGTCGCCGCCCGTTCCGCGGTTCGCGCCCCCTCGACGGCCTCTGCGTACCCAACGAGGGCACCCGCGAGTTCGTCCTGCACGGCCTCAGCGTCGGCCGGTGTGCGCTTCACCTCGGTCGCCTCGATGGCCGACGGCACCCGCGCGAGGGATTCGCGCAGCGCCTGTGCGCGCTTCAGGTGCTCGCGGGCCTCGGCGCGTTTCGCCTCGACGCTCTCGGCAAGCCGCGCGGCCTCCCCCTGGGCGTCCTGGATCGCGCGAGGCAGGGCGTCCGCCGCGACATCGTGCTCGGCGAGTTGTGTGGCGAGGGCGGACCGGTGTGCTTCGGCGGCGGCGAGCGCGCGCGCAGTCTCCTCGACGCGCGCATCGGCTGCGGCCAGCGCAGCCGCCGCCTGTTCTGCGTCTCGGCGAGCATCAGCGAGGCTTGTCTCGGCGGCCGCGAGGGCAGCCTCGACGCGCGCGAGGTTCGGCGCGGCGTGCTTCCCGAGCTTCGTGATCGGCTCACCACAGACCGGACAGGGATCGCCGACCTTCAGCCCGGCACGCAGGTGGCTCGCGGCATCCTCGGCGCGTGCGGCGTCGAGGGCTGCCCGAGCTGCCGACGCCTGCTCCCCCGCCTTCGTCCGCGCCTTATTCGCC
>Ga0114916_1001982_pt1 | contig 11025 bp, 7 predicted proteins | sample MalvirAntarct_66_FD_83501 | JGI IMG/M metagenome (GOLD analysis project Ga0114916, IMG submission 83501) | Marine viral communities from the Global Malaspina Expedition - Malaspina viral metaG Antarct_66 | ecosystem: Environmental > Aquatic > Marine > Oceanic | place: West Anvers Island... | reverse complement strand
TAACTTAACATTGGAATTAGTTCTTTGTAGTGACAAAAACTAAGAACGATTTACAATGAAATTATATTACCTGCTGGCAGTAGCGCTTTTTTTAACAATAACCACCGCTAAATCACAAGAAATTAGCGACGCTAAATTTGGTAAAGGATTAATCAACTTTGTTGCTAAAGACAGTTCCTTCAGTGTTAAATTTGCCCCGCGTTTTCAAGTGCGCTCTCTCGCATCATGGGATCATGATGGTGATAATTACGGAAGCGGAGAGATTAACTTTCTAGTGCGAAGAGCACGATTAAAGTTTAGTGGTTTTGTATACTCTCCAAAATTAAAATACAAACTTGAACTAGGTCTTTCCAATAGAGACATTTCAGGAGCAAACGAATTCAACAGAAACACCCCAAGATATATTCTAGACGCGGTAATCATGTGGAATTTTTACGAGAATTTTGAGTTATGGGCAGGTCAGACTAAGCTGCCAGGTAATGTAGAACGTGTAGTTTCTTCTGGTAATCTTCAATTAATAAATAGGTCATTATTGAATAGTCGCTATAATATTGATCGTGATGCGGGTATTCAACTACGTCACACTTCAAATTTAGGAGGCACTTTTATGATGCGCGAAAAAATTGCAGTATCTCAAGGGGAAGGAAGGAACGTAACCGAAGGTAACGAGGGCGGATTGCAATATACAGGACGCCTTGAGTTTTTACCTTTTGGAATGTTCGCCTCAAAAGGAGACTATTCTCAGGCAGATTTAAAACGGGAGCAGCAGCCGAAGTTAATGGTTGGAGCAACTTACGACTATAATCAAGATGCGGTTAAGACACGAAGTAATATGGGATCATATATGCTTTTATTCGATGGTTCTTTATACCAAACAGATATCACGACAATATTTGTAGACGCCATGTTCAAGTACAAAGGTTTTTCATTTATGGGAGAATATGCCCAGCGAGATGCAGACAGCGCAATAGCGATGGACGCAGGAGGTAACGAAACTGGCGATATAGTGCTTATTGGAGATGCAATAAATGCCCAAGCTGGTTACCTATTTAAAAGTAACTACGAAGTAGTAGGACGATATACAACAACGAATTTTGAGGACATTACTGGTAAAGGTGATGAAAATCAATACACCATAGGGGTTTCAAAATATGTTGTTGGGCACAAATTAAAAGTGCAAACTGACTTTAGTTATACTGAAGTCGGAGGAGAAAAAAACAACCTTTTATTTAGAATGGGTTTCGACTTACACTTTTAAAAGAAATACATAACAATTTGGTAACAATCATGCGCTCCAAAATTGAGACATTTGCACTGATTTAATTATAAAAACTATGGATAATATTTATTTGTTAATGATTGTCGCTTTAGTGGTGCTCGCAGTTGCTGATTTGGTGGTTGGCGTAAGCAACGACGCGGTAAACTTTTTAAATTCTGCTGTAGGTTCTAAGGCTATTTCGTTTAAAACCTTAATGATTGTAGCAAGTTTAGGAATTGCCTTTGGCGCATTGTCATCGAGCGGAATGATGGAGGTTGCAAGGAAAGGAATCTTTGTCCCCAGCGAGTTCTATTTTAACGAAATCATGATCATATTTATGGCCGTGATGATAACGGATATATTGCTACTCGACTTTTTCAATACATTGGGAATGCCAACATCTACAACGGTTTCTATTGTGTTTGAATTATTAGGCGCAGCCGTAGTTGTTTCTCTTATCAAAATTAGCAATTCAAATACTGAAACTTTTTCTGATATATTAAATTATATAAATACCGATAAAGCCACAGAAATTATACTGGGAATTCTGCTCTCGGTCGTCATTGCATTTAGTGTTGGTGCGTTAATACAATACGTCTCAAGGCTATTACTCTCATTTAAGTTCGAGCAGAAACCTTATTGGGTTGCTGCGCTGTTTGGCGGGATAGCTGCCACGGCAATCACCTATTTCATCTTCATTAAAGGTCTTAAAGGAACTAGTTTTATTCCAGGGGATGTAAAGGAGTTTATTTTCACAAATACCATCGTGATTGTGGGTATAAGTTTTATTTTCTGGACAGGCTTATGCACCTTAATAACTAAGGTCTTTAAGGTTAATGTATACAAATTCATTATCGTAATTGGAACGTTTGCCATTGCTATGGCATTTGCAGGTAATGACTTAGTAAACTTTATTGGTGTTCCTATTGCAGCATGGCAATCTTATGAAGCTTGGATGGCTTCTGGAGTAGCAGCAGATGCTTTTAGCATGGAGGTTATGGCGAAGAAGGTGCCAACACCTTCATTGCTCTTGTTGGCAGCTGGTATGGTTATGGTACTTACACTTTGGTTTTCTAAAAAAGCAAAAAAAGTACTTAAAACTTCAATCGATTTATCAAGTCAAGATTCCGTTAAAGAACGTTTTGAGCCAAATTGGATTTCAAGAGGGTTAGTACGTATTTCAATACTTGCGTCCAAATACCACAGTGCTCTAATGCCTGCTTCTTTTCAGAAAAAAATTGACAAACAGTTTGAAAAACCGAAAATTAAAGTCGCTAAGGGAGATGTAAAAGATCTACCTGCATTTGATATGGTGCGAGCGGCTGTAAACCTAATGGTAGCAAGTATACTAATTTCAATTGCAACATCAATGAAATTACCACTATCCACTACCTATGTAACCTTTATGGTTGCTATGGGTACTTCCTTGGCCGATCGTGCTTGGGGAAGTGAAAGTGCCGTTTATCGTGTAGCAGGTGTGTTAAAAGTAATTGGAGGATGGTTCTTCACCGCATTTAGCGCCTTTGTTGCCGCAGGTGTATTGGCATATCTAATTTATATTGGGAAAGCTCCAATGATTGCAGTTCTTTTGTTACTTGCTCTTTTACTTTTGATTCGTAATTATGTTTCTCATAAGAAAAAATCAAACCTAGAGAACGCTCCAGATGAATTAAAAAAATCAGAGAGCAGCACTGTTCAAGGGATTATTGAAGAAAGCGCGGATAATATCTCGAAAGTGGTTTCTAGGACGAACAAGATTTATTCAGAACTTATTCTTGGTTTATCAAAACAGAATCTAGGCAAGCTCAAAAAGAGTAAAGGACGTATTAATAAATTAAGCGACGAGGTTGATGAATTAAGAGACCATATTTTCTTCTTCATTAAAAACTTAGACGACACAAGTGTTCGCGGAAGTAATTTCTACATTCTTGTATTGAGTTATCTTACAGATATGACACAATCTTTGGAGTATATGGGCAAGATTAGTTATAAGCATGTGAATAACAATCACAAGGCGCTACGATTTAATCAAATTAAAGATTTGCAAGAAATTGATGCGTCATTAGATGATCTTCTAAAGGACATCGTTTCAATTTTCGACAATCGTGAGTTTGAGAAATTGGATGACATCTTAGTTCGAAAAAACAAAGCATTTGCAGATATTTCAGCAATGATTGCTACGCAAATTCAACGAACAAGAACAGAAGAATCTAGCCCGAAGAACACTACGCTTTACTTTAGTCTATTGATGGAGACAAAAGACTTAGTTACGGCATTGATGAACTTAATAGAAGAGTATCACCAGAGCTATAACAAAGACATGAGCTAAAAGCCATACTTAACTTAAGCCAAAGGTCTCATAGTGTAAAACTGTGAGACCTTTATTTTTTTTCAATTCTCTAAAAGAGAATTCTGAGATTACAAAACGGGCTAGTTGCATAAACGCATCGCTGTTCCGCATTCCATAAATAAGTAGTTCTTGTCGCAATAAAACTATTCAAAATATTATCTTTAGAAAAGATAAATATCATCTTCAATGAAACCAACTCTTTTTCTCATTGCTTTTTTAGCGTTCCAAGTTTCTTTTAGTCAGTCTATAACCGGACCCGAACTACTCAACAAAGCGATTAAGTATCACGATCCAAATGGTAATTGGGAGCAGTTTAATAGCCAATTTATTGTGACTATGGAAACGCCAAATAGCTCCAATAGAGAAAGTAATATCCAAATAAATATTCCTCACGAATATTTTCAAGTAAAGGAAACACGAGATACAACGCAAACAACCTATACCATTGATAAAACAAAGTGCCGTACATCAATAAAAGATTCTGTTGCAGGAAAAAGAACGCCCTGCGAGATGGCAAAGCGCTATAAAAACTATTACACCTATCTCTACGGACTCCCCATGAAATTGAAAGATCCTGGGACGCATATTTCAGAAACCGTAGAAAAACAATCTTTCAAGGGAAAAGAATATTTGGTGCTTGAAGCCAAATACGATGAAGCTGTGGGAAGCGATGTTTGGTACTTCTATTTTGACCCGTCTACCTACGCCATGGAGATTTATCAATTCTATAAAGGAGATCGAAATGGCAAAGGAAAAGATACGGGTGAGTATATTTTACTTACGGAAGAAGCCACTATACAAGACATTAAAATGCCTAAAAATAGAGCATGGTATTACAATAAAGATGATAAATATCTTGGCACTGACAAGCTAAAATCCAACTAATAGCATGCCCATCACCTCGAATCTAAAAGAAGTGGCCACGGTCTTTTTTAAATTAGGCTGCTTTGCCTTTGGTGGTCCTGCCGCCCATGTTGCCATGATGGAGGACGAAGTAGTCACTAAAAGGCAGTGGATGTCACGACAGCATTTTTTAGATTTGATGGGTGCCACCAATTTAATTCCTGGACCTAATTCAACTGAGATGACCATGCATTGCGGTCATGAAAGAGCCGGTATCAAAGGCCTCTTTGTTGCTGGTTTTTGCTTTATTTTTCCAGCAGTGACAATCACTTTACTTTTAGCATGGCTGTATGTGCGCTACGGAACGCTCCCTGAAGTGCAACCCTTTCTTCAAGGAATACAACCAGCTGTGCTTGCCATCATTGCATCTGCAGTATTTAAATTAGGGAAGAAAGCCATAAAATCCTTCGAGTTAGCTATTCTTGGCTTGCTGGTTTTAGGCTTTGGCCTCTATGGAATTAACGAAGTTATAACACTCCTCTTTGGAGGTGCTTTAGGTGCTTTATACTTTTTTATGAAAGCTAGGTTACAGCAGCCAAGCCTAAAGAGTTATTCCCCCTTTTTACTGTTATTTTTTTCTGCGGAAGGTATTGCCAAACTCACAACGTTTAAGATTTTTTGGGCTTTTTTAAAAGTCGGTAGCATTCTGTACGGAAGTGGCTATGTGCTTTTCGCTTATCTCGATGCAGAACTTGTGACTACAGGGATGCTTTCACGTCAAGCCTTAATAGAAGCCATTGGGATTGGACAATTTACACCAGGGCCTGTGCTTTCAACCGCTACGTTTATTGGTTATCAGCTTGGCGGTTTTTGGGGTGCTATGGCCGCTACCTTCGGAATATTTCTCCCTTCATTCCTATTCGTATGGTTACTCAACCCGCTAGTTCCTAAAATGCGAAAATCCAAACTGCTCAGCTACTTCTTGGATAGTGTGAATGTGGCCGCTGTTGCCGTAATGATTTCGGTTTTATTCACAATGAGTGTGGAAACGCTGGTTAATTGGCGCGGGATTGTGATTGCCTGTATTGCAGCTATTTTAGTCTTCTTTTTTAAGAAGGTTTCTGTGATTTGGATTGTTATTGTTGGAGCTTCGCTTGGGTATTTACTTCAGTTTATTCCATAAAAAAAGGAAGCCAATTAGTTCTGACTTCCTTTTTTTGCTTAACACTTAAAGTTTAAGATCCACACATCAAACAATCATCATCCGGATCTCCGTTTTGGGACTTCGTTAATAGCTCTCTCAATTCTTGAGGCGTCATTGGATCACTAGATACGCCATCTGACTCTACCGCCGTTGTTGTTGCCACTATTGCCTCAACTGGCTTTTCCTTCTTTACCTCTTTCTTCACCTCTTTCTTCAAGGTAAATTTGATAGCATCCACAGCGCTCTTTGTTCGTAAATAGTACATTCCTGTTTTTAAACCGCTCTTCCAAGCATAGAAGTGCATGGACGTTAGTTTTGCGTAATTCGCATTTTCCATGAACAAGTTTAAGGATTGAGATTGATCAATAAAATACCCTCTATGACGGGACATATCAATAATATCTTTCATGCTCAATTCCCAAACCGTTTTGTACAGTTCTTTCAAATCTTGCGGAATATCTACATTCTGCACAGATCCGTTATCACGCATAATCTGCTCTTTTAAATCTTCGTTCCACAAGTTCAACTTCACTAAATCTTCTAGTAAGTGCTTGTTCACAACGATGAACTCTCCAGACAATACACGACGCGTATAGATATTTGAAGTATACGGTTCAAAAGCTTCGTTGTTCCCTAAAATTTGAGATGTTGAAGCAGTAGGCATTGGCGCAACTAATAAAGAGTTTCGAACACCATGTTTCTTCACTTCCTTACGTAATTTACCCCAATCCCAGCGACCGCTAAGTTCCTTATCTTCTATACCCCATAAATTGTGCTGGAATTTACCTTCAGAAATAGGGGATCCTTTGTATGACTCATAAGTGCCATCTGTTTTTGCTTCTTCCATAGAGGCAGTAAGAGCGGCAAAATAAAGTGTTTCAAAAATCTCTTGATTTACTTTTTTGGCTTCATCAGACGTGAATGGCAAGCGCATCATGATGAATGCATCAGCTAATCCCTGAATTCCCAATCCAACTGGACGGTGGCGGAAATTCGAATTTTCAGCTTCTTTAATTGGGTAATAGTTTCTATCAATAACGCGGTTTAAGTTCTTTGTTACACGTTTGGTTACTCTGAATAACTCTTTGTGATCAAACTCGCCGTTCTTTATAAACATTGGTAGCGCTATCGATGCTAAATTACAAACAGCAACCTCATCTTTAGAGGTGTACTCCATAATTTCAGTACATAAATTTGACGAACGAATGGTTCCTAAGTTCTTTTGATTGCTCTTCCGGTTTGCCGCATCCTTGTAAAGCATATATGGAGTTCCCGTTTCAATTTGAGATTCCATAATTTTCTCCCAAAGCTCACGTGCTTTGATTGTTTTTCTTCCTTTGTCTTCAGCTTCATATTTATGATACATTGCATCAAACTCATCCCCATGACAGTCAAATAGACCTGGGCATTCGTTTGGACACATCAAGGTCCACTCTGCATCATCTTGAACACGTTTCATAAACAAATCTGGAATCCACATGGCGTAAAATAAATCACGCGCTCGCATTTCTTCTTTTCCTGTGTTTTTCTTTAAATCTAAAAAATCAAAAATATCTGCATGCCATGGTTCTACGTAGATTGCGAATGAACCTTTACGTTTTCCGCCACCTTGGTCTACATAACGCGCTGTGTCATTATACACACGAAGCATTGGCACAATTCCGTTAGACGTTCCATTCGTTCCAGAAATGTAAGATCCTGTGGCACGTACATTGTGAATAGACAATCCTATTCCACCTGCAGATTGTGAAATCTTAGCGGTCTGCTTTAGGGTATCGTAAATACCATCAATACTATCGTCTTGCATCGCTAACAGGAAACAAGAAGACATCTGTGGTTTTGGTGTTCCGCTATTAAATAAGGTTGGAGTAGCATGTGTAAAGAACTTTTTCGACATCAATTCATAGGTCTCTTTCACTGCGTCTAAATCACCTAAGTGAATTCCAACTGAAACACGCATGAGCATATGCTGTGGACGTTCTGCTATGCTTCCATTCAATTTCAACAGGTACGAACGCTCTAACGTTTTAAAACCGAAATAGTCATAACCAAAATCACGGTTGTAGATAATTGTTGAGTCTAAATCCTCCGCATTATCCATAATAATTTTATGAACCTCGTCACTTAAAAGTGGTGCTTTCTTTCCAGTACGTGGATTCACATACAGATAAAGATCTGTCATCACTTCCGAAAAAGTTTTTTTCGTGTTTTTATGTAGGTTAGAAACTGAAATTCGAGCTGCTAAACGAGCATAATCAGGATGTGATGTAGTCATCGTAGCCGCAACCTCAGCAGCTAGATTATCCAATTCACTCGTGGTTACCCCATCGTATAACCCCTCGATAACACGCATAGAAATTTTTACCGGATCAACCAGCTCATTCAAACCGTAACAGAGCTTTCGCACTCGTGCGGTAATCTTATCGAACATTATGGGTTCCTTACGACCGTCTCTTTTAACTACATTCATAAACGTGGGTTCTTTTAAGGTTATTTAAAAATTTAAAAAAAAGGACATACGTGCCATACACAACATGCACATTATCAATTATATATACGAAAAGACTGCCCTTTAAGGGCAAACAGTATCCTTTCTAAAAATCTGCGTCGAAACTAATCTTGTTGGACTCTTTGTCCATATTGGTAACACCAGCTTTTTGATATTCAGCAACGCGCTTCTCAAAGAAGTTCGTCTTTCCTTGTAGGGAAATCATATCCATAAAGTCAAAAGGGTTCGTGGTGTTATATTCTTTTTCACATTTCAGTTCAACTAATAGACGATCAGTAACAAATTCTAGGTACTGTGTCATTAATTTACTGTTCATTCCTATCAAGCTAGCAGGCAATGATTCTGTGATAAACTCTCTTTCTATATTTAGTGCATCCACAATGATTTCGCGGATACGGTCTTTCGGCACTTTGTTCACTAAATGCTCATTATGTAAATGAACAGCGAAGTCACAATGCACTCCTTCATCTCTAGAAATAAGCTCGTTTGAAAATGTTAAGCCTGGCATTAGCCCTCTTTTCTTTAACCAGAAAATAGAGCAAAAGGCACCACTAAAGAAAATCCCTTCTACTGCCGCGAAAGCAATAAGACGTTCCGCAAAACTTGGACTATCGATCCATTTTAGGGCCCAATCTGCCTTCTTTTTAATTGCTGGGAAATTATCCAGCGCATTAAAAAGCTTGTCTTTTTCTTTATCATCTTTTACGTAAGTATCAATTAATAAAGAATAAGTTTCGCTATGAATATTTTCCATCATGATTTGGAAACCATAGAAAAATTTAGCCTCACTATACTGCACTTCGTTTACGAAATTTTCAGCTAAATTCTCATTTACGATTCCGTCACTAGCGGCAAAAAATGCAAGAATGTGCTTAATGAAAAAGCGCTCATTGTCGTTCAATTTAGTAGCCCAATCTGTAAGATCTTGATGCAAATCAATTTCTTCAGCAGTCCAAAAACTAGCTTCAGATTTTTTATACCATTCCCAAATATCATGATGTTCGATTGGAAAAATCACAAATCTGTTCTTGTTTTCTTGTAATATTGGCTCTACTTCGCTCATTGTCCTTCGTTTTTATATTCTTAAATAGTTACGGTCACTTGGGGTTAACAAATATGAAAAATAAAAGGACTTAAATCAGAAAAAAACTGCGGAGGTTTTCAACAAAGTTTTCAACACTGTGTATTTTCTATTGTTCATTTCATTTTGTTAAAAACATACATCAATAAACTGATTATCAAAATTTTATATAATTTGTTCAAGGTTATTAACAATTGGAAATTTAGTGGTTGAAAAGCTGGAAATGCCTTGGTTTTATAAGGTCTTAGTGGGGATTGACACCCTCTTTTACAAGTAAACATTTTCAACATTGCCGACGCGATTTTCCAATAAAATATGTGTAGAAAAAAAGCAGATTTAGGGAAAATAGGTTTTTAGAAAAGAAAATTCCATCTCCTAGAAAATAGGAGGAGGATTTAAAATGAGCTGGCTGAAATGAACTATTCTCGATCGTTTATCGTCAACGTGTCAATGGCACTCCAAGATTCATGAATTGTGATTCCATTGCCTGTTTCTTTGATCTAAAACCGCTCTTGACTCATACTATCCAATTTCAAGTATTTGGAAGAAACTGAAGAAATCTATTATGAATACTCGGCAGCCACTTTTTCTAATTGGGCATACCAATTTTCACCAAACTTTCTAATAAGAGCCTCTTTAACAAATTTATAGACCGGAACCTTCAATGAGGCTCCTAAGGTGCAAGCGTCATTACAAATAGGCCATTTGTGATAATTCACCGCTGCAAACTCACTGTAGTTTTGCACTCGTACCGGGTACAAATGACAAGAAATAGGTTTTCTAAAAGACACTTCACCGGCGTTATAAGCATCTTCTATTCCGCAGCCTGCGGTTCCATTATCTGAAAAAGTAACATAAGCACATTCTTTCCCGTTAACCAAAGGCGTTTCCAATTCATCCAAAGCTGATGTAATATACGTGCCTTGCGCTTCTATTGCGGCTATTCCTTCAGGGCGCAGAAAGGGTTTTACTTTTGGATAAATCTCCTTCAGTATAGCAACCTCTTCCTCGGAAACAGGCGCCCCTGCTTCTCCTGCAATACAACATTCACCTTTACAAGCGCCTAAATTGCAAACAAAATCCTTTTCTATAAGGTCTTCAGAAACTATGGTTTTTCCTATTTGAAACATCAGGCGAATATAGCGAAATCGCTCAATAAACGCAGCTTGAAGCTTGAAGAAAAACTTACAACTTCCTACCGCTTGCTTCCAACTTAAATACCTAATTTTGCAAAATCAAAGATGTATAAAATGGAATTCAGTATAAGAGAAATAGGGACCGCAACCATGGTGCTTTTTGCAGTGATTGATATCGTTGGGAGCATTCCAATTATCATTTCTTTGCGTGAAAAATCGGGTCAAATTAAAAGCGGACGTGCTTCCATCATCGCGGCTTTAGTAATGTGTGTTTTCCTTTTTATAGGTGAAGAAATTTTAAAACTTATTGGCATTAATGTAAATGAATTTGCAGTTGCTGGAGCCTTCGTGTTGTTCTTTATCGCCATAGAAATGATACTTAATATTACCCTTTTCAAAGAAGGTGCTGATGGCCCAGATAGTTCTACTGTTTTTCCAATTGCCTTTCCTATTGTGGCGGGCCCCGGAAGCTTAACCACGCTTCTCGCTTTGCGTTCCGAATTTAATATTGAAAATATCATCATAGCCATAATTGCAAATGTGATTATTGTATTTGTAGTTTTGAAAACATCCAGCAAGCTGCAACGTGTGCTAGGAAAAGGTGGTATTGCAATTATCAAAAAAGTATTTGGGGTAATATTATT
>Ga0114916_1001978_pt1 | contig 11051 bp, 8 predicted proteins | sample MalvirAntarct_66_FD_83501 | JGI IMG/M metagenome (GOLD analysis project Ga0114916, IMG submission 83501) | Marine viral communities from the Global Malaspina Expedition - Malaspina viral metaG Antarct_66 | ecosystem: Environmental > Aquatic > Marine > Oceanic | place: West Anvers Island... | reverse complement strand
TGCATGCATAATAAAATTATGATAATTATATCTATTTTAAATTATCATATGCGCAATAAAAAAGGGGGCATGATTTACATCATGCCCCCTTTTTAATCTTATTATTTATGCCTATTCCACAGTAACCGACTTAGCAAGATTACGAGGTTGATCTACATTACAACCTCTCATTACAGCAATATGATAGGAAAGCAATTGTAACGGTATTGTCGTTAATAATGGGGTTAAACTTTCTAAAGTTTCAGGCACCTCAATAACATGATCCGCTAAATCCCTAACCTGCTCATCACCCTCTGTAACAATGGCAATGATTTTACCTTTTCTGGATTTTATTTCTTGAATATTACTAACCACTTTCTCATAATGTCCTTTTTTAGTAGCAATTACGAAAACCGGCATATGTTCATCAATTAATGCAATTGGGCCGTGCTTCATTTCAGCTGCTGGATATCCTTCTGCATGTATGTAACTTATTTCCTTTAATTTTAGAGCTCCCTCCAAGGCTACCGGGAAATTATACCCTCTACCCAAATACAGACAATTCGTTGAATCTTTATAAACATCGGAAATAATCTCTATTAATGGATTCGATTCCAATGCTCTTTCAACCTTACTTGGAATAGTTTCCAGCTCAGATAAATATTCATGATATCTTGTCTCAGAGAAAACACCTTTAGCCTTTGCCAATTTCAAGGCAATTAGTGTAAGAACCGTGATCTGTGTGGTAAATGCCTTTGTTGATGCCACGCCAATTTCTGGACCCGCGTGTGTATATGCACCTGCATCTGTCTCTCTTGCGATAGACGACCCTACAACATTACAAACCCCAAAGACGAATGCTCCTCTTTCTTTCGCCAACTTAATAGCTGCCAGGGTATCAGCGGTTTCACCCGATTGTGAAATCGCAATTAGCACATCATTTTCTGTAATAACAGGATTTCTATACCTAAATTCAGAGGCATATTCCACTTCTACAGGAATTCTTGCCAAATCCTCAAATATATATTCAGCTACCAAACCTGCATGCCATGAAGTACCGCAAGCCACAATAATAATTCTATTAGCGTTAAGAAATTTTTCCATATTCTGGTCAATTCCTGCCATTCTAATCAAACCTTGACTGGCTAATAAACGTCCTCTGTACGTATCTTTAATCGCTCGTGGCTGTTCATAAATTTCTTTCAACATGAAGTGGTCATAGCCACCTTTTTCAATCTCCTCTAAATTCATTTGTAGCTCCAAAATTCTAGGATATGCTACGGCGTCATCTTTAATTTTTCTGAGTTTTATTTCTTTTCCCAACCTAATAATTGCCATTTCTTCATCTTCAAGGTAAACAGCGTTATTGGTAAATTCAATAAATGGCGATGCATCGGAAGCAATAAAAAATTCGTCTTTACCGATACCAATGGCTAAAGGACTGCCTAACTTTGCCACCACAATTTCATCTGGTTTTTCCTTATCGAATACCGCAATAGCATAAGCACCAACAACTTGATTGAGGGCTATTTGTACCGCTTTACCAAGCTTAACATCTTCGGTTTTCTTAACTTCTTCAATAAGATTAACCAAAACTTCGGTATCCGTATCAGATTGAAAAGTATAACCGCGTTTGGTCAATTCTTGTTTAATGGCCTCGTAATTTTCTATGATGCCATTATGTATAATGACTAAATTTCCTGAATTTGAATAATGAGGATGTGAATTTACATCATTTGGAACACCATGCGTGGCCCAACGTGTATGACCCATACCAATACTTCCAGCTTGGGAAATATTTTTAGCCTTATTTTTTAAATCCTCGACCTTTCCTTTTGTTTTCGCCAGATTTATTTGATTACCGTCATATAATGCAATCCCTGCACTATCGTAACCTCGATACTCTAATCGCTGAAGTCCTTTTATTACAATAGGAAAAGCATCCCTATGACCAATATAACCTACAATTCCACACATAATAATATGATTTGAAAATTTTATATAAACCTATATACCACGAAGTTATACAATCGTGCTTAAAAATTTATATCCTTTAAGATATACAACGTGAATAATCTACAAAGTGATATGTAAATAAAAAATAAATTAAAATATCAAAAGTAAAAGCACCTAATCGGCTTTTGTGTAGGATATTTCAAGTTTTAACCTTTTATCAAAGTTAGGATCAGTTGCCGGTATATTACTACCATATAATACAGTACCCAGAGGAGTAATATTAGATGTAAGGGCCAACTCTTTTTCTCCATTAAAAACTTTGGCATCAGCAACGCTCCAGTTCTGAATATTAGTACTTAAAGTTAAGGCCAAAGTTGCATTAGTAGAATCTCTAACGATCAGGTTATTAATATGATCGGTAATTTTTACCGAATACTTAACTCCTTTTTCATTCGATTTTTCTATAATTCCGTCATAATTAAGGTATGTTCCAAATAAACTTAATGATTCGAGATCACTTTGTTCTGTCAACGGATTTATCAATGGTAAGTTATTCTCTGTATTATATAAATAAAGTCTTGGTGGCTCCAAATTACTACCACTAGCATCCAATTGATTTCTATCCACGTAAAAAATCAAGTTCGCTTCATTTATAACCCAATTCTCACTCCTTATCTGATCAACAATACTCTCACCACCATTCTCTTCAAAAAGATTGATTTCTGCATAAGTACCTGAACCACCCTTTAAATAAATTCTCGAGGCATTTTCACCATTGTCCAATACCTGAAGTATCTGAGGGCCATAATTTTCTGTAATCAAGGTGTTCACTGCATTCCCAGAAACCCCAGTCGTGACCTGTGATAAGAAAGAAAAGGTAAAATCTCTTTCCAATATATTGTTGGGGTTGTCATCACTTGTATCGTCTGTTGTACCATTTGTATCATAATTGGTATAACTATAGGTCATGGTTATATTCGAATCTTTCAAGTCAAACAAAAATAAGACATCATTACCTTCCTCATCCGTAATAGAAAAATGAAGTCCACGAATAAATTCTTTAAAATTAGATTGACTTAATAATTCCGAACTACCCTCTTTGTCCAAAATATTTTTCTGAAAAAATTCGTTGTTCAATGCCACTCTAATTCCTGGCTGAAGTTTTGTGAAGGTTTGTGATTCATCTACATCTTCCGTAGACTCATCATCCTCATTAGGAATTAGAATCTCTTCATCATTGATTTGAACAACATCTTCAAACAACACATCTGAAACAAAATCAGGTGAAAATTCTTGATCTGAGTAATATTCTTGAGACTGTTGAAATCCAGCATTGGGATCTAAATCTCTCAAGAAAAAAGTAGATCTTTCCACTTTTAATGTGAAAGAAGGTAATGAAGATTTATTTACGTCATCATAATTAACCCCATTAATATAGATGCTATCCAACTCTACCTTTTTAGCAAAATTATTGGTGAAAATTGCCGCCCCATCTGTATCATTTATACCATCTCGGTCCGCATCTACACTATTTTCATCCAAAGGGTCGGTATTCGATGCTGTTTCAACAATATTTGAGACTCCATCACCATCATTGTCATTATCACTATTCTCTGGTTCTTCATCAAACTCATCGACCACCCCGTCCAAATCACTATCATTAGCAATACTTTTTGCTAAAAATGGAATATACAGGTATACTTCCTTTACCGTTTCATTTTCTTGAATGGTTGTAATCGCTTCGTCTGCAGCTCCTTCCCTATTTTCTTTGTCTTGAGACAACCCACCGAAGGTTGGATTAGCAGATCCAAGAAACAACTGTGAGGTCACAGAAGCTTTAGTTTGACCAAAAATAGGGTCATTATAGGTCCCTAATTGGTAAATTGGCTGCTTATTGGTCTGTATCGCTTCAATATTCTTATTAAAGGCAAATACATCATACACCTTTTTACCGGTTGTGAAAGGCTCGTTACCAACAACACCAGCACCAACGGTCGTTAAATCTTGTTCACAAGAAATCAAAAAGCCAAATATGAATAACATCCCCAAAAACTTGGGAATAACGGAATTAGCAAAAAAATTCATTCAGATTATTTTAAAACTTCGGTGTTGTAAAAATTAGCATACGCCTCTTCAAATTCCTGAACAGGAACATATGGTAACACTGGTTTTTCTTGGTTGGCTATGTGGTTTTCTAATTCATCCGGAATGTCTTCCGATGCTAAAATTATAGCATCCGAATAATCCACAGCTATCTTTAACAAATTATTATAAGTAGGTTCCCCTAGAGAAGCAATCTCCTCTTCCGGGATGCCATCAAAAGAAATTCTTTTGATCATATCTTTATCTAACGAACCTTCAAAAGTTTTACCATACACGGACAAAACAATCTTACTATCGGCAAAAAGAGGTTCATCAGTGTAATATTTTTTAAGATATAGTGGTAATAAACTTGCCATCCAACCGTGAACATGGATTATATCTGGTGACCAATTCAATTTTTTAACGGTTTCCATAACACCTTTTGCAAAGAAAATTGCACGTTGGTCGTTATCCGGGAAAAGATTTCCTTGTTTATCGGTAAATGTCGCTTTACGCTTGAAATACTCTTCGTTATCAATAAAATAAACCTGTATTCTCTCTTTAGGGATAGATGCCACCTTAATGATCAATGGCATATCCATATCATTTATGACCAAATTCATTCCTGAAAGTCGAATTACTTCATGTAATTGATGCCTTCTTTCATTAATATTCCCATATCTTGGCATAAATATCCTAATCTGGCCGCCATTGCTGTTGACCATTCTAGGTGCTTCGTAAGACATTAGGGAAACTTCGTTTTCGGGTAAGTAAGGAACTAATTCAGAAGATACAAATAATATCTTTTTACCATTCATAAAGGTTATATTTTATTTTTCACTGGAACGTAAGCGCAAAATTACAAAAAATATAGAGATTAGCAGTAATTATAGTAAGTTTGCTCGCTAATGAACTTTTCAATGTTGGTAATTAAGACCAAAAATGAGCTTCTCGGTGAACTGAAAAAGATAGACGGCACTCTAGACCTTGGTCTGGTTCCTACTATGGGAGCACTTCACGAGGGCCACAAATCACTCATTAAAAAAGCAATTTCGGAAAACAAAAAGGTGGTCGTCAGCATTTTTGTTAATCCAACTCAGTTTAATAATCAGGAAGATTTAGCAAAATATCCTAAGACCATAGATTCTGATATACATCTAATTTCCAGTATCTCCGAAGACATTATTATTTTTGCCCCTACGGTCTCTGAAATTTATCCTGAAAAAGTAACTCCTAAAATTTATGACTTTTCCGGTTTGGATAAAGTTATGGAGGGTGAATTTAGAGATGATCATTTTAACGGTGTTGGTACTATCGTCGAAGAACTCTTTAAAGTAATAAAACCAAAGCGAGCTTATTTCGGGGAAAAAGATTTTCAACAATTACGTATTATTCAGAAACTTACCGAAATACAGAAGCTGCCCGTAGAAATTGTAGGCTGTGAAATAGTGCGTGAGAAAAATGGATTGGCAATGAGTTCAAGAAATGAAAGGTTAAGCGATAAAGTACGACTTAAAGCTGCATTCATAATAGAAACTTTAAAAACTGCCAAAGACAAATTTGGCATGGAAAATGCGCTTTGTATTAAGAACTGGGTCAAATATAAATTTGAAAACTCAGAAGAATTTCAATTAGAATACTTTGAAATTGCAGATATAGAAACCTTGACCCCAATAAAAAGTAAAAATAATAATGTAAAATATAGGGCGTTTATTGCCGTTTATGCTGAAGGCGTAAGGCTTATTGACAACATAGCCCTAAACTAATAAACTATGCAAGTAGAAGTAGTTAAATCAAAAATACATCGAGTAAAAGTTACTGGAGCCGACCTGAATTATGTTGGTAGTATCACTATTGATGAGGATTTAATGGATGCCGCAAATTTTATTCGTGGCGAAAAGGTACAGATAGTCAACAATAACAATGGCGAACGGATAGAAACCTATATAATTCCAGGTCCTAGAAAAAGTGGAGAAATAACCTTAAATGGTGCGGCGGCTAGAAAAGTTGCTGTAGGAGATGTCCTCATTTTAATTTCGTATACTTGGATGGATATCGAGGAGGCAAGAAAATTCAACCCTTCCTTGGTATTTCCGAACGAAGAAAATAATTTATTGGTTTAAACTTGACGAATTCGCTAAAAAAAAATCTTAAGATTATACTCCCAATTGCATTGGGAGTTTTTTTAGTTTGGTACTCTTACAGTTCAACAACCCCGGAAAATAGAAAAGAAATAATTTACTACATAAAGGAAGCAGATCCGCTCTATGTTTTTCTTTCTGTTTTGTTAGGAATTCTAGGTCATATTTCAAGAGCAATTCGATGGAATTACCTCTTGGAGCCACTTGGTTATAAGCCACGACTTATTAACAACACCCTCATCATATTAACTTCATATTTTGCCAACCTTGGCATTCCAAGAACTGGTGAAGTTCTTCGAGCGACAGCCCTTACAACTTATGAAAATGTACCTTTCGAAAAAGGATTTGGCACCATTGTCACCGAAAGGGTCATAGACGTAATAATGCTACTTTTAGTGGTTACCATTGCATTTTTATTGCAAACAGATGTTATCATGGGCATTCTTCAAGAACGTGGTTTCAATATCGCGGGCCTACTTTTACTTGGAGGCTTAGGAATCATTTTATTTCTTTTATTCATTTTTATCATTAAAAAATCCAGAAATACATTTGCCCAAAAATTAAAAACCTTTATAAAGGGATTGCTAGATGGTGTTTTTAGTATTTTTAGAATGAAACATAAGTGGCTTTTTATACTTCATACTTTTTTCATTTGGGCATGTTATATTGGCATGCTCTGGATTATAAAATTTACAGTGCCCGAAACCTTATCGCTTACATTAAGTCAACTATTGGTAGCCTTTGTAGCCGGAGCATTCGCAATGGCAACTACCAACGGAGGCATTGGACTTTACCCTATAGCAGTAAGCAGTGCATTGGCAATTTTTGGCATAAGTGCTGTCTCAGGTGACGCCTTCGGATGGATAATTTGGATTGCACAGACTTTGATGATTGTTGTTTTTGGTGCAATATCTTTTCTTTTATTACCGTTATTGAACAGAATCAAATAGTATCCGTACTATTTACAATTACCTTTTATGCGTTATGTATCCTTAATATTCGCACTATTATTTGGGGTTTCTGCCATTTCTCAAGTCACTCAAGAAATTTTCGAATCTTTTAAACTTCAAGAAAGAAGAGATGTACATTATTACTTTCCTGAGAAAATGGATGAGAATAAAAAATACCCGCTTATCATTGTACTTGACGGAGAATATCTTTTTGAGCAGGTAGTTGCCACTTCAAAATTTTACAGTCGCTTTCACGGAATGCCGCAGAGTATTGTAGTAGGTATTGACCAAAGCAAAAACGACCTTAGGTATGAAGACTGTGCTTTCGACCCTGATAACGGATTACCATCTGAAAAAGGTAAAAGCTTTTATGAATTCATTGGCATGGAACTTATTCCCTATTTAGACCTGAACTATAGTACTGCACCATTTAAAATGATTGTTGGCTACGATATTACTGCCAATTTTACGAATTATTGGTTGTTTAAGGATAATTCAATTTTCGATGCTTATATCAATATTTCACCAACGCTCGCTCCCGAAATGGAAAGTAGGGTACCCATGCGACTTAATACCTTTGAAAATCAAATATTCTATCAGCTGATAGTGGAAGGAGAAGCCAGTAATGACAAGCAGCGAATTCTAGCACTGGACCAAGGTATTAAAGCCCTGAAAAAGGAATCGCTCCATTATTTTTTTGATGAATATACCAATGCCGACCACATATCTGTAGCTACCTACGGTATTGGTAAAGCATTTGACAATATATTTGGCATGTTCAAGCCTATAAGCCCTAAGGAATATAAAACCCAAATATTGACCAGTGAAGAACCAGTTTACAATTATTTAGAGAATAAATACCAAGGTATTGTCGACATATTCGGTTTTAGTAAACCTGTTGAACTGAATGATATTATGGCGATATATGCAGCCTCTCGAAAAAAAGAAGATTTTGAATCGCTAAAACCCCTATCCGATCTTTGCAAAAAAGAATATCCAGAGACCATGCTTGGGTTTTATTTTGAAGCCGAATATTATGAGCAATTAGGTGAACCAAAAAAAGCATTAAGAACATTTGAAAAAGCTTTTCAAATGGAAGAAATAGATTTTTTAACTAAAGAAATGGCCCTTGAAAAAATGGATGCCCTAAAAGCCGATTTTGGTTTTTAATATATTATAAACAGCTAGTTCCCAAATTAGCCCAACCTACTTATTATGATTAAAATTGACGCAATGTACTTCGTGTTTTCGGGAGTGCTTTTTACTTATTTCGGATTGAAAGGTGAATTTGTTATGTCTTATAATGGCATCGCCTTATTTATGGCGTGGGCATCATTTTTTCTTGCTTTCAGTGCTTTTAAGAAGGAAAGTTCGAGAGACCATTAATCCATAATTTCATTCTAATCCGTCCTGATTTCAAACTTCTTGCTACCTTTAGCCCATTCGGTAAAAGCTAAAGATGGCCAAAACAAAAACTGCATTTTTTTGTCAAAATTGCGGAACTCAATATGCGAAATGGGTAGGACAATGTTCTGCCTGCAAACAATGGAATACCGTTGTTGAAGAAGTTGTACAAAAAGAAGAAAAGATAAATTGGAAATTACCTTCTCAGGCCCCAAAGAGAGTATCAAAACCTCTTCTAGTCAATGAAATCAGGATTGAAAAAGAAATTCGTTTAAATACCTTTGACCTTGAATTCAATAGAGTTTTAGGGGGGGGACTAGTACCTGGTGCTTTGGTATTATTAGGAGGTGAACCGGGAGTAGGAAAAAGTACCCTTTTACTTCAAATTGCCTTAAAGCTTCCTTATAAAACCCTATACGTTTCTGGTGAAGAGAGCCAAAAACAAATTAAAATGCGTGCGGATAGAATTCACCCAAATAACGAAACTTGTTTTATTCTAACAGAAACAAAAACCCAAAATATATTCAAACAAATTGAAGCTACAGAGCCGGATATTGTTGTCATCGATTCTATACAAACACTTCATTCCGATTACATAGAATCAGCCGCAGGAAGCATTTCTCAGATTCGGGAATGTACCGCTGAGCTAATCAAATTCGCTAAAGAAACGAACACCCCGGTAATTCTTATAGGTCATATCACCAAAGATGGTTCTATTGCAGGACCAAAAATATTGGAACATATGGTAGACACTGTATTACAATTTGAGGGCGACCGTAATTATGTATATCGAATTCTCAGGTCATTAAAAAATAGATTTGGTTCAACCGCCGAACTAGGTATTTACGAAATGCAGGGAAGCGGATTACGAGAAGTCAATAATCCATCCGAGGTACTGATTTCTAAAAATGACGAAGGACTAAGTGGTACAGCGATTGCCTCAACTGTCGAAGGTATGCGTCCACTACTAATTGAAATACAAGCATTGGTCAGTACAGCGGTTTATGGAACACCACAGCGTTCTACCACAGGTTATAATGTCAAAAGACTGAATATGCTATTGGCCGTTTTAGAGAAGCGTGCAGGATTTAAATTAGGCGCCAAAGATGTTTTCTTAAATATCACGGGTGGAATTTCAATCGACGATCCCGCCATCGATTTGGCAGTCATTGCTGCTATTCTATCAAGCAACGAAGATATACCGATCGATAAAGGAATATGTTTCGCCGCAGAAGTTGGTCTAGCAGGTGAAATTAGACCAGTTCAGCGTATTGAACAACGTATTTTAGAAGCTGAAAAATTAGGTTATACGACCATAATAATTTCGAAAAATAACAAAATCGGCCTAAAGTCAACCAAAATAAAAATTCTTTTGGCCTCTAAAATCGAGGAAGTTGCAAACAATCTTTTCGGTTAACGCTTATCTCTCATTATTCTAGCAAAAACCATAAGTACGATGACTACAGCTACTATCACCACTATTTGCCAAAAACCGATCTTTAAAAAAACTAGACTTCTCATTTATGGAGCTGGGTTTGGTATTAAATTATGTATAGCTTCAATCTTTTCAATAACACCTTCCGATAAATCAACTGCGATACTTCCAATATTTTCCTCTAGTTGCCCCATAGTAGTAGCACCAATAATCGTACTGGTAACGAACGGTCTTGTATTCACATAAGCCAATGCCATTTGAGCTAGTGAAAGGCCATTTTCCTGCGCCAATTTATAATACTTCATAGTTGCCTTAACGGCCGTATCACCATGATATCTATTGTATTGAGGAAATAAGCTTAACCTCGAGCCTTCGGGCAAACGATCACCTAAGTACTTTCCACTTAGGGCACCGAAGCCTAAGGGAGAATAAGCCATCAAACCAACTTGCTCTCTTATAGATATTTCGGCCATACCTACCTCAAAAAGTCTGTTTAGCAAACTATACGGATTCTGAATAGTAATTGTCCTAGGCAATGTTCCATGTACTTTGCTTTCCTCTAAAAAACGCATGGTGCCCCATGGTGTTTCGTTCGAAATACCCACATGATTAATTTTACCTTCTCGAATTAAATCACGGAGTGTTTCTAAAACTTGATGAATATTATCTTGCCAATGATCCGACGCATCATGTTTATAACCTCTTTGACCAAAATAATTTGTGCTTCGATCTGGCCAATGCAACTGATACAAATCAATATAATCTGTTTGCAATCGTGCCAAACTACCCTCAACCGCTTCGATAATCGATTCCCTATTAAAACCGGAAGTTCTAATAAATTTAGTCATTTCAGCCTTTCCAGCAATTTTCGAAGCAAGAACTATATCTTCCCTATTCCCATTTTTCTTGAACCAATTTCCAATAATCTTTTCGGTAGCGGCATATCTGTCCTTATGCGCAGGTATTGGATATAATTCTGCCGTATCCAAAAAATTGACCCCCTTATCGATCGCATAATTAATTTGTTCATGACCTTCTGCTTCCGTATTCTGGTTGCCCCAGGTCATGGTTCCCAAACATATTTTACTGATTTCAACATCTGTA
>Ga0114916_1001976_pt1 | contig 11057 bp, 13 predicted proteins | sample MalvirAntarct_66_FD_83501 | JGI IMG/M metagenome (GOLD analysis project Ga0114916, IMG submission 83501) | Marine viral communities from the Global Malaspina Expedition - Malaspina viral metaG Antarct_66 | ecosystem: Environmental > Aquatic > Marine > Oceanic | place: West Anvers Island... | reverse complement strand
GGTAGCAATTACCCTGTTAAGAAGATGTTAAGAAGCCTAGATTAGATGCATAATAGATAACGAAGATCAGATTGTATCTGATACTCTAAAAACTCATAAAATACTCACAAAAACGGCTGTAAAAGAGACTTCTCATTCATGATTACGCTCATCCAAAAAAATCAGCAGTTGTTCCTTTTAGGAGTCTTTATTCTATTAGTGGTGGTTGTTTTATGGGTTTTACAGTATGTGATAATTTGCTATGGTCAGAAGGTACTGAATCAGGTGCCGACATATTGGACGGTGCTCGAACAATATTTTGGAAAAAGCAAACGACTCACTCGCTTAAAAAATAACTATCCAAAACTGTATCATGCTTCGTTGCAAAGGCTCACTGTACAGCACTTTTATGGATTGCCTCTGACGGTTTTATTTTTAGTCATGGGTTATATCTTAGCTTTGTTTTTTGGTTTGGTTGAAGATGTGGTTACGTCAGATGCTATTGTGGCAACGGATTTTTTTGTGTCACAGCAGATGAGTATGCTGAGTGAGTCGCCTGTAGTCACGTTTTTTATTTTTATTACTAGCTTTGCCTCTACTGCAACGACCTGTTTAATCGTATTACTAGTCTGTATCCTATGCTGGGTGATTCGCCAACCCTATATATTAGTAGGGTTCTTAATAGCCACTTTAGGAAGTACGATATTTACTTTCCTCAGCAAGCTATTATTTCATCGCACGCGACCAGTAGATATTTTATTGTTTGAGCAGACAGATTCTTTTCCTAGTGGACATGCGACGGTTACGGTTGCGTTATATGGTTTTCTGGCTTACATGGCCATTCGTTTTAGTCGCAACTTTGCCACGCAAGTTCGGATAGCTGTAATTACTGTCTTTTTCTCACTATTGGTAGGATTAAGCAGGATTTTGCTGAATGAGCATTATTTGAGCGATGTACTGGGAGGTTATTTGGTAGGCGCATTATGGCTAACAGTAGCAATTAGTGTGACAGAGTGGCTAAGGACGCGTGACAAAGTTGATTGGCAGATAAGTTGGTCAGTTACTCAGGTTCGTCTGGTCTGGCTCAATATTGTATGTGTACTGATCGGCACTTCGATATATGCTGAATTTTATCAGTTGCCATTGTTAATCTAAGTAAATTCAAGGTATTAACGCCAAAAAAATAGTATCGTTCATATTTAACATTAATAATAATGGCTAGTTTTTAGTCATAGGCTCGTCCCAGTACGGTGGTGTACCATAATAATCATCTATAAAATCAATAAAGCATCTCACCTTCTGTGGCAGCAGTTTAATGTAAGCATAAACTACATATAAGCCCAAAGCCTCAGTGCAATTTTTAGCAACACTACGACCAGTTTACCACTCATAAGCGCCTCACTAATAATGAAAGCCGGCTGTAATATCAGTCCTGCTCTTGCAATAGATACATTCATTACTGTAAGCACAATAAGCTACTTCAGCACTCCATAAAAATTACTATATAATCTGACGCTTATAGGCAAATATTTGCTATCGTTGATGGACAATTATTCAACTGCTATTTCTAATAGGCTGCCTAATACATCATCATGATACTACATCCATTTACCCGTCTCAGCGGCTCTATCAGTGCTTGGATAACTATCTTTGTGATTATATTACACGGTCTTACTGTATGGGCTGTGATATCTATGGATAGCCCTGAAATTTTAGAGGCTAAAGCGGCTAAGCCTCAGGCAATCCAATTAGAGCTAGTGATATTGCCAAAATCATCCGCAGCGGCTACTGAAGAACGTCGTGCCGAAAATATCCTTACAAACTCTAACTCTGTTCCTCAACGACTGCCGCAATCAGAGAAAAAATCCGCTGAACTATCAGATACTAAACAGGTAGAAGCTAAGCCAGTAAATGCTGTATCAGAGCCAACCTTTAGTAAACCGCTAAATTCTATTAAACCTTTAAGTTCTGAACCAAAAAAACAAACATCTGATCCAATAAAAAATCCGTCAAATCCAGAAAAGACTAAGATAACAAAAGAAACTCAACTGCCAGTCTTGGTACAGAAAAATACGACCAAAGAATCGGAAGAAATTGCCAAAAAAATGACGGAAGAAGAACAGGATCTTGTAGCCTTGGTTCAAGCGATGACAGAACAGGTCAGCCCTGAATCAACAGATATGTCAACGCAAGGGCTGGTCGTAAAAGAGACGAGAAAAACAGTTAGGATTAAGGCTGAAGAAGAGATAGATATAGCGTCGTTAATCCGATCGGTGACAGCACAATTCAATCGTGATCAAGCACGTCAGTGGCAAGAAGGTAGAAAACGCGCAGGGCAAGAGCTGCTGCAAGCGCAGGCTGGCAAGAGTAATGAGAAACGAAAACAGCTTAATCTCAATGATGAGGCAGTTGACTTTTTGGAGGAGCAAGCCAGCTGGCTTGATCAGAAGAAACCTGACACCGACCTACCGTCGGCGATTTGGCGTGAAGTGACTAGTCAATCAGGCGATATCTTCACTGTATTATTGGAGCTTCATGTCGATAAAAGTGGCTATATTACGGATGTGCAATTGCTCGAATCATCGGGTAATAAGATTGTTGATATTGCAGCGATGACTCAAGTCAGAGCAGGACAACTTAAACCGTTCCAACAAAATGAGCGACCTGTTAATGGCATTGTACCGATGTCATTAATATATGAGCGACCTTAATCTAAGTAATAGCTCGTTTTCCTTTTTTGATTAAACCGACTATATGAAGAATGTGTTCATAAAAAATGTATTGTCAGCCTCACTAGCTACTTAACTGCTTTTAGGAGCCTATATGGATTTTACAGATTATTGGCAATATACGGATATCATTACTAAGAGTTTATTTTTCGCATTATTTGCTTTGTCGATTGTGTCTTGGGTGACAGGGATTTTACGATTGTACTATAGCCATCAGTTGGCTAAAACCGTCGTCGTTGACTTATCTCAGCAAATACACAACCAGATACCGCCCACTTTGCAAGCTAGCCCAGAAGAGCGCAGGCTTCTCACCGAACAGATGTTATTACAGCAGATTGGTCGATATCGTTATCAAAGCGAGCAAGGGTTACCACTGCTCGGTACGACTGCTGCTATTGCACCCTTTATTGGGCTATTTGGGACAGTGTGGGGCATATTCCATGCGCTACGTAGTATTGGTGATAGTGGGCAGGCAGGACTTGCCCAAGTAGCGGGCCCAGTAGGTGAAGCGCTTATTATGACTGGTCTAGGTCTTGCGGTCGCGATTCCTGCGGTGATTTTCTATAACGTCATTACGCGTATGAATCGCCGAATCTTGTATAGAGCCAATGACATTGCGCATGGTCTATTAGGCGAGTCAATGCGGCCGAGTATGCTAGCAAATAGCAAAGCAACTCTCGTTGAAGCAACTGGTGCCGAAGCAACTGGTGCCAAAGTGACTGATAGTCAAGTTGCTGATGGCAAAGTATAGACAGTGGCTATTCATTCGATAAACTGACGAATAAAGAAAAATAAGGAGGCAGGTATGGCATTCCATCTAGGTGATGAAGAGACCCAAGGTATGAGCGAGATGAATCTCATTCCGCTCATTGATATTATGCTGGTGCTGATGATTATCTTTTTGGTCACAGCCACAGTGATGAATCCAACCGTACCACTAGATCTGCCCGATACCAATGCCACAGTAAGCGGCTTGCCTGATGAGATATTGCAAATAAGCATTGATAAAGACAATGGTCTATTTTTGGATGAGGAAGCGCTGACGTTAGCGCAATTGCGATTGCGGCTTGAAGAAGCGTCAAAAGACGGTGCTAATCCGAATATTCATCTGCGGGCAGATCAAGACACCCGTTATGATATGGTGGCGCAAGTGCTGGCTGCCGCCAGTACTGCGGGTTTGACTAAGGTTGCTTTTGTCACTGAATAAATAGCCATTTATAGAATAGAAAATTTCCTGCTGCAAATATTAAAGAAGGGGCTAAGATTATTAATCTTAACCCCTTCTTTAATGTCTTGAACCGTGTTTATGATAAAAGTAAACATAGTAGAATCACTGTAAAACTAGTCGAAATTATTCAATAACGTATCGATGTTATGTTGAACAACCTATATGTATTTTAATTTTTTAATCACGTTATTCGTTCAAAAAACCACCACAATGCAATGGCGATACTAACAAAAGAGCCAGCATAAAATATAACCGATTTATAAAAACGCGTATGACGTAATAACAGCGCGATCGGAAATACTATGGCAATGAATACTAGTTGTCCTAGCTCAATCCCTACATTGAAGCTTAATAATGCCAATACGCGCTCACTTGTTGCTAGTGGCAGATCTACGAGCACATTGGCAAAGCCAAACCCGTGAATCAGACCAAAAACAAAGGCTAGATAGACGGCTCGCACTCGTAACATTGGTACCAGATTGTTTAACGCAGCGAATGCGATGGACAGAGCAATTAAAGATTCGATAAAGGGTCAGCCATTGACACATGGGCGACCGCACCATCTCCAAAGAACGTGCTTACTCTCTGCTTGGTCATATCAATCATTTGATCGGGAATGACCATATCTAATGGTCTCAGCTTCTCTTGCAATGAGCCAACCGCTGATACTGAGACGATATAGCGTACACCTAAAGTCTTTAAGGCATAGATGTTGGCACGATAAGGCACCTCAGAGGGGGTTAACCTGTGTCCTTGACCATGCCGCGTTAAGAATGCAACTGTGACGCCATTAAGTTCACCGAGCACGATGTCATCAGATGGCTCACCATAGGGTGTCTCAATTTTAACGCTGCGCTTATTGGTCAAAGCTTGCATTTGATACAGACCGCTACCGCCGATAATAGCGATATCGGCAGCGTTTTTTACCGTAATTTCTACTGCGGTTGAAGTCATATTGGGTTCCAAATGATAATTGGTAGAGTCTATCAAAGTTAATACTACTAGCGTTTACTGACTCTCTTCTTATACATACCTTGAGCAAGCGCCTTCAAGATCATCGCCTGACTTTGCACAAAGCCGTTGTACTTGGGCAAATCATCCTCTATATCGCTGGTGCGGCGATTATAAAATAGATGCATAGTTGGCTTGGGTAGTGCCGCCACATCAGGATAATTTGTTGTGGGTATTAATATTAGATTGCCGCCCAACGCCATTTCTATACTGGGTTTGTTGCAACGCGTACAAAGTCCGCGGCTAATATTTGGCGGGAGTTTCCAACGGCGAAATTTGGTTCTGATAAGGTTTAATGAACTCACATCGGGTTTAAGTAAAATCGTCACATCATTATAAGCTTGGCCAGTGAATTCTTGGCAAATAGTGCAGTGGCAGATAAAGCGTCCAATGGGCTGATTGTTGATCGTATAAGTATTGCTATAACAGGAGCAAGAGCCTTCTTGTGGGGTAAATTCTCTGCTCATTGGTCAGTCCTTAATAGTAGGGGCGTGGATATTTATTGTTTTGAAATATAGCACTATCCTAGCGTATTAGTGTAGTCGCTTTCAGTATCATGATCGAATAGGATCTATGTTAAAGAAGATGCAGAGATAAACTAGTGATTTAATGAAGCATTTAGCATGACTAACAAAAAGCAAAAGCTGTCAAAAAATTATAGAAAATAGCGCAAAGTTCTTTATATTTTTTACTTTAAGTCACTTAGGGTGATGATGAATTATCTCGGGTTATCATGAATAAATTGGACCAAAAGCTTAGCCACTTTTTCACCTTGGTCTTCTTGAAGAAAATGTCCGCCGTTGGCAATAGTCGTATGTGCTTGACCTTTGGTTCCGGGAATGATTTTTTGCATAATGCGATCGCCACCAGCAGTCACTGGGTCAGAATCGCTGAATAGTGTGATAAAGGGCTTTGTCCATTTACTCAGCTCAATCCATGCGGCGCGATTATTTTCTGAAGCAGGATCATCCGGCGTCGAGGGTACAAGCAGTGGAAACTGTCTAGCGCCCTCCTTATAGGATTCATCAGGAAATGGCGCATTATAGGCGTCGATCACCGCCTGTGACAGCTTGGTAACGGTACCGCTCTTGATGGTCCTTCCGACATGAAATTGAGGTGTTTCCTGCGAGAATTGTTGCCATTTACGAAAACCTTCACCTAGATCGTGGTCGCCGGTGGGGAGCATGGTGTTGCCAGCTGCTACCCGAGCAAATCGGTCTGGATTTTCTGCAACCAAACGCAAACCAATCAGTCCACCCCAATCCTGACAAAACAGAGTGATGTTATTCAGATCTAATTGGTCGAGTACGGATTGCATCCAGTTGACATGACGTTGGTAGGTATAGTCAGTACGAGACGTGGGTTTGTCTGAGCGCCCAAAACCGGGGAGGTCTGGCGCAATAACGCGGTGTCCCGCTGCAGTCAGTATCGGAATCATTTTACGATATAGATAACACCATGAAGGCTCCCCATGCAGCAGTAACACTGGATCAGCGTCTCTTGGTCCTTCGTCTAAATAATGCACACGCAGCTCATTGTCTTCGCTGTCGTCGACCATTAGATAGTGCGGGTCAAAGTTGTAATCTGGTAGGTTTGCAAAACGCGAATCGGGAGTTCTGAGGATTTTCATGTCTCGTCCTTGAGTTGGGTAAATGAGCGCGTATTCTTACACAGCTGATGGAATCTTAGAGTTAGGGTGGATCGCCACAAAACCCGATGAGAATGGATCGCCGTCACCAATCTTAATGATGTGAGTATCATATTTCGTACTCTTACCCTATGCCAATTATTACTCTAACTTGATCGTTATTCTTTGGCTGTTAGGTATTCTTATCGGGTTTAGCAAAGTTTTGAGGATATAGCGCGCGTGCTGCCACATCATCAAACTCGGTCTTAAACTCGATGCCTTTAGGAATATTTCGGGCTTTTTGGACCGCAGGACGAGCACTTATACTTGCAAACCAGCGCTTTAGATTAGGATAGTTGTCTAAACCTTCCTCACCTAAGACTACGGTTGCTTTATCAATCCACCCCCAAGCTGAAATATCAGCAATGGAATACTCATCGCCAACCAGATACTCGCGACCTTCCATGTGGGTCTCTAACACTTCGTAATGACGTTCGGCTTCACGAAGATAGCGATTGATAGCATAAGGCGTTTTCTCTGGTGCCTTATGTCTAAAATGCACGGATTGACCAGAAAACGGTCCTAAACCTGTCGCTATAAACATCAACCATGACAGCATCTCGCCACGATCTTCTGACTTGCCGGCTAATTTCCCTGTTTTTTCGGAGAGATACATCAAGATAGCAGTAGAGTCAAACACGCGTTTGCCATCATCTTCGATTGCCGGGGTTTTACTATTGGGGTTAATAGCACGATACTCAGGGCTATGTTGTTCGCCTTTTAAGGTATCTATAGCGATCAACTCATACGGCAAGCCAGTCTCTTCGAGATAGACAGCTACTTTCATCGGGTTTGGGGTTTGATGAAAATAAAATTTGAGCATAACCTGATCCTATCCTGTTGAGTTCTTAGTTTGACAATCATAAAAGCAATGAAAAATACAAATAATCCTTAAAGACTCATGCAGTCATTAAGGATTATTTTTTACGGTGAGCCTAACGATGCGTACCGCGAATAGGGTAGTCATTTTTTTGAATAAAGGCTAAACCATTCGCAAGGGCTTCAAGTTCAGGTCTAGCAAAAGGTGCGTTGGAGATATCAACGATTTGAATTTCTCCATCAGCATTAATCACAAATACACCAGGCTCTGCAAAGGGATGATCGGTCTCTTTCTCTGAACGTGGCTCTGAGATATAAAGTCCTAGCGTATTCATCTGCTCAACAGTCAAACCATAGGCAATAGGGAAGTCGATATCTAATTTTTCTAAATGACTCTCTAATTGCTCTTTACTATCACCTGATACTGCAATGATATCGACATCCGCATCAGCAAATGACGATTTTACGGTTTCTAACTGGTTGAGGTATTTAGTACATATCGGACAATGTTGACCTCGATACACCACGACCAATTTCCAGTCATGACCGTTATCAGGCGTACCTAGTGACTTTATATCACCATTTAGCATTTGTACGTCTATATCGGGGAATTTGACACCGGCTTGAATTTTTTGTGCGTAATTTGATGGCATGATTTATCCTTTAGAAGTGTTTTATAAGTAGGAGTAATTTATATAGCAATGATCATCTTAACTGGACTAAAATAAATGTTCAAGATATATTTGAGCAATCACTCAAGTTAATTAATCATTCCAATCTACAGATGCTAATATCCAGTTTACTAAGCGTGTAGTAAAAGAGTATGGGCGCATAGGATAGGCATTATTTAAAATAGAAGGTAATGTGGTAGATTCACCATCACAACGAATATGAATGGATGCCTGTTTAGTTATACTCATTGGTGTTCAGCTCCTTTGAATAAAATCCCTTTGAATAGAATTAAAATTTCTATCCTAAAAACTACCTTAAAGCTATTGCCTATATCTCTTTACTGTACCACTTGCAGCCCAGCTTGCAACACATAGTCAGAATGATGGCTACTATTGAATATAGAGCCAATAACAGCATAAAAGTGTTTTGTTATTGTCTTAGGGTATGTCATCAATTAATATCATTGCTTTAAAAAAATATATTTAATCTATATTTGGGCAGCTGAATGAAAATAGCACAAGACTATATAGCCTAAGCGAAAAAATATAAAAAGTAATAAATGGGAGTAAGTATGAAAAACGTGATGTTTATAGGCTATGGATCTATGGCAAGAAAAGTACATGAGATGTTGCCTAAAAACATTGTCCTCTCAACAGTATTGGTCAGCACCAGAAGCGCAGAGATTATAAAAACTGAACTAGGCGAGTCTATAGATGTGATTACTTCGGTAGACGATTTGATAGAAATTCCTGATTTAGCAGTTGAGATGTCGGGTCAGAATGGGCTTAAAGAACATGCTATTAAAATATTGGAAAAGAGCATCCCACTTGGGATTGTATCTGTCGGCGCTTTTACTGATGAGAAGTTTGCTATATCGCTTGCTGATACTGCAGAAGCGAATGGTGTGAAAATTCATATCTTAGCGGGTGCAGTGGCTGGAATTGATGGCATACACGCTGCAAGTTTCGCAGGACTCAGTGATGTGGTTTATCAAGGTAAGAAGCACCCATCGAGCTGGAAAGGAAGCCATGCAGATCGGCTTATTGACTACGATAATTTAGTGGAACCTACTGTGTTTTTTACGGGTACCGCTAGAGAAGCGGCTGCTTTATTCCCCGATAATTCAAACGTTGCCGCTACGATTGCGATTGCAGGCGTTGGCCTTGATGATACAACCGTAGAGTTAATCGCTGATCCAACGCTTGAGTACAATATTCATCATATAATGGCGAAAGGGGTATTCGGTAAGCTTGAGATTAGCATGGCTGGACTGCCATTGGTCGAAAACCCTAAAACCTCAAGTCTAGCAGCATTTAGTGCCTTGCGTTTATGCTGCCAGATTGATCAGGTTATACAAATATAAAGTATAATTAAAATAGAGTCGAAATCAAATTTAGGTCGCTATAGGTGTGTCTAAAGTGACTGGTTTTTCTTGAATTTTTTTACTATCTACGGCTGCATTAAGGTTTACGAAGAAAATAGCAACGGCTGCAATTATTCCTGGTATAGCGATAAATAAGAAGTTCGTTTGGTGGCTAAGCTCGAGCGTGAGTAGCGCCCCAGTCAAGATAGGACCTACGATAGCACCAATGCGACCGATACCCGATGCCCAGCCCATAGCTGTCGTACGTACAGCAGTCGGATAATACTGAGCAACAAAGGTATAGAGCAGAATCTGTGAGCCGATAGTAGTAGCACCTGCAATCGTGATTAGGGTATATAGCACCACTTGAGGGCTATTGTAGCCAAGTAATATCAACGCGGCTGCACCAGCGACAAACATAACGGTTAAGACAGGCTTTAGATGGAATCTATCGGCTAGCACACCGCCACCAATAGCACCGACCATACCGCCAATATTGAGCGCAAATAAGAACAGCATACTAGCGCCTAGAGAGTAACCTGCTTGAATCATAAGCTTTGGTAACCAGCTGGCGAGAGCATATACCATCAACAAGCACATAAAGAAAGCTACCCAAAACATGATGGTGGTAAAACCTCTATTTTTTAGGAATAACGCTTTGATAGGAGCGTCATCGCCTTTGGTTGGCTCATCTAAGATTAAGTCAGTAGAGGCTGTGATAGTCTCTTGTGGTGCAAGTTTGCGGACGATTTTTTTGGCTTCATCATGTCTTTTTTCTTTGACCAAATACATCAAGGATTCAGGCAGCATTTTCCAAATGATTGGTAAGAGTAAGGTAGGAATGCCTGCAATATAAAACATAATCTCCCAACCGTAATCTACCACCAAAAACGATCCCAATAATGCTGATGCCATACCGCCGATCGCGTAACCACTAAACATAATAGCGACTAGAGTACTACGAATACGCTTTGGGGCGTATTCAGAGGTCAGCGCCACACAAATCGGCATCACGCCGCCGATACCAAGACCAGCAATGAAGCGTAAAGCTGCAAACTGCATCGGACCATTAGCAAAAGCACCGAAAAAGGTAAAGCTACTGAATAGACCGACGCATATCATGATGGTCTTTTTTCGACCGATTTTATCAGACAAAGTACCAAAAATCATGGCACCAAACATCATGCCAAAAAGTGCTGCGCTGGCAAGAAAGCCTGCTTGTACCGCGGTCAATGACCATTCTTCCATGAGTAACGGTAGGGCCACTCCATAAATGATGAGATCATAACCATCAAAGATAATGATCAATAGACACCAAAACAGCACCTTCCAATGAAAAGGAGCAAATTTGGCTTCATCAATAACTTTATTGATGTTTAAGGTTGGTGATTCCATTCGTTTTTCTCCATGGGTAATATCCTTATAAGTATCTAACAAGTTATTGTTTTCTGATGGGCAAGTCAAAAACCATCTAAGTATAAATATATACCTATAAGGTATGGATTTTGATCTTATGGCAGATTAGAAAGTACAAGTACGAGTAGATGGCTTGAATAAAAAAGTGTATTT
>Ga0114916_1001974_pt1 | contig 11065 bp, 8 predicted proteins | sample MalvirAntarct_66_FD_83501 | JGI IMG/M metagenome (GOLD analysis project Ga0114916, IMG submission 83501) | Marine viral communities from the Global Malaspina Expedition - Malaspina viral metaG Antarct_66 | ecosystem: Environmental > Aquatic > Marine > Oceanic | place: West Anvers Island... | reverse complement strand
GCTTGATACTCAGGGCTAAGAGAGAAAACAGGCTTGCCATCTAGGCCTAGATATCCTTCCATTCCAGTGTCAACATTGTCTATTATGCGCTTCTGCTCTAGCGTTTGGCTTGACGATGACCTGTTGGTAGCAACAGAGTCGTAATATTTAGCCCGTAAGGCTCTGTCACGCGCTTTTTCACGAACATCTTGCGCGGCTATACCGGCCTTAGATAAGCCACCAGCAAGGTCTCCACCGGCAATACCAGCGCCAAGCTGTATCAATGCAGCCCCTAAAGCTTCCTTCTTCGCAAGATCTTCCTTGGTGATAAGGCCAGCTTCACGCTGAGCTTTTGCTTGAGCTAAGAATGCAGCCGCTTGATCCATTGCTGCGCTTGATGCTTCATCAGCCGTTTGTGTAACAGCAGCTTTTTCTGGATCAACAGCTTGAGCGTCATCGCCACCCTTTTGTTCAGCGCCGCTAAGGCTTCCAAGCTCTCTGCTTAGCCGAGCTATTTCCGCTTCTCTCTTTGCGACTTCTTTTATTACAGCAGGATTGGTAGTGTCGTAATCGTCCCTGTAAGCCTGTATCTCTACCTGTTTTTTATCAATTTTCTCTGCAAGTGCTATTTTATTAGCTCTTTTTTCTTGCCTTTTTACTTGATTGTAGGTGCCTTGGGGCTTAGAAATATCGTCTTCTAATTTTTCTCGTTCAGCTATAGCCATGCCGCTATCAGCTCTGCCGCCATAAATAAGAGCAAGCTCAGAGTCAGACAATGGCTTTTGAGGCGCTTCAGGTTCAGAAAAATCACCAGATTCAATTTGGCTATCAAGCTTACTTAGTCTTTCGGACAACCTCAGCATACTAGCGTCGCTACGCTCCCTCATTTCTGGGTCAACCACTCCGCCAACTCTTGCAGCCCTCTCTTCAACCCCGCGCTGTGATGCGTAACCTCTTTGTATCTGACTCACTACCTCTGCGCGTTCTTCTATTGCTGAAGCTTCTGGCGTCTTGCTTTCAAACTGTTCAATAAGTCGTTCGTAAACACCTTTTACTCCGGGAGTGGAATCAGGACTACCCAGCGTCCCAGCTTCATCAGGCTGCATATATGCCTGCTTCATTTGATCAGCAACATCACCTAAATTATTTCTGGTGGTTTCTTGAGGAGACAATTCTGACTCCCTAGCTGCTAGTTGAGCGGCTAATGCTTCAGCACTATCTCCAGTCTGACCTCTTCTAGCTGATGGGCCGCCTTGTATTAATGATGCGTACCTTTGAGCTTGTTGCATTCTTCTTTCATCGTCTGACGTTCCAGCGGTTTGACCCTTTCTTTCCATTGCCAATCTGTTTGCAAGAGGCATCTGAGAAAGATCCCGAACCACATCTGCAACTACTTCCTTGCCCATTGGGCCAGCGGCGCCAGCGCCAGTACTTGCGTCTTCCTTAATGGCGTTGTTTGGTTGATTGTCTGTTGTAATCAAGCCTTTAGTATCTACGTTTACTTTATCTGCCATCTCAAGAAGTCTTTCGCTTGCGGCTTCCTTTTCGCTGCCTGCTCTTGATTGGCTACCAAACAAAGCTGTCATAAGCTCTGACGGAGTCTGAGGGTTTTGTGCCTCAACCTTATCTATATCTCTTTGGGCTGACCTCTTAGCAGAATCCATCAAATCCTTTTGTATTTGGTTTTGAATAAACCTATCAGAAAGCGGGTCAAGCTCCTGAGGTATTGACTCGGTTGTTACAACACCTTTACGCATTTGTCTTGGTTGAAACTCTGGCAAATCACTAGCTAATCCAGCAGGAGGCCGTGCCGATACGTCTATATTAGGCGTTGGCATTGAAAATTGTGATTGACCACTATCGCCTTGCTTCTCATTAGCGGATGCAATCATCTCTGTAATTTGACCCGGAGAATACTCAGATCTAGACTCAAACATGGCTATTGGCGAAAGAACCTGAGATCTAACCTCTGGATTGGAAAGATCTATTTCTGCATCGGGATCTACGCCCAGCTTATTAGAGACATAAGATATATAGCTTTCAGTGTCGTTATCGTCTTCTGGAGGAGCATATCTATTGAGCAAGCCCCTAATACTGTTGATGCCATAATCCCTGCCATAGGTAGAAAGAACCCTGTCAGCGGCACGGACTCCATACATAGGGTCATCAAAACTTACAAAACCACTCTCATCTCCAGACTCACCAACGAAACCTTGGTTTGCCTGCCGAATATTAAATGGGTTGTTAATCCTTTGACCGATAATAGATGACTGCTGAGGAACCTCATTCATAGGGAATGTGGCTTTTCTGCCTTCTAACATGCTAACAATACCGCCACCATACATACCCATAGTTTGAGGCGGCATTGGCTGCCCTGTAGGCGCTCCTGCCAACTGTTGCATTGGTGGTTGCATAGGCTGTTGCATTGGTGGTTGCATAGGCTGTTGCATTGGTGGTTGAGTCATAGGGCCGCCCTGCGGCGCTGCTTGCTGAGGCATCATTGAAGCAATGCCTTGAGGTTGAGGATTAACTATTTGCTGGGCAACTGTACCTTGAGGCTGACCCTCCCTGCTTTCATAGCGTTTACGCATATCACTGCGGCGCTGAATCTCACTTACAACAAGAAACTGAGGTAACTGTGCGTTTGGCGTTTGCGCTAGTTGCTGCAATGCCTGATCAGGAAGACCTTTTACTTCATCTTCTAGTTGTATTAAGTTCTGCATTATTATCCTCTACCAAGAGCGTTGTACAATCCAACTCCACCAATACCAGCGCCCAACACTTGCTGTGACGTTGATGGGTTTACGCCATAACTAGCCATTGTACTACCGGGAGTGACAGGCAATCCTTGCAGCATATTGCTGAAGAATCCGATTTGCTCTCTTGGGAACGCTTGTTGACGCAAGAAGTCTTGATAACCCATATCCGCACTGCGTTGATTCATACCTCGCTGGATCTCTCCAGAAGCCTGCATATTTCTAAGACGGTCATACGCCATAGCTTGCTCTTGACCGCCAAGAGAACTAAGAAGTCTTGCCGCGTCTAGTGACTGTCCTCTGCCTGCTTGATCAGCCTGCAAACCTGCTAACCCAAGCTTTGCTTGATCTTGACCAGAGCCAACATTAAACGCCCTAGCTCTCATTGCAGCTTCGTTTTGCGCCTGTTGCGCCCTTTGATTTTGTTGAAATGCATCGGACTGAAACCTTTGAGCAGCTTGATTAGCTTGCTGTCCTGCATCAAATGCTTTCTGAGAAAACTGCTCTTGCTGAGCCATTCCTTGCTGCGTTTGACCAAAAGCGCCTTGACGCAATTTTTCTTGAGCTTGTCTAGATGCTTCTTCTTGTTGCTGAGCCGACATCCCAAACTTAGCAGCTTGTTGTCTAGCTTGTTCTCCAGCTTGAAACGAATCAATAGACATCTTCTGTTGAGCCTGTCGCGCTTGCTCTGTTGTGCCAAACGCAGACTGTCTAAGCTGCTCTGCTTGCTGCTGCGCTTGCTGCCCCGCAGTACCTGTCTGTAGGCCTAGTTGAGCTTCTTGCAACCTTGCTGATCTATCTGCCTCAAAAGCTTGTTGCGCCTGTGCATACCCTGCTGCACCGCCCTTTGACTGTATGTCAGCTAACTGTTCAGACAAGTTATTTTGGCGCTCAGATTGCATAATAGCTTCTCTGTATCCACCTAGACCACCAGACTGAGTAGCTTGATCTTGTATGCCAACAGCTTGAGCGCCAGAAGCTTCTAGTGCTTTTCTCTTTTCAACATCAGTAACTAATTGTTGATAAGGATTCATGTAGTCTTGAATAGTAGATGCGTCAGATATGTTGCCAGCCTTAAATCCGGGGCCGAAATCACCTTGTCCTGTATACTGAGACTGTAAGTCCCTTGCTGTGTAATCTTGACCAAGTGCGCCTGCGGCGTATCCCGGATCAATACCGGATGCAGTAAAACCACTAGTTGATTGAGTTGGATTAAAGCCTGAAGAACGAGAACCGGCGGTATAACCCTGAGCAAGATCATCCGCTTTATAATTTGAAAACTGCTGTTGCGGGTTAAACCCTCCAGCAATATTTGTTCCCATATTTGTAGGTTGATAGCCGACCTGAGTGGCAATATCACTTGCTGACCTAATCTGTTGCGGAGCGCCTGCTGCCGCCATCTCGGTCATGCCGGTCATTGCCGCTGCTTCTGTAGGATTAAAGTCAGCTATTCGTGTACCTTGATACGTCTCGTAAGGGCGGGTGCTTTCGTAAGTTGTACGACCAAGCATCTCCTCATAAAACGGTCTTGCATATTCGGGTAAATTTGTCGTTACATTTGTGCTTTCGCTAGTTTGAGGGCCGCCGCCACCGCCTTTACTCATCTTTTAAACTCCGTTCGTAAACAACATATGATCTTTCGTAACCGTCTTGCTCAAGCCACTTCCAAAAGCCCATACGCGCTGTAGCTTCTATGCCGTCACAATTATTGTCTTTGGCCCAGTCTGCAAATCTTTCAAGCATATCCCAAACCCAGTCGTTAAACTTGTCGCCACCAAGAAACTGTATTGCAAGCATCCTTTTGCCCGGATAATCAACCAACTCAGTGGTGCCAACACCGTCAATTGTATGCTCTGAATCAAAAGCCAGCCACAAATGCTGATGGCCTAGTTTGATTCTGTGCAAAAGCGCCTCTTCACTCCAACGACCACGCGACCTTGCAACAGCTTTCATTAACTGACCCCTAACTTCAGGCCATAACGTCTCTACAAAGTTTGGGGGAACCATTGTTATTGTGTGAGTCACATCCCTTGCCGCGCTCTTCTTGCGAACCTTTGGCTCACGGGATATATCTCTAATCCTTGACTCGTCAAAGTTTAATAACTGATTCATGCGGGTAAAAGACCTCCAACCCTAGCTGTCAATGGTGCAGGCTGTTTTGTTGTACCTGTTTTTTCTGTTCTTATTTCGTTAAGCATAGCATCAAACCTTGCCGCTCCAGAGGTTGTATCACCATCTCCCGCAGCAGAAACAACGTCTGCTGGTATGATGTATTCACCCGGAGAGACAGCCACTCGCTGCTGATCTCCAATTGTGCCGGGAACCATATCGTCCATGCCCCTACCCGGCCCTGATATAACGCCTTCTGTCTGGGAGTTTGGCTGTATTTTTTGAAGGACGCCCTCTCTCAACATCTGAAACGCCTCGTTGCCGTATTCATCAATAAACCTGTCTATAACTATGCTTGATTCTTCTTCGTCAAGCCTGCCCATAACAGCCATCATTGTTTGCTCAATTAACGGATCGGCAGAAGGAACTGTTTTGCCTTCCTTCATACCTATGCTGTAAACATCAGCGTAATCCATTGGCTCATATTCTTTGTCTTCATCAGAAGTGCTAGTCCTAGTGGTTGCTGACCCCTGTCCTGAAAAGAACTCTTCGTTTTGTTTTTGTTCTGCAAGGTATTGCTGACGGGCGCGATCTTGAGCAACACCTACAAAACCTCCGTAGCCTCCACCCTCGCCACCAACAATAGATGTGTCAAATACTTCTGAGTTTGGGTTGTACTCTGGCTTGCTGTCAGTTACTACCGGTGTTGTCTTTGGTTTTCCAGCTTCTATTTCGGCGTCTGTCTTTTGCCTAAAATATTCAATCTCAGGCCCAAAACCCGGTCTATAACCTACATCGGCAAGTTCTTCTGCACTTTTGGTTACCGGGCCTCTAAGTTGCGACTGCCTTCCAGCCGCAACTGCTGGCCCAAAGTTAATGCCAGACCCAGTATTAACATCAAATCGGCCTCCGGGGTACATACGGATAGGAACTTGTCGCCCATCACGCATACCGAGCGTTTGCAAAGCGCCTAGTTGACGCTGATATTCTTGAGGGTTTAGAGAGACAATGCCTCCGTTTGCATACTGACTTGGGTCATAAGCAGCGTACTGGCTACCAGCACCACTAACATCCATATCAAAGTCATCGCCAGCATAAGCTAAAGATTCACCAAGCAATCCATAGGCGTTGTCTAATTCGGCTTTCTTATCAGCCTCCCTGTCGCGGTACATTTGCTCGTACCCTTCTTCCATCTCTATCTGGCCTTGCAGACCACCGCCAATAGCTATTGGAAGTATAGCGCTCTTGCTCGCCAATCCTTTACCTGTTGCAGTTAAAGCATCTTTACTTGAGAAGGGCTGAGCTACTCGCTCTAAAAAACTAGGCGCACTTGCTGTTTTAGTCAACACGCCGTCAATATTTTCCAACCCAGTTCTTTGGGTAAACATCTTGTCTTGTAAGCTTTTAAATACCGAATCGGCAGTTCCCGCTGCCTTTGCAGTCTCAGTGGCTGTCCCTTTTAGCGCGTCTAGCGCGGCTGCATCCAACCCTTCTGGAATTGATTTAAGAGCGCCTTCTGCAATCCCAGCCGCCACGCCAGCATCACCAGCAATTACCCCGGCTTCTGCGAGCGTTTTACTTGTTTCTGCTGCGCCGGTTCCAACGTCAGCACCACCACCCAAAACACTTCCAAGACCAAAACTTGTAATACCAGACGCAAGACCCTTTTTGAGGTCGCCAGTCACGGCGGTTGTAGCAAGGCCAGAAGCAATACCACTAGCTAATGCAGAGTTAGCGCCAATAGCGCCTAAGACTCCACTTGCGCCTGCTGCGAAGCTACTAGCAGCCGCTCCCGTGCCGATTGCTCCAGCAGCCGCTGTAAATCCCGCAGGGGCAAACATACTTGCTAACATAGGTATAAGGAACGCAAACGCTTCTGGCTGTCCTGTTACGGGGTTGGTTGTTAATCCACCCGGAACCATTGATGACATAGCCTCAACTTCAAGGGGGTTCATGTGAACCATCGTGTTATCGCCGTACCTGCCGTACTGAGACATTTGCTCAGCTTGAGGTTGTAACGGCGCTGGCTGTAGTTGTCCGTTCATATAGTTCATTAGGTTGTCTCCACACCAAATAGGTTAAAGCTGACGTTAGCGGCACTTGCATAAACTTTCAGCACATCCGACTGAGAAAGGCACATTCCAATCACAACAGTCCTTGTCGTTGTAGCAGCTAAAGATTCATCGAAAAAAAGAAATTGTTTGTCATTGGCTGAAGCGTTAGCAACATGAACACTGACTCTAAATGTAATTGCAGATCCAGTCCTGTTGCATATAACCAGTGAGCTAACCGTTGTTTGTGCCAAGTCAGGCACTGTGTACAGAACAGTTGTTGTAGTTGCGCTAGGATCTAACTGTCCAAGTACTTTTATTGCGTCTGTCACGAAGCACCCATAAGTAGAAATTGAAACCTACGCATAGCCAATGAACCTGTTTTATCGCCCTGACTCTTTGCCAAAACAATATCGTTTTCTATTTGATCTAGAGTGAACTCAAGCGTCCTTCTGGTTATTGCCTCTTCCTCTTGATCATATTCTAATAAAGGGATTGGTAAGGGGTTAGTTCTAGTTCCAGACATTAGCGCCTTCCATCCGTTTTAATATCAAACCTTAAATCACCTAGTCTCCACCCGTAGCCAACGCCAGAGCTTTCCAGCCTCACAATAGGGCTTCTAGACCTTGCTCTAACGTGATTCTGAGTCGTAGAGGAGGTTATTGTTGAAGATGATAACGTACTGGGGTCTTGCAGTGGAAAGTCCTTTCCCTTGATTGTCATATTTATTGAGGCGTCAGTAGTTAAGCCGCTGAACGAAAAGTCAGGAATAACCCGACTAATCATCATAAACCTCTCGCCATCATTTATTTCAAGATCGCCACTCTCAACATAAGCCGTCATTGCTGCACCATCATCATCAAAGCCATCTTCATGAGAATATATGTAGTTTTCATCTGTGCTTGTAATAATTGAACTAGCTAAAGGCTTGTTTCTTGTTCCAGCACCGCGCCAAGCGCCGCGAATAAGGGTGCCTACGCTCCAAAGGTTTTCTGCATAGTTAAAGGTTACATAATTAGTAACCTCCGTATCGCCCGTGCCTACTGGATAAAACCAACTTACCTCAGAAAACGCATTATTCTCCGCAGCAAAAACTTTGAACGCTTGATCTACATTTAAGTTAGAAAACACAAACTCTTTAACCGAGCAGGGAAGTGGTTGTACTGATCCGTTGTAGGAGTAAAACCCGCCTTTATCCATAAAATATATAGACCCTCTAGCGTTAACCGCTGCGTTAGGGCTTATCATTGATATGTCTGAGCTTATCGTCTGAAACTGAAAGGTAAATGGAGCGCCAATAAACCGCATGGAGTGAACACTCACATCGGTAAATATTATGATTTCTTGCCTACCCTGAACCGCTCCAATAATTTGTGATCCAGAGTTAATTCTTACGCCGCCAGCCGTGTTTGTTGCGGTTGGAGTCCAATCGATAGCGTTTTCTTGATCAGAGAATCTAACAAACAACGGATCAATCGCGCTTGATCCTATAGGGTTTGAGCCAAAAGCAATAACGTGCTGGTCTATGTCGCTAACCATTACTTGTAATGCGATTGTCGGCGCGTCAGACGCTCCTGAAATAGTGGTAATGTCCACACCCCTACTGCCAGTCCCGCCAGACTCATCCCAGTAATAAATACCGCCGCCGCGAGGGTTAAAGACTAAGTCTTCTCCAAACACATCTTGGCTAAACAGCCTCAACTGACCAGCAGAAGAAATGCTGCTGACGCTACCAAAAGACGTTACACCCCAGCCAGACGTACTCCAACCAGTACCTGTGACAAAAGCGTTAGTGCCTGTATTTATTTGATACGCACCATCTACACCAGAGCCGCCATTTCCTGTGTCAGAAGAGTTAGCCGCTATTGCGTCGCCAGCGGAATCTTTAGCTATAAACGTGTAAGTGTTTACCGTTGGCACTGAAGTGATTTGATACTCTTGATTTAATACACCAGCAGTAATTACGCCACCAAGCGTTGCCGCGCCAGCTATTGTCACAAAATCATTCACAACAGCGCCGTGAGAACTGTCTGTGGCAGTTATTGTTGAAGATCCATTTGTAGCAGCAAAAAGTATTCCATTCGTGGTGGTTGCTCTTATGGGGGTTATGTCGTTAAACAAGTCTCCAGATACAACATAAAACTTTAAATGAGTGCCAAGGCCTATGTATCTAATAGACTCTAGGGACGCCCAATCGCGTATTGACCTGCAAACTCCTAAGAACGAGGTTTCTGAAAACTTAACCCAACCACCTATTTTTTCTGGGCGCCCTTTCCTAAACCTAATCTTGTCAGAGTCAAACCACCCTGAGTCGGCAGAGTATTCGGTTCCTTCCTTATTTACTCCGGGAGCAAACTGTATCTTGGAAAGAGCCATTCCTAGAACATCCCCCCAAGATTCATATTACTCATAGCCCGTTGAATGTCTTGAGTAGTTAATTTTTTAGGCGTTCTGTTATTTGTCATTTTAGTTGTGTTGGGCTTTGATGGTATGTTTCCTACACCATTCAAAAGAGCTTCATTAAATTTGCTATTTGAGGTGTTTGCGCCAGATCCGCCGTTGGGGGTGTTAGTCCCCTTACCAAAGAAACCGCCACCCGGATTAGCTGCTTGCGCGGCTTTTATTCTTTCTGCCTGCTCTGGAGTAAGGTTCGCTCCGCCACTAAACAAGCCGCCAGATGATGGCCCTGCCTCCGCTAATGCAGCTTCATAACCGGGATCTCCGGGGTATATTGCGTTACCACCAAAAAAACTATTCATTATATCTCGCTGTTCTTCGCGAGTAGGTTCTGTGCCAGCAACTAGATTAGCATTTAACGGTGGAGTGTTAACGGGTGCATTTTGCATCATAGAGGCTATGCCGCCTTGCCCACCCTGCCTGCCATTGCCAATAAACCCTCCGTAACTACCACCTTCCCCGCCAATATTTGGATCAAAATATTCACGCTCCGGGTTGGAGTACGGGTTGTTTGAGTAGTCAACTTCGCTATACCCTACTGGAGCATCAAATCCTCGCTCCCTTAGCTCTGCGTTTTGCTCGATCTTTTGACGAGCAGTTTCGGCAGCATCGGCAGCTATACGATCACTTTCGGCTTGCGCTTCAGTCGTTACACGATCACGCTCTGCTTGCGCTTCAGCCGCAGCCACAGCTTGCTCATAAGCTATACGATCTTGCTCCGCTTGAGCCTCAGCCGCTACCTCAGCCGCAACCCTATCTCGCTCTGCCTGCTCCGCAGTTTGTGACGCTAATTGCTCAGCACCCTGCCGTTCTTGTGCCGCAACATACATCTCTTGTTGAGCCGCTTGATCTGTTGCTATTTGATCTCTTGTTGCTTGATCAAAAACCTGAAATGGTTGGCCTGTAGCTGGATTGATCGCCTCCATAGGGTTTGGGGCCGCTTGCTGAGGATTAAGCAATGCACTTGCCTGAGGTGCGCCCATTGGGTTTTGACCTCCCAAAAGCGCCGCTATGCCGCTGGCTACTCCGTAGTTAGGATTCCTTGACAGTAAGGGCTGTCCTTGCATCTGTCCATAACCAGTAGGAACCGTTGGTGGAGCAAAAGATGGCGCCTGAACTGCTTGAGGGGCAAAGCCTAGTTGTTGAGCTTGTGGGCCTGATTGCATAGTAGAATTAAATAAAGCCATTATTGATACTCGCCTGTTCTTATCATTTCAGTTACTTCGACAGCCCTATTGCCTACTTGTTGGCTCCACTTACTGTCCATGAATTCGTCAGCGGCAACGTCAAATTGTTCGCGGGACATAGCGGTAAGAGCCTTAACAAAGCCACGCAAACGTGTTTGTCCAAGGTTAAATGAGATGTCTACCAAGGCGTCTTGACGCGCCTCGTTCATTGCCGGGAACCAGAAGTAACAATCGGTAAGCTCTTCCTTTACCCTTTTAATATCATTTGCTAGTAAATAGTTAATTTCATCTTCCGACAGGCCCAGACCAGACTCGCTGATGTTTCGACCCACCGCAATTGTTTCGTAATTTGCACTGCACATATAAACTTTAGACCGCACACCTTCGTGGCGTTTAAGCATACTAATTAAATCACTCACTACTGTTCCCCGTATCAGATGAACCAAAGTAATAGCTGATTATGGACGAAACAATCCCACCTAAATAGCCCAAAACCAAGTTGATTACAGCATCTGAGTTTGCGTCT
>Ga0114916_1001973_pt1 | contig 11069 bp, 4 predicted proteins | sample MalvirAntarct_66_FD_83501 | JGI IMG/M metagenome (GOLD analysis project Ga0114916, IMG submission 83501) | Marine viral communities from the Global Malaspina Expedition - Malaspina viral metaG Antarct_66 | ecosystem: Environmental > Aquatic > Marine > Oceanic | place: West Anvers Island... | reverse complement strand
TTCAATTTCTTAAGACTTGGTGCGAGGAAGAGAAGGTCAAAGCATCGGACATTTTTCCGCTAATCGAGTTTCGCGCCTCGACAAAGGACCTCCCGGGACAGAATCGATTGTTGCGAAGAACGGTTAGTGATTGGTCGGCCAACTCTACAGGACAGGCAACTAAAAGACTTTTCGCTCTTGTGGAACTGGTCCGAGAAAAGGCGCAGATCGAGGGCCAGAACAACAATTCTATTCGGCGTGAAGACGTATTGGATGCACTTGAGTGTGATGAGGATCAGCTGTTTCCGGCGGAAACGCAATTTATAGATGTCGGTACTGTTGTAGAGCGAAGCGCCATTCAGGTTGTCAAAAGCAAGTTGGAAACAACAGCATACCCTATATTTTTATGCGCTGATGGCGGTGTTGGGAAAACAATCTTCATCCAAAGCCTAGCTTTGCATTTGTCGAATCAATTCGAGGTCGTTGTATTCGATTGTTTTGGCGGAGGTGCGTATCGCTCCGAAGCTCAAGCGCGTCACTTGCCCCGAATTGGTTTGCTTCAAATCATCAATGAACTTGCAGCGCGTGGACTTTGCGATCCATTGCTTCCAACCGACAGCGATCAATACGGGTTGATTGAGGTTGCCCGGAAGCGCCTCAAACAGGCGAGCGCAACGATAAGGAGCCAATCTGCATCGCAAGGAATATTGGTGGTCTTGGATGCTGCGGATAATGCGCAGCTGGAAGCCGATGCTCGGGGAGAAGTGGCCTTCCCTAAACTTCTGCTCGCATCACTAAGTGAGAAACCAATAGATGGCGTAAAACTTCTCCTGACTGCTCGACCAGGGTCTCATAGAATGGACGCCGTAATTGGCAAGAGTTGTGTCGAGACTGTAGGATTGGAACCGTTCTCGGAAGACGAGGCGCGCCACTTTCTCGAAATACGGCGAGGACGAATTTCGGATGTTGAATTCTCAACTGCGTTTGTCCGTTCACGAGGTAATGCACGTGTCCTTGAGTACCTTGTCGAAAGCTGGGACACGAATATTTCCGGTGTTTCTACAAAGACGGAAGTAACCGTCGATGAATTGATAGCACAGAAGTGCGACAAGATATTTCGTGATCTACATAAGGCGGGCTGGAGTGATGCGCAGGTCCGAGAATTCTTTGCCGCCCTATCGCTTCTGCCCCCGCCTATTCCATTAGTCGAACTTGCAGAGTCGCTTGGCTGGTCAAAATCAGAAGTGAACAGCGCAGCTTCTGACCTTGCGCCTATGCTGGAGTTGGTCAAGCACGGCGTGATGTTTCGCGATGAACCTACCGAGACATTCATAAAGGATCACTATGCAAAAGAAGTAGCGGCACAGCAGTCGATTGCTCAGAGACTCCAGGCACGGCAGAAGGATTCAATATACGCTGCTGAGGCGCTACCGCATTTTCTTGTAGTGATTGGGGATAGCAAGAGAGCTTATCAGCTCGCCACTTCGGATCAGTTCCCTATAGGAATCGATACAGACTACGGTCGCCGCAGGCTAAAGCTCGCTCGACTGAACGCCGCATTTTCACTTGCCACACGAGAGCGCGACTTTAACCGCACACTGGTCCTTGCGATGCAACTTTCGCAAGCTGCCTCAGCAAATGCTAAAGGAGATCAGTTTATTCGGCGATCTCCGGCACTAGCGACGATCTTGGGAGATGCGGACGTCTCACGTAGACTGTTCAATGATCGATCCGGCTGGCGTGGAGCGCGTGATACACGCCTAATTGTTGCCAATTGCTTTGAAGGCGAGATTGATGAGGCGCGTATTCACCAGAATCGGGCAATCGGCTGGATCAATTGGTATCTCAAAATTGATGACGAAACCAAAAGATTTAACCAGCAGGGGTTTGAGGCATTCGACATCGCCGCTGTGATGTTCCTGAACGTGCTCAACAACGACTTCTATTCTTTCAACCGAAATATCCAATTCTGGCGTTTCAATTTTGCGATTTCTATCGTTGAAGAATTGCTCACTATGTGTGCGCAACATGAGGCGCATTTTGACAGTCGCGCTTTAGAAAGACTTGTGCAGTTTGCTGCATCAAAGAAGTGCCTGTCACTCGCTCTGCAAATTGGAATCTTGACTGGCGTCTACGGCCTTTCGCAGCGACAACTAAAAGCCGTTTCTAGGGCAGCTAGTGCACTTTCACATAAGTACCAAAAGAAGTTATCAAGTGATTCTTCAGACTACCGATTAGAGGCGGAGGGGGCAGTCGCCCGCGCCGCAATGACGTCGATAATCGTGAACTCAAGACAATCAGCAGAGCGCTTGGGTAAGCTCCATAAACGTAGCAGACCATCAAGCTATGACTACAATGAGCGATATGGCGCAAACAAGGTATGGACTCCCGTTCAAGCGGCTTGCATTTCGGCTTGGTCTGCAAGCAGGGAGTTATCCTTTCATGATCTGCTCCCAGAAGACGTGAAACAAAGCCGGGAAACGAAGCTAATTGGCTCAGAAGCTGACCTTCGGAAATTTCTAGAGGGTCTAGTGGTTTCAGAAGACCCGAATAACCCCAAACAACGCAAGCGGACGAACGGGCAGCGAAAGCGGTTCACAGAATATGAAGTTCGAGAAATTGCAAAAAGCATCTCTTGTATACTTCAACTTATCAAACCTATCGAAGCTGTCGTTCTTTCCAAAGGCCAGATTTCCAAAGCCACACTAGAAGAGTTCATCGGCGTTTGGAAATCAGCGCTCAGGCCCGAGGTTCACTGGAACGCTGAGACCGGAAGGGACAATGTAGCGCGAAGCGTCGGAATTGGAATAGCAAGGACATTACTTCGCCATTCCGTAGACGTTGATAAGAGAGATGCGGAAGCGCTCATCAAGATTATTTCGGAAAACCGGTTTTCTTTGGGTGAAAAGCTGGATGTCCTCGACCTTGTTGCCCGACGGAGTAATCTTGCCGATGTTGCAGGGGCATACGCCAAGTGCCTTGTTGATGACATCTTGAAGGATGAATACATCGAACAGCGTGGAGGCTCATTCGCAGAATTGGCCAAACACCTTCTGCCAATGAGCAAAGCTGAGGCTCAAGATTATTACAGGCAAGGTTTAGCTCAACTCGATCAAATGGGTGGGGACGATTTTGACCTCATATATTCAGCGCTGCACTATGCCGCTGAGCAGCCTGGCGGTTACATAAAGCCCCACTTATCGCACCGGCTCACGAATCTTTGTCAGACGATCTTTCACGCAGAACCATCAAAGTTTGCATGGGTGCTATTTGGTCAAGCGGCAGCTTCTTCAATCGGCTTTCCCGCCATTTATAAGTTGATACGTTGGTACAATCAGGATGTCGTTGACTACTCTTATGGCCTTCCGCTACTCGCGTGTTTCCTTGCCAAAGCCGGTCGCCTTGACCCCCGTCGCGCTGCCATATTGCTCACACTCTGCGAAGACCACGGATGGCACGCGTGGCAAGTTGGTGAGGGGCTGAACGATTTACTTTCGGTTGCCAAGGCCGAAGATAGAGAAGCAATATTTTCGCTTGTGGTGAGGAAGCTCGAAAGTGAACACAGTTTTGGTGGACTGGAATCCCTATGGAAAAGTCTTCTCGACTGTGTCGACTCTTATGATGAGGTTGATTCGGAGTACTGGAAAGCCCGGCTTCTAAAACTCCAACAAGCCGCGCGGCGTGAGCGCATTATCGATAACGAAAAGTACGATCAAAGATCTTCTTCTACAGATCGAAATGTGATGGGGCACAAACAGAAGCGAGACAATGAGGCCAGCGAGGAAGCATTCAATACCATTGTCGCAAATTTTGACCCCGCTTCAGCGGCCTCCCTCGATGCCGCACTGAGGGATATTCAAGCCAATAAGCTACTTCGGTTTGAATACAGGCAACGATTCTTCGAAAGGCTGCGCGACAAGTGCCCATACGAAAAGCGACTCGCGTTGATAGAAGCGCTTTGTGAGTCAACAGAACTGAGCTTTGATAGTGCGCTCGATCATATCATTCAATGCGCCGAAGCTTGGCGAAGCACCACGCAGCATATCCTAACGAGCGCTAGTGAATTCATAAGAACACTTTTTTCCTTCAAAGGTTCGGAGCTTTTTGATCTTCGCTACTCTGGAATACCACGACAAATTAATCGCCTGTCGCGTCTCTGCGGTGATCCAAAGTTCGTATTGCAGCTCGTCTTGGAGACAATTGTAAAAGAGCGTTTAGAATTGGGTGGAGATGAATGGCTTCAAATCGCAACTAGTCTAAGCCAACATACCGATCCATCTGAAGCACGGAGCGCATTCGAAAACCTCCTGGCCAGCCCAGCCGCAAGAACTGGTGATGAGATAGGCGAAGGAAAATATCATGCTGCTTATAATGGTAAGGATAGCGAGGCGGACATTGTCGCAGATGTCATCTGGCATCTTCTGGGTGACGAAGACGCGTTTGTTAGGTGGCATGCAGCCAGAAGTATAGAAAGCCTATTGGAGGTTGGCTTGATAGAAGACGTCAAGCTCATCCTAGATCGCTTTGACGTGTACGAGAACGCCGCGTTAACCTCAAAAGGGCACAACTTCTCCTACATGAACGCTCAACAGTGGCTATTGATGGGATTATCACGTGCCGCTGCTCATCAGAGTGAAAAGCTCAAAGCACTAAAAACCGAACTTGCGGCACTTGCATCTCGGAGTGATCTGCACGCCGTCAACAAGCTTCATTTGGTACGATGCCTCACACACTTAAGTAACGGGCCGTCGGATGATGTGGAGATAACGCAACTTTGGTGTGGAATTAAAACACCTCCATGCGGTGTGCTCGAAAAAGATAGCTGGCCTGAAAACTCAGATCGTCGATTGGAATTTGGCTTTGATTACGAATTTGAGAAACATCAAGTTCCTGATTTTATGAGATTGTTTTGCATTTCCAAGAGCGAAGCCAGCGATCTGATCGCCGATGAAGTCATTAAACGCTTTCCTGGCGCGAAAGGTATGTCCGATTTCTCAGGACGTGTTCGCTACAGACGCGAAGCTAATGAGCGATATGAATCATACCGCGAGCACATTCAGAAACATGCACAGATTCACGCCGTAACACAGCTAGCCAAAACTAAACCCGTCGTTCGAGCCCACTATGACGATGTCGATAGGAATCCTTGGTGGGAGTTCCTAAAAGAGCATGACGTTTCATTTGATGACGGATCATGGTTATCGGATCATAAGGACAGTGTGGCCGCACCAGCAAGGGAAGCCCTGCTATGCAAACGAGCGGGATATGAGGAACGCCTCATGGACAAGGCGGCGCTCTTCGAGAAGATTGGGTTGACCGAAAATGCAAAACAGAGCTTTTTGCCGCTCTATGGGCATTGGAAATCAAGAGAAGGCGTATACGTCCGAATCATCGCTGGACTGACGAAGAGGAAGGGCGCCGTAGGGCGATGCTCTGAGTTTTTGAAGAAGCGTGATCATGATATTTGGCTCCCGATGTTCGACCAGGATGGGAGCGTTGATCGCCACACAAGAGAATCACCTTTCGAACCACTAATATGGGAACCGAATCCATATCCAATTGGTATCGACGAGGGTGACGAATGGGCAGCATCAGGAGCTATTTCTAGGCCGCGTTTGGGAATAGCGCTGAATAACGAATTGGCGCTCACTTCTGACTCACATAGTCGGCAATGGAGCGATAAAAATGGGTTGTTAGCTCTTAACAGCCAAGTCTGGGGTGAGTGGAAAACAGACCCTGACAATTATCAACATAAGACACAGGAAGAGGGAGCTATTCTCTGGGCCAAAATCGATTGGCTTGAGCGCGTTCTAGAATCTTCAGATCGAAGTCTAATATTTACTGCGACCTTTTCACGATACAAATCTTACAGAAGCTATGATGACTCTTCTAGAATGCGAGAAGTCTACGTGGGACTGAAGCAAGATGGAAAGCCAATCCGCTTTTGGCACGCTAAAGCAGCCTCAGGCGCTGCGGACTGATAAAATAATCGAATCGACTTTGCTCAACTGTTGCAGCTCAAGTGACTACCGGTACAAGAAGTGGCCTTAGCTTTATCCCCGCTCTATCCGAAGGGGGGGTATAGTGATGTCGGTGAGAAAATATTCTTGGCTAACCTAACTTGCATAGGCCTATCAAAGGGTAGGATGCTACATTGTGTGTCTGGCGAGATTGATAGGTTCTGAGCGTGCTTAATATTGATAAAGATGCAGGCTTAATTGCTAATTGGTTGAGTCAATTCGATGTCGATGACCAACCAATTGCCACGAAGCTCTTAGAACAGCTTGTTTACATCGATTACTCCGAGATGCGGACTGCACTCACGGATGCAATCCTAAAACGCGGTTTCGAGATTGACGGTTGTGTTGGATTGTACGCGGAACGCCACGTCCGGCACTACAGAGGAAAGCCTACGCGGTTGTTTAAGGCTGAAACCGTTGCTCAAAAGGGAGGGAAAAAGTGCCACCGAGCTGAGGGCATAGGTCCCGATCCGGTTGTGTCTCAGCGACGGTATGCGCACGACACGGGCAGTGAAGGCCTAGTCGCGCAACTAATTACTCAAATCTGTAAATCGCACCCGCGCAAATTTTTAGATCACCCAGGCCCCTTGAATATTCGCTCTAAGAAGGTGCGCTCGTTCATGTTGGTAACCGATTTCATAGGCTCGGGTCAGCGTGCCGTTTCGTATTTGAACGCTGCTTGGAGGGTGAGATCGGTGCGGAGCTGGTGGTCTCTCGGGTGGATGAAATTCGATGTTGTTAGTTATGCGGGCACGGGCACAGGATTAAAACGGGTAAGGTCTCTGACGTGTTCGCCTACAGTAAGAACTGTACGAGGTTGTCCTATCATTGCTGATTTAGATTCGGACACAGCAAGTGACTTCGTCCGAATTTGCAGTAACTACGGGCCTAAAATAAAAGCTTGGAAAGAAACGCCCTTGGGTTTTCAAAATACCGGAGCGCTATTGATCTTTGAGCACGGGGCTCCCAACAACACACCCTACCTACTGCATGGCGCTTCAAAAGTGTGGACACCGCTTTTTCCGCAGCGAACCACATTTCAAGCAGTAAGGGTAAATGCTCATAGCTTGGCGGAATCACGAATCAAGCAAAGACTAAACAAGCTCGGTCACGAACGACTCGAACATCTGCTTAGCCTGCCGCCATTCGGTGAACAGACACAACAAACGGCATTGGTATTGTCAGTTCTTCGGAAGCCTCCTCGTACGTTGGAAACTGTATCTGCGAAAACAGGGCTTACAACTTTTGAGGTTGAGGCCGCTATTTTGCGAGCGCAAGCGTCTGGTTTTCTCACTCCAAAGCTTCAACCAACGGACAAGGCCTTTGCAGAGCTTACTTATTTGAAGCAGAATAAAAAGGCGACAATTCGGGTTTCAAAAGGCAGCGATACCGCCTATTTTCCAACAGTGTTGAGACCGCCAAAAGGAGACGTTTAGATTATGCTGGTTTTCGGGCCAGCATGGCAGCAATGCGCGATCGGCATTTTGCCATGGAGACAGGAGTCCTCGTCTCTTCGGGTCAGCCCACTAATGCCACTGACGTTCAGCTCGACAGGCTTAACGTGGCGTGGGCCTTCTACCTGCCGAGCTGATCACCACTTGCGTGGAATCGAAGTAAATGTCTGATTGGCGGGCTCAACACTACCGCACAGCCGCGCGAAAGGCTGGTGTGTCTAACATTATTGTCGCCGCCGCCAATCAAACAGCGGCGGCCACACGCGTTGTAAACAATCGTGTTCCGGTAGTTCTGACACTGCGCCATCTAGCCCAGTTGTCGGGTGTGCACTACGGATTTTTGCGAAAGGTTATCAGCCGACACGAACTTGATCCCTACCGGTCGTTCCGACTCCGCAAACGCTCATTGCCCGGCGAGGTTGCTAGGTTCCGACGCATTACGATACCTCACCCGCCGCTAATGGCGGTTCAAAAATGGATTGCTTCCAATATTCTTGCGCACGGTCATGTCCATGACGCGAGTGTCGCTTTTGCGCCGCGTTGTACTCTATTGGAGGCTGCTCAACCGCATTGCGACGCGAAATGGCTCATAAAGGTAGATATAAAAAACTTTTTTGAGTCTGTGACCGAGCGTCAAGCCTTTAGAGCATTTAGGGCGCTTGGCTATCAATCCTTAGTCGCCTTTGAAATGGCTCGCCTGTGCACGCGTGTGGGCTCAATCGAATACAGGAGCCGACTGCCCAAATGGAAGGTCGATTCAACTCGGTGGTCAAAGATCAGCGCATACAATTATGCTTTCTTAGGACACCTCCCGCAAGGCGCCCCTACAAGCCCCATGCTGGCAAATCTCTGTTTTTTGCCGCTGGATAATGCCATTCAGAGCGTCGCAGACGAGTACGGTTTGAACTACACACGCTACGCTGATGACCTGGCACTTTCTACGTCCGATGCATCGTTCTCGCGCCAGAAAGCTAAGGCAGTCATTGATGTGATCTACCGAATACTCCGATCACATGACTTCGACCCAAACCTCACCAAGACGAAGGTATCGCCACCGGGCTCAAGGAAAATTTTGTTGGGGCTTCTTGTCGACGGCTCAACGCCGAAACTCAGTCGCGATTTTAAAAGCACCCTCAGGCAGCATTTGTATTATTTAGAAAAGTTTGGTCCGAGTGAACATGCAGCCCGTTGCAAAAGTGGATCAATCTACGGCTTGAAAGCCCACATAGCAGGTTTGATTTCACACGCCTGTCAAATAGAACCTGACTATGCAGCCGAGCGCTATGCGGAGTTCAATAGAATTCCGTGGCCCTAACTGCCGGAAACCATTCCTTTAGTCTCGCAAGATACCTCAAAGATGACGACTGACTACTTGCGGTAAAGTGTTATCACTGGCTCTGCAGACGGATTGGACTCGTCAAAATCTCCAATCATATTCTGCTCTGCCCCACCGGAGTGGTCCACCAGATTTATTAGTCCGGCGGTTTCCACGTAGCGGCGTTCATGCCGCTACCTCCACACAGTAAGGCGGTATGAACGCCGCAGGCAAGATGGCTTGTGGCGCGGGCGGCCGGTAGCCCAGAGAAGAGTGTGGCCGCGCGGTGTTGTAATGCCGCCGCCAGGTCTCGATCAGGACTTTCGCCTCCCTGAGATCGAAGAAGATTTCCCTCGCCAGCAGTTCATCCCTGAGCTTGGAGTTAAAGCTCTCGCAGTATCCATTCTCCCAAGGCGAGCCTGGTTCGATGTAGAGCGTCTTCACGCCGATACGTGCCAGCCAGTCCCGTAGAGCTGTGGCGATGAACTCGGGGCCATTGTCGGAACGGATATGCTCCGGCGGGCCATGATGCACGAACAGCTCGCCCAGCGTGTCGAGCACATCGCGGGAGTTGAGCTTGCGATCGACACGAATGGCGAGGCATTCGCGAGTGAACTCATCAATCACGCACAGCATGCGGAACACCTTGCCGTCATGCGTGCGATCCTGCACGAAGTCATACGACCAGACATGGCCCGGGTGCGCAGGGCGAAGCCTCACGCACGAGCCGTCATTCAGCCAGAGACGGCCACGTTTCGGTTGTTTCATCGGCACTTTCAGCCCTTCACGCCGCCAGATGCGATACACGCGCTTCTCGTTCACATGCCAGCCATCCCGTCTCAGCAGGGCCGTGATCCGGCGGTAGCCATACCGGCCGAACCGCTCTGCCAGGGCAATGATGGCCGCTGTCAGCACATCCTCGTCCTGGCGTGGCACACGCGGCTTGCGCTGGGTGGAACGGTGCTGGCCGATCACGCGGCAGGCTCGGCGCTCGGTTGCGCCGAGTGTCTCCACCACATGATCGACCGCTTCGCGCTTGCTTGAAGGGCTCAGAACTTTCCCTTGATGACTTCCTGCAGGATCTGGTTGTCGAGGGTCAGATCAGAGATGGCGCGACGCAGCCGCGCATTCTCCATCTCGATCTCCTTCATCCGTTTGGCCTGGCCAACCTGCAGCCCGCCAAACTCCTTGCGCCAGCGGTAATAGGTCTGTTCCGTCACGCCAATCGCACGCACGGCCTGGCCCGTCGTCTCACCGCGCGCGAGGCGAACCTCAACCTCCCGCAGCTTCGCAATAATCTCTTCAGGCGTTGATCTCTTGCCCATGTCTCAGCTCCATATCTGTGACGTGATTTGGCGAAAGTGGCCCGGAAAGAATGTTAGTTTTGCAGCGGATTTCCTAAAAGGAGAAAGCCAGTGGCGTTGTACAGATGATCACACTTAGGCGAAGTCGTGTGCCGGTGATTCAGACCCAACACGGCATATTCCAGCCGACCTTAACGGCTGAGCCCGAGGTCACGCCCGCGTGTCATCTGTAGACCTCGTGAGAATGACCAGGAGAGGGTTACCTGCCTCGCCCGCATGCCTTCCAGATCTCGCGACCACGGGACAAGCGTGAACTGCCGGGCATATTCGATCCGGGCTAATACCGAACCATGCCCATCGTTGACGGGCATCACCTTGCCCGAAACCTCCTTGCCGGGCTGATAAGGAACATAGGCCATCCCACTTTCTCCGGCATAGGCGCGGCCATAGTCATGCATCGACTGGATCTGCAGCTTCTCAATCGCCTGCGGCTCCAGTGCTCCACTCCGACCCGGTAGTGCTATGCCGCGCTCGACAAGCACGGCCCGGCGCTGCTGAGCAAGCTCGCGCGCCTCGCCGCCAAGCCCGGAATAGCCCACCTGCTGGCTGGTCTCGCCAGCCAGATGGCGATCGAGCCAGGTCAGGCCTTGCGCGCTGACCTGCGCCTCCAGGCTCATCGTGTCTATTCTGAGCAGCAGTGTTGGCGAGCGTTTGGCCGTGCGTGCGGCAACCTCCTCAACGCGCCGGACGAGGTCCGTGCAGCCGTCAAAGCGTTCGTGGTCGTCCATCAGGACCAGTGATTGTCTGGACAGGGCAGCCAGTCGGTTGCGGATGAGCCCCAGATCCTTATCGCTGACGGTGGGGTCATGCTCGCGGTGATAGTGCGCTGAGTATGTTCCGCCATATGCGTTTGCGACGTCTTCGATAACGCGGTCCATCTCGGATGCGACGCGTGCACGGGGTTTGGCCTGGACAAAGTCGCCCGGCGCCAGTCCGG
>Ga0114916_1001972_pt1 | contig 11070 bp, 8 predicted proteins | sample MalvirAntarct_66_FD_83501 | JGI IMG/M metagenome (GOLD analysis project Ga0114916, IMG submission 83501) | Marine viral communities from the Global Malaspina Expedition - Malaspina viral metaG Antarct_66 | ecosystem: Environmental > Aquatic > Marine > Oceanic | place: West Anvers Island... | reverse complement strand
CTTAATAACTTTACGTACAAGGTACAACAATCCAAATTTCTTTATTGCAGAAAAACCAGTAGCTACCCATTTATACGGACTCAAATCATCCTGTACATCTTGTTTTAATCCTTTCAGTTCTTCAAGAGCAATTTGTCGCTCTAATTTCAAGCGTTTCAAATTAAACTCTATTTCATCAAAATTTTTGTACATATCTTCTTTAATTAAAGAATTTAACCGATAATTTTTTCACTACCATATTATCTATGTTTCTTCTAAAAACGTAGGCTAAAATCAATAGAACAATGAACAGCGCCCCTGCAATTAAACAAGCACTGACCATACTGTTGAGCACGTTTCCCAAATAAATTATACCGGCCACCGTTAAAAATATAAGCGCCAAAAAACCAAGACCACCAATCACTACCATTTTAAGTAGCATACCAGTGGTCATAGTTAATTGTTGAAACACCTTGAGCCTATAATACTCTTGAGTTTTCTTATAGTATACCTCACCTACGTCAATAGCCTTATTAGAGGTTTCGTTAAGTGAATCAATAACTCCCATTTATGATGTTTTCTGTAATTTCTTGTTTTTAGACTTTAACTCTGCTAATTTCTTCTCTAAAGTAGATATAACATCTTCCGTCTTGTAACTAATATCAGAAACCAATGATTCTACGCGTGTGTCTAAAGTATCCCTTTCACTTGAAACCCTTGATGCAACTCTGTTTTTAAGGTCAATTGCACTATCCGTAAAATTATCTCTTGTTGCAGCAGCTTGATCAGCAATTAATTTTCTAGTATTCTCCCCTTTGTCAGGTGCATAAAGTATTCCTAATGCCGCTCCTATAGCAGAGCCTGCAATAATTGCCAGTAATGTATTTCCACTGTTGTTCATATTATAAATTTTAAATTAAACTTTACTTTCTGCGATGGCAAAACATATGCGCCATCTTGTACAAAGATGCCTAATAAAGGTACAACTACTTGACTCTATACAAACAAATATTAACGTTAACAATAGCTTAAAAGGGTTAAGAATTAAGTGAAACGAATTAATGCGTAATCTTGGCTACATTTAAATTTGTCATCATGAAAGAATATCATTCAAAAAACCCTTACAACGGTACTATTATCAACACCTTCACCAAGGATACAGCCAGTACCATTGAAGCGAAATTAGAAAAAGCGTTGGCCGTAGAAACCTATTGGGCCAACACTGAAATCGAAACAAGGTGCGAATTACTTTCTGAAGTGGCCGAATTACTTATAGATCGAAAAAATGAGTACGCGGAATTGATGTCTAAAGAAATGGGTAAGCCGATTTCACAGGGTATCTCTGAAATTGAAAAATGTGCCTGGGCCTGTGATTTTTATGCCATGAATTCAGAAGACCTATTGGCCGACGAGCTTATTGAGACAGATGCCGGTGAAAGCTTTATTAGCCATGATCCCTTAGGGTGTATTTTGGCTATAATGCCTTGGAATTATCCATTTTGGCAGGTAATTCGATTCGCCGCCCCAACATTGACCGCTGGGAATACAGCTATTTTAAAGCATGCCCAAAATGTCACGGGATGTTCACTTGCGATAGAAAAACTATTTCTTGACGCCGGGTATCCTGATGGATGTTTTCAAAGTATACAAGCGGGACATGAAGAAATTGAAAAGCTAATTGCCAACGATGGCATTAAGGCAGTAACCTTGACAGGAAGTGAGAAAGCAGGTAAATCCATCGCCCGTACAGCCGGAGAAAATCTAAAAAAGACCGTTCTAGAGCTCGGCGGAAACAATGCCTGTATCGTTTGGGAAGATGCAGATCTGAATAAACATATCGACACCATGGTAACTGCCCGTATGCAGAATACCGGTCAAAGCTGTATAGCCGCTAAGCGCTTTATTGTTTGCGAAGCTATTTACGATACTTTTCTTGAAAAATTCACAGAAAAAGTGAAGTCATTGAAAATAGGCGACCCAATGAAAGAGGATACATTTATCGGCGTTATGGCCCGTGAAGATTTAGCCGAAACTTTACAGGACCAAGTTGATAGATCCATTGACCTAGGCGCAAAAGTAATTTTAGGAAACGAACGTAATAACACCTTTTTCTCCCCAACCATATTATCCGAAGTAACTCCAGACATGCCAGTATTTAAGGAAGAGACTTTTGGGCCGGTTGCTGCCATCATTAAGGTTAAAAACCGTGAAAAAGCGATTTCTATGGCGGCCGATTCAAGACTAGGCTTGGGTAGTATGTTATTTACCGAAGATATTGATGCCGCTATGAACGTTATTTCGAATATTCCGGATGGTGCATTTTTTATCAATGACATGGTAAAATCAGACCCTAGATTGCCGTTTGGCGGGACCAAAGCCTCTGGTTACGGTAGGGAACTATCACGTGAAGGAATTTTAGAATTCGTCAATAAAAAAACAGTTTACATTAAAAAATAAAATATATGAAACAAGATACAGAAGAAACAAAATTTGTGAAGGAACCTGAAGAAAAAACACAAGAATTTATACTTCAAAAAAACAAAAAAACAAAACTAGGAGTGACCATTCTTATTGCATTTCTGGTGATTCTTATTATTGGCATCATAATTTCGAATGTATTTTTTACCAATTAGAAATTAATTAACAACGCTAATAAACTTAACTATTTATATGATCGACTACCTCTATAATTTTATATGGACAAACCTGAAGATGGGGAAAACCATAAGTTTATCCATTACTTTACTGTTGCTGTCATCGTGCGCTACCTTTAAGGAGCAGATGAATACTAATACAGAAACGAATAGTTCAACCAATGACATTACGTATTCTTTTTACATTGCCGGTGGTTTAGGGAATGCCCCATCAACTTCAAGCAACGCACTTTTACAACGATTTGAAGAGGAACTTAATAAGGCGTCAGAAAATAGTACCTTGATTTTTACAGGAGACAATATTACTCCTGAAACAGGCAATTGGGACGCCGATAGCATTTTAATTAAAAGACAACTGGATCTTTCAGCTAATTTTAGGGGTGAGACCGTTTTTCTGCCCGGTAACAATGAATGGAAAAGTTATCAACTTGATAAAATTGAAAAGGTAGAAGATTATCTAAAGGAAATTGAGCGAAAGAATACTGCCGTTGTACCAAATAATGGATGTCCCATCGATTATAGGGTCATAAATGAAGACCTAGATTTAATACTTATCGACTCTAAATGGTTCGTATCAAATTGGTCTCGAATTGAAGGTATGAATAGTAAATGTACCGATATCGTTACCCGTAGAAGGTTCATGGAAGAGTTGGAAGGGTATATTGGTGACGGACAAGGTAAAAATATCGTTATTGCCATGCACCACCCGGTATTCACCAATGGTACGTATGCGGGTAATACAACGCTAAAAGACCATTTAACCCCGTTCCCGGTGTATGGTACAATTAAAAATTCGGTCATGGATTTAGGTGCCTTTAACCCTGAACATGTAAATTCGAGAAGATACAATTACCTACGTATCGCTGTCAGTGCCCTGGCCCAAGCCAACGATAGAATTACCTTGGTCTCTGGTCACGAAGAAAGTTTACAATTATTGGAAGGTGGGGGAATCCATCAAATTATAAGTGGTTCGCTTGGTGAAAAAAGTGCTACCAAATTAGGACCTGGCAGAATTACTGCTATTGGTGGTTCAATTGATTTTCAAGGTGAATATGCTTATGGGGAAAGAGGATTTGCCCGTTTAGATTATTTCAAGGACGGTAGTTCGAAGGTTACCTTCATTTCGGAAAATGATCTTACAGATAGCAAGACGTTATCGGTTCTTCCTAAATTTGAACCTATAAAGGAGTTTGACCAATTTATTACCATCAGCAAACAATCTGAGGAAACAAAAATTCTAGATGACCACAAGGATTACAACAAAAGTGGTTTCTACAAATTCTTATGGGGAAAACGTTACCGCCAATATTTCGGTCAGCAGGTAGAGGCTCCGGTGGTATATCTCGATACACTTTATGGCGGCCTATCGGTTGTAAAAGAAGGCGGCGGACATCAATCTTTTTCACTGCGTTTAGAAGACGCCAATGGCAAGCAGTATGCTATGCGCTCCCTTAGAAAAAGTGCGCTCAAATTTTTAAAATTCAAGCTTCCGGGCATTTCATACAATACTCAAGACTATCAGGATACCTGGGCAGAAAAAGCCATTTCGGATTTTTTCACCACGGCGCATCCTTTCATGCAATTAGTTATTGACCCTTTAGCTGAATCGGTAGAAATTAATCATTCTGATACGGATTTGTTTTACGTGCCAAAGCAGGACAGTTTAAAAGAGTTTAATGAAAGTTATGGTGATGAACTGTACTATATAGAAAGAAGACCCTCTGAAGAACAGGCCAATTATAAAGGCTATAGAAGAACTATTGATCAAACTTCGGGGGAAGTTACCGATTATGAAAGTACGACCGATATGCTCGAAAAGATTAAGAGTGATGAGTCTTATTCGGTGGATGAAAGAGCATTAATTAGAGCTAGGATATTCGATATGCTGATTGGAGATTGGGATCGTCATCAAGATCAGTGGAGGTGGATTGAGTATGAAAGTCCTGATGGTGAAAAAGAATTTATGCCCGTGCCACGAGATCGCGATAATGCATTTCCGAGATTCGACGGTAAGGTAATCCCGGTAGTTAATTGGTTTGTTCCAAATACTAGAAACTGGGAAACCTATGATGAGGATGTTGATAATGTAAAATGGCTGAACCTTTCTGGAAATAGATTGGATCGCACCATATTGACTTCGTATGGACCCGAAGTTTGGGCCGAAGAAGCAAAAGCAATTCAAGAAGGTATGACATCCGAGGTAATAGAAAAAGCATTTACTCGCCTACCACTTTCAGTACAAGATCAAACTTCTGAATTTATCAAGAAAAGTTTAAAAACTCGTCTACAAACATTACCGGAAACCGCTATAGCGTACGCTAAATACCTTAATAAGATTGTGGCGGTGACCGGTACGGAAAAGGATGATATTTTCACCATGACCAGGATGGAAAACGGCGATACCAAGGTGGAAGTTAGACGAATTTTTTCCGATGAAAAAAATGAGCTGATGTATGCAAGGACCTTTAACGATAGCCTTACCAAAGAACTTTGGATCTATGGTTTGGGCGATGATGATGTTTTTATTGTAAAAGGCAAGGAAAATCCAAATACAAAATTGAGAATCATTGGTGGCTATGGTGAAGATACCTATACGATTGAAAATAAGAAAAAGGTTAAGTTATATGATTGGGAACATGAAAAACTCAATTTTGAAGCGCTGAAACCTTCCACCTTACTGACAGATAACTATACGACCAATACCTATCATTTTAGATACTTTGAGCCAAACACCAACGTATTGGTGCCCACACTAGGTTTCAGAACAGATGACGGTATGTTTCTAGGGGCATCGAACACGTATACACAAAACGGAATTGATAGCAATACATTTAGGCAGCAACATAATGTAAGCGCAAATTACTTTTTTAAATTTAAGGCCGTTGAATTGGCCTACTCGGGTATTTATGGAAGTGTTCTCCCTGGCTGGAATTTTGAAACGGATGCGTACTTTACGAACGATCGCTACGTAAGTAATTTCTTTGGCTTTGGAAACGAAACCATAAATAATGAGGATGCCTTGGATAGGGATTATTACAGAGCTAGAATTCAAAAGTTTAGAGCCAGTGCCGGATTGGCATATTATACTCTTCGCATAAAAGGACTTTTTGAATCGTTTAAGGTAGCTGATAACCCAGAACGGCTATTTACCCCTGATAATATAAATGAGAACGTATTCGAAAGCCAGAATTATGGTGGAGTAGAATTGACTGGTGAATACGATCGCGATGATGCGGGCGATTTTCCGTCGAAGGCAATTTACTTCGGATTTTCGGCTGGTTATAAAGCGAACCTTAACCTGAATTCAAATAAGTTTGGATATGCCTCTTTGAAAGTTGGATTCGACCACAAACTAGAACCTACGGGATCATTGGTTTTTAGTACAACCGCTGAATATAAAAGTCTATTTGATTACAAGGACGTGTTCTTTTACCATACCCCGGCAATTGGGGGAAATAACGGACTCCGCGGATTTAGAGATGAGCGGTTTACCGGGAAGTCTTATTTCTATCAATCATCCGATATAAAATTGAAGCTTAAACATTATGTGACAGCTGTTTCACCAGTTACGATTGGAATGTATGGTGGTTTTGATTACGGTAGGGTATGGATGCCCAATGAGAATTCGAATATATGGCACACATCGCAAGGTGGTGGATTTTGGATTAGTAGTTTAAAAGCTTTAACTTTTAATATCGGATATTTCAACTCGAAAGAAAGCAACTTAATTCAAGTAGGTTTCGGACTTTCCATTTAATATAGGAGGGTATCGTTTAAAGAATTTGAACAATGCTACTTTTTTAAACAAACATCATGTCGACACTAGTTTCCAAAACAGAGGAATTTGCTACCAAAAAACTGGACAGCAATACGAACCCGAACTACCTTTATCATAATCTTAGGCACACGCAGCGTGTCGTAGATAGTACAAAAGAACTGATCGAAGGAGAAGATATTAATGAAAAGGATAGCGAATTATTACTAGTGGCGGCTTGGTTTCATGACCTTGGCTATACCCTCGCCTATAACAATCACGAAGAACGAAGCTGTGACCTGGCCAAAGAATTTTTAATAGGGCAGCATTGCTCTACTTCCTTCATCAATAGCGTTTGCAAGCTAATTATGGCTACGGTAAAGGAATATAATCCTAAAAACACCCTGGAAAAAATAATTCGAGATGCGGATTCATCTCATTTTGCAGTCAAAAATTTTATGGCTACTTCAGAATTGTTGCGTGAAGAACTTGCGTCCATAGGCCTGCAAAACATCTCCTCAGCAGAATGGCGTGAAGAGAATATACACTTGCTACGAAGCAAACATCGTTTTTATACCGATTACGCACTTGATAATTGGCAAAAGGGCAAGGACAAAAACATTAAGAGACTTATAAAAGCGAAAAAGAAGAATAAAAAACTCATCAAGAAAGAAAGCCTAAAAGCGGAGTTTAAGGGAGGACTGCCAGATAGGGGAATACAGACATTGTACCGGGTTACCCTAAGAAATCACATGAAATTAAGTGATATCGCTGACACAAAAGCGAATATATTACTATCGGTAAATGCCATTATCATTTCCATGGCATTGGCCAATCTAATACCGAAATTAGATAATCCATCAAACGATTACTTATTTTACCCTACATTTCTTTTTATTCTTTTTAGTGTCGTTTCTATGGTCATGTCAATTTTGGCAACGAAACCCAATGTGACATCGGGTCAATTTACCAAGGAGGAGGTGAAATCAAAAAAGGTCAACCTGCTATTTTTCGGCAATTTTCATAAGATGGAATTATCCCAATATAATTGGGCAATGACGGAGCTTATAAAAGATAAGGACTACATCTATAGCTCATTGACGAAAGATCTTTATTTTCTGGGAATTGTATTGGAAAGAAAGTATCGATTATTACGATGGACATACACCATTTTCATGATGGGCATGATAATTTCTGTAATTGTTTTTGGTATCGCACTTAAATTTTATGGGCCAGAACGGGTATTAGAACTCCCCGTGATGCAACCTTAGTTGAAATTGTATCATTCCGTGGAATAATCAAAAATCTATAAACTATCCTTCAAACGCCAAAAAAAGTACACATAATATAATACCAATGGCGGCAACCACAATGGTAAATTTTAATGCTTTTGAAATAGTTGATTCTGTATTGCGGTTATCAATATTAGCTCTGGTCATGAGATGGTCTATTTAGGATTTCAACTCAAAATTACAGACATCCAAAAAAATCTTTTAACTTAATTAACCAATTTGTTGTCTGTATTAAATCTACGGTAACCTATTGACAGTGCGAAAGATAGTTGCCGGTATATTGTCTCTTAAACCATTTGAATTAATGTTTTCTTAAACGTATTCTTTGGAGCGGAACATACAGGGCATTCATAGGAATCAACGAGATCTTCAAATTTTGTTCCTGCAGGTATATTCGCCGCAAGATCACCGAATGTTTCATCATACACAGTTAAACAAGCTTGACACTGAAAAAAGGTTTGCTTTGTTTCTAACAGTTCAGCCTTTGTAGTGCTTTCAGTTTCATCAGAACGGCCTAGTTGTTCAAAATACATTTTACTTAGCTCCATGAGCAGGCCGGGTAGTTCAATCTTATCAATATCTTGGGCGTAAGTAATACACTTTTGAGTATTTGGATCGAAGTTTTCAAAATGCAACACATTATATGTAGGGCGGACCTCAAAATCTTTCACAAGAGTGGGCAAACAATTTTTTTCAATAACGACGGCGGCAAAATGCGAACGTTTCCCTATTTCATTACTAATTCCAAAAGTGAGTCCGTAGGTGCTAATATCATTTTGGTCAAAACTTCGTACCAAAAACTTCTTTAATTCCAAAGCTTCCCCATCGTCAATAGGCACATGCCAATTCATCTCCAGTTGTGAGTGCCTTACGTTAATTCCTCTCTTTCCCAAAAAACGCTCCAATTCTGGTCTGCTCGATTTTTTGATACCCTTTACCACAAAAGATTTCCATGGGGTAATGCAGATTTTTCCTATGCTGTTGTCCAAGCAAAATCCACAAAAATCCTTTAAAAAGGAAAGATCATACTTATTATTTCTCCAATAGAGCCCCAACCAGTAAGAATCTGAGCCTAGACGATTCATGCCTTCGTAATATGGAAATGTTTGAAAAGGAACTTTCAATTCTTTCTCCATAGCTTTGTTATTGGTCTCCAAATTTTTGTTCATTACAAAGAACAGCTCATCGATGTCGCTTATATCTTCATGAATTGCCTCAATCTGTTTTGAAATGGACGTTATATCCCAGCTATAAATAAGCACTGGGTAAAATTCGGAAGAATTCCAGTGTGGTAATTTCACGTTTAGATACCAATAATCTTCTTGTTCAGAAGCAATATAATTGAGGTTGCCACTAAAAATAGGCACCAATCGTTGTTTGGGGTCCGTAATATTGATTTTCAACTTAGGCAAAAAATTGAAGCCTTCGAGAATATAGAGATAAGTGGAACCTTTTAGCCAATGCGTCATATCAAATATATCTGCTGAAACATACGAGCTGACAATATTTTGATAGGATCGGTTGTCAATAATATCGGTATTAAATTTAGAAATACTTTCTATTTGCTCTTCTTTCGCATCTTTTAACGGAAATAAAATATCTTGCCTAGACCCAAAATTGACACTGGTAAGACCGGCGGCTTCGAGCATGGTAATACTATCCTTTAATTCACCGGGCGAGGTGACCCCGCCTTTGATCAATATCCTGTGAAGATCATCGTTCATCTCATTTATATTTTAATTCGCCAACACCAACTGCTTTTTTAATAATTCCTTTATTTCAGGCTTACAGCTTCCGCATCCCAATCCTGCACCCGTTTCTGAACAAAGTTTGTTAAAATCTGAACAACCGCTGTTGATGGCATCCAAAACATTGCCTTCACCCACCTGACTGCAAGAACATACCAATTTTCCTTTTAATGGTACAGAAGTAGAAGCTCCACGAAGTAGTTCATTCCGTTTCTCCGATAGTTCGATTTCTTCTTCTATCAATCTCTTAAATTCCGCGAATTCATTTTTGTCGCCCAGTAAAATCGCTCCTTTCAAGGTGTCATCCTTTACAATGCATTTCTTGTAAAAACGCTTGCTTACATCCATTAAGATAATCTCTTCATAAGAGGAATCACCGATAGGAGAATTGACCATACCTATGCTACAAAGATCTAAATTCTCGAACTTTAATATGTTCATCAACACCGAGCCATTATAAATGCTACTAAAATCCCCTAGAATATAATTAGCGGCACTATCAGCTTGTTGTTCGGCGGCTGAGGTTATTCCGAAAAGTGAATTTTTGAATTCGGCTATTTCTCCCAGCGCAAAAATAGCAGGGTCACTACTCTGCAAGTACGAATTGACCACTACCCCTCTTCGTGTATGAATACCGGAAAGTTTTGCTAGTTCTATATTCGGTCTTGTACCAATGGCATATACAATGGCATTACATTGAATGGTACGCCCGGTTTTGAGGCTTACGGACAGACTATGCTTCAAATCCTTATCTTCAAAAACGGTACTTACCTCATTGTCAAAATAAAGATTAATGCCCCGTTCCATAACGTCGTCTGCCAATAAACGGCTCGCAACACTATCCAATTGTCGTTCCATTAACCGTGGTGCCCGCTGAATAATACTGATATTAATATCGATTTTTTTCAGTGCGGCCGCTAGCTCCAACCCTAATAAACCACCCCCAACAATCACCACATTTTGCTCTTTGGCGGGAAGACCGGTTTGGGTCAAATATTTTCTAAGCTTATCCGCATCACCTCGTTCACGCATGGTAAACCGGCCAGGTAGTTTAATTTGTACGTCACTAGGTATAAATGCCCTACTACCCGTGGCCAAAATCAACAAATCATATGAATGTTTGGTACCCGTGGCATCAGTCACTGTTTTATGGTCACTGTCAATGGTCTCGATCCCAATACCCGAATGCAATGTTACATCTAGCTTTTGTAACTCCCCATCTTTTAATTTTTCTAAAGCTTCCCAGGAAAGCTCATCACTCACATATTCTGGGAGCAACACGCGATTATAAAACGGATCATTTTCCCTCGAAAAAACATGAAGGGAATCGGTCCTGTTCTTTTCCCTATATGATTGTACAAAACGATAGGCTGCAGCGCCTGCACCCACTATCACAATTTTCTGGTTCTCTTTAACAAATTTGGTAACCTCAACAGCGCAATATTTAAAATCAGGCTCTTTTGAAACAGGGTCGACCAAATCATTGGTAAGATTATTCGCCCTACCAAAATCATTATTCAACACTTTACCCCAGTGCATCGGCAAAAAAACGACCGATTCACGTATATCGTAATTCAGCTTTACTTTCACTTGAACTTGCCCTCTTCTGCTTTTTACAATTGCAATGTCACCTTCCTTTATTT
>Ga0114916_1001971_pt1 | contig 11077 bp, 11 predicted proteins | sample MalvirAntarct_66_FD_83501 | JGI IMG/M metagenome (GOLD analysis project Ga0114916, IMG submission 83501) | Marine viral communities from the Global Malaspina Expedition - Malaspina viral metaG Antarct_66 | ecosystem: Environmental > Aquatic > Marine > Oceanic | place: West Anvers Island... | reverse complement strand
TTATTGTATATTTTACCATACTATAACATGACGGGCTTAGAAAAATTTAACGTCATGTTTGGCCAGTTAGGATGGCTACTCCCTGGTGCTAACTTGATAATAATTGGAAAAATTCTGTCTCTTTCCGTTTATGGGTTTTTAGTTTATGATATCTATAGAAAAAATACACCAAAGTTAAATGCAATGAACAAAATGGTTGTTCTATGGCAGCGTAATATCATTGCTATTTTTGCTGTTTATACTTTCTCGTACGTGCTGTATGCAGGGTCAATTACAGGTTTAATTACATATCCACCTTTGCTTCACATACAGATTATTGTGATGGTATCCTTGGTGTTTTATGTGGCTTATATTTCATATGCACAGCCAGAAATATTTAGAGGCAAGGTCAGCATTATTGACCCTAGCGGACTTTATAAGTATAAAAAATCTGGTTTGACACCTAGTTTTTCTTCGGAATTAAAAGATAAACTCGTGTATCTTTTGGACGATGAGAAAATCTATCGCCAAAGTGATATCAATCTTGAAAAGTTAATGCATATGATGGAAACAACACGTCATAACGCGTCTCAAGTAATCAATGAACATTTCGGACTTAACTTCTTCGAGTTGATGAATAAGTATCGCATAGCCGAAGCCTTAGAGATCTTAAAGGATGACTCTAACAAGTTGAGCATCATCCAGGTTGCTTATGAGGTTGGATTCAATAATAAGGTGACTTTTAATAAATCTTTCAAAAAACTGGTATCTCAAACACCATCGCAGTATCTGCTGTCCTTGCGTGCGTAAATCATGTTGAATATTTTCTTTATACTTAGTAAAGGTTTATAGGCATTACCTATAAAAGGAGACTTCTCTCGTTTCTTTACAGGGCGATTAATATATAGATTAATTGTAATAGTTTCATGTTTAATTGCATAGGTTGGTGGATAAACCTCTTTTAACGATGCTTCTTACTTTGGTTAAGAGAGGTTTACTGAAACTACAATCATATATTATGAAAAAGAGCTTTAAGGCCTCGTTTGTTTGCACAGACGAGGTCTTATTGTATTATTGATTTCCTGCGCTTAAATGTGCTATAGCGAGCTCCGGCCGATTTTGTCAAATATCCTTTTGAATGGTCTATTTACAGTTTGTGTTTTTTACCTTAGCGCCTTAAATTAATAAAGGTGTTTTTAGCTAGCTATACCAAAGAATTTAAAAGTAATATGCATCTTGCAACTCCGGTTATTTTGGGGATGTTAGGACATACTGTTGTATCACTTGTAGATAATATTATGGTAGGGCAATTAGGCACCGCCGAACTTGCAGCTGTTTCTTTAGGAAATAGTTTTATGTTTATCGCCATGTCTCTCGGAATTGGATTTTCTACTGCGATAACCCCTTTAATTGCCGAAGCAGATGGAGAAGGTGATTTTGAAAAAGGAAAATCTACCTTCAAACATGGTTTATTCCTTTGCATCGTTTTAGGAATAGTGCTTTTTGCAATGGTCTTTATTGCTAAACCACTCATGTATGCCATGAAGCAGCCACCGGAAGTGGTAGATTTAGCTATGCCTTATCTTAATTTGGCTGCTTTTTCACTCATTCCTTTAATGGTTTTTCAAGCTTTTCAACAATTTAGTGACGGTTTATCAATGACGCGTTATCCCATGTACGCTACCCTTGTCGCGAATATTGTAAATGTTATTCTCAACTACATTTTTATTTTCGGAAAGTTTGGCGCTCCAGAACTTGGTGTTGTTGGAGCAGCAATTGGAACGGTTGTCTCACGAGTAATTATGGTAGTATATCTATGGTGGATTCTTAGTCAGAAAACGAAGTCCAGAGATTATGTGCTGAAGATTAAGCTCTTTAAGCTTTCAAAGAAAATGCTTGCCAAGGTCTTAAGCCTAGGGTTTCCTTCAGCGCTACAGATGTTTTTCGAAGTTGCCATTTTTACCGCTGCTATTTGGCTTTCGGGAATTCTTGGTAAAAATTCACAGGCCGCTAATCAAATAGCGTTAAACCTGTCCTCTATGACCTTTATGGTAGCGATGGGCTTTAGTGTGGCCGCCATGATCCGTGTTGGTAACCAAAAAGGACTCAAGCGCTTTCGGGAGTTGCGTCGCATCGCCTTTTCCATTCTCTTACTCTCAACCCTTCTGGCAACTGTGTTTGCAGTCTTATTCTTAGTGTTCAACGAGATTTTTCCGAAGTTATACCTAGATTACGACAACCCCGAAAAGTTTGTCGATAATTTGGAGGTAGCTTCTATCGCAGCCAAATTGTTAATTATTGCAGCTATATTTCAAATAAGCGATACCATTCAAGTTGTTATTTTAGGAGCACTACGCGGAATGCAAGATGTTAAGATCCCTACGGTAATAACCTTTATTTCTTATTGGGTGATTGGCTTCCCTGTATCCTTTTATTTAAGCTTATATACCGAATACACAAGTGCTGGGATTTGGATCGGATTGTTAGCTGGTCTAACAGCCTCCGCTATCTTGCTGATGCTTAGGTTTAATTATCTCTCGAAGCGACTCATTCGTGAGGCGGCTTTAACCGAAGCGTAATACTTTTTTTATCCGGTTGGTTGGCAATTTGTAAAATAACCTCGTACCGTAAATTTTTATTGGCTTTAGAAAGTTGATTGTTAAGTGCTTTTTTTATTGCTGAAATTTAAAGGAAGAAAATTATAGCGGCATATTTTGCAAAAATGGTAACTTGCCAATCTAAATTTTTCACTAGCATGACGCTTCCTACTTATATTCTCGGAGATAATACAGATCATCCTGACGCTATTTATGTAATTCGAACAGAATTCCCACGTTTTATCATCAACCTTGAAGACGATGAACTTGAATGGTTCGAAGAATTCGATGCGCATGACGAAAGAGAGCTCGAAACTGAAACAAAAACTTACATTCAAGAAGCTTCAAAGTTTTATGATCGTGAAGTAGCTCGTTATGGTGATGATTGAAGAATTACTCAAATATGATACAGAACTGTTTCAGTTTTTAAACGGACTTGGAAATACTTCCTGGGATAGTTTTTGGTTGATTGTTACAGAAAAATGGTCTTCCATACCGCTGTATATGTTTATGTTGTATTTGGTATATCGTCATTATGGGCTTAAAAATACGGTCATAGTCATGATTAGCGCCGCACTAATGATTGCAGCTTCAGATCAATTATCAAATCTTTTTAAATTTGGTTTTGAAAGACCAAGACCCTGCCGCGTAGCGGAGTTAGAAGAGACTATGCGTTTTATAGCCAAGCGTTGTGGTCCGTATGGTTATTTTTCTGCACATGCTTCTAGTACCATGGCAGCCGCTGTTTTTTTAGGATTACTTTTTAGAAAGCAATATAGATATCTGCCTTTTCTACTTTTAGTATGGGCTGTTGTAGTTGCTTATAGTCGTATATATATCGGCGTTCATTACCCATTAGATAGCATAACTGGTATGTTTTTTGGCGGGCTATTGGGATGGCTTTTCTTCCTTTTACAGCATTGGATTGGCAACAGGTTTTTTTTGACAAATACCTAGGGGCATAAGCCCATGGGTATAATTGTCCCATTACTTATTTCTTCAAATAGTTTTAAAAATGAGGTTTTTAGGACACTCCGCTATTTGTATCTCTCGACAAGAGGATATTGCGTGCGTAAATTATTAATCCAAAGCCATGCGCAAAAATCAATACAGGATCTTTCCTGTAAAACGCATAGATTAAAATCAATGTAGCACCTACAAAACTCATAATCCAAAATCCAAGCGGGAGATGTGAAGTTTTGCGTTGCTCGCTATACATCCATTGATAAACAAACCGAAGCGTAAAGAGAAGTTGAGAGGTAATTCCCAGCCAAACGAGCCATCTGGGGATTAGCTTTTCATTGAACAATGCATCAACTGTATAATCTCCATAAACAAAGATATATCCAGCTAGTACTAATGGAAAAATAATCGTTATCAAACGAATCCAGCCTTTGAAGAGGCGCCACTCTCCTTGCAATTGTAGGTTGCGTATGTAAATGAAGTAGGTAAGTGTCTGTCCAAACATGATGGCAAAATCCTGTCTGTAGTAGCCATAAATAAAAAGTAAAATGGAGCCCATCAAACTCAGCTTCCAGAAGATACTTGGAGTGATGATACGTTTGTGCTTTTCAGATTGAAGCCACTGCACTAACAATCTCGCCGAAAATAGGAGTTGAGCAATAAATCCGATGCTGTAAATGATCCAATTACTCATCCCTTTTCTTTAATCTCGTAATTGATATATTTTTTTTTCATCCATAGATAGGCGAAGCAATCTGCTAAGGGCCCCAGTAATCTATTCCAAACTCCAAACTTGGCTTTTCCTGCCAATCTTGGAAAATGCCGCACAGGTACTTGCAGTGCACTCCCTTGTTGAAGTAAAATCATTGCGGGTAAAAAGCGGTGTAATCCGCGAAACATAGGAATGCGTTTCGCAGAGGAGGTTTTAATAACCTTTAACGGACAACCAGTATCGTCCATGCCGTCATGTGTGAAAGCTCTGCGGATACTATTGGAAACATTAGATGTAAATTTTCTCATCAAGCTGTCTTGTCTCTCAGTTCGAACGCCTGTTACTAAATCGTACTGAGGTATATGCGGGAGGAGTAGGTTGAAATCTGCTGGAGTTGTTTGTAAATCGCTGTCCATATAGCCAACAAGGGCCGTCTCAACATGATCAAATCCGGCTTTTATTGCTGCACTGAGGCCTTCGTTTTTTTGGAATGAAATATAACTGAAGCCTTCATTTCGAGCACATATCTCTTTAATTAGATCCTCACTTTGGTCCGTAGATCCATCATTGATGAATAGCACAGCTGTTTTTTTTAGAGCAATAGGAAGATAATCTAGGAGTGCTTTCGCTACTCGAGGTAAATTTTCTGCTTCATTATAAACAGGGACAATAATGGTAAATTGGTCCATAGCGGGAGTAAAGTATCTTGCAAAAGTATCTTTTTTTTAACCAATGTACCGTATTTGAACCGCTAGGAATTGCAATTATTGAATCTTGCTAAATGCTCCTTCGAAAGAAAATATTTTCATTTCTTTGTGAAGTTTTAGAAGAAGTCCAATAAATGATTAGAAAACAGGTTTTAGCAGCATGAATTTTTTTACTCGAAAACAGGAATATATTATATTAGGCTATAGGCTTTTATTAGCCTATGTATTTTACTTTGTTGCGCGGTTTTTATTCTTTTTGTACAACTATGATTTACTTCAAGTAGATTCGGTTTGGCAGTATCTTAAGATTTCTTATCATGGTTTAGCTTTTGATACAACGGCTATTTTATACGTGAATATGCTTTTCATTATACTATCATTGTTGCCGTTATTTGTCAACACGCAACGCTGGTATCAAAAATTACTGTTTTACGTTTATTTTGGGTCTAATCTCGTGGCCTATGTGCTCAATTTTGTAGATTTTATTTACTACAAATATAATTTCACAAGAACTACCCGAGCTGTTTGGGGCGTTCTTGAAAATGAAGAAAACTGGCTCGCCATGTTCTTTAGATTTATGTTGCACTATTGGCATGTATATATCTTATTTTTTGTCATTGCATTTACATGGATTTATCTCTATAAACGAGTACGCGTTCAAAGGCAGAATGTTGTAACCAGTAAAGTTTTTTATGTTGCATTGTCTATTGTTTCTCTTGGAATCATTGGTGTGTTAATGATTGGTGGAATTCGTGGTGGCGACTTCAAAAAGAGTACACGCCCAATTAATATGGTGGATGCTAGCAGGCATGTTACTAAATTGGAGCAAGCAGATTTGGTATTGAATACGCCCTTCGCATTCATTAGAACTTTTACCACAGATTCTTTCAAAAAAGTAGAGTATGATGTTCCTTCGGAAGACATCGAAACCTTTGTGAAGCCCATAAAACACTATCAAAATCGTTCAAAAACGACTCCAAATATTGTACTCATTATTACCGAAAGTTGGTCGAGAGAGTACTTGGGTTCGTTTAATACCCATTTAGATATCCCTAATTATGAAAGTTATACGCCCTTTATAGATTCGCTGGCGCAACACAGTTTAATATTTACAAATGCCTTTGCTAACGGTAAAAAATCTATTCATGGGATGTCATCTGTTTTAGCAGGTATTCCATCATTTGATGATGCGTTTACGTCTACTTCCTATTCAAAACAACCCATTCAATCGCTTGTTTCTACTTCGGAAGAAATGGGTTATGAAACCTCCTTTTTCCACGGTGCTCCGGATGGTTCCATGGGCTTTTTGGGCTTCGCGAATATTTTAGGAATTGATCACTACTTCGGAATGGAAGCGTATGATAACGATACAGATTTTGATGGCTCTTGGGGTATTTGGGATGAACCTTTTTTACAATATATGAACACTACTTTGAGCACTCAAAAGGAGCCGTTCTTCAGCACTGTTTTTACTGTGAGTTCTCATGAACCTTATGTGATTCCTGAAAAATACGAAGGGAAATTTCCGATGGGTCACGTGCCCATGCATCAAACTGTGGGATATACAGATTATGCCTTTCAGCAATTTTTTGAGTCGGCAAAAAAAGAATCTTGGTATCAAAACACCATTTTTATAATCACCTCAGACCATGGGAATCAAATTCACTACGGAAAGGAATTTTATAAGGTGGTTAATAGAAATGTTGTGCCAATCTTGTTTTATACGCCAGATGAGCGATTAAAGGGAGTGAGCCGTGAATTGGCGCAACAAATGGATATCTACCCAACGGTTTTAGATTTAATAGGCTATGATAAACCATTCCGAAGTTGGGGTAGGAGTTTGGTTGATTCTACCAATACGGATACGCCATTTGTGTTGAAACATGGCGTGGGGCAATACCAATTTTTGATGGGTGATTTGATCTGTGTTTTTGACGGCAAAAAGGTTTCCGGCTTTTATGACATTGAAGATAAAGGGCTTCGGAAGAACTTAATTGATCAAGGGAAAACGCCAGAAATGGAACGAATAGAACGCGCTTGCAAGGCTTTCGTCAAAGACTATTATGATAGGATTATAGATAAGCAGTTGGGTTTAAATTAAAAGCGTAATTTTGCCATTTGAATATAGTCACACTCTAAACGAATGAAAAAGAAAATAGCGATCACCCTCCTGTTTGTAGTACTGGTTCTTGCAGGGAAGTATGTGTACGATGTAAATATCAACCATAATTTTGGAACAATTACAGACGGGAAGGTCTACAAGTCTGGTGTTATTCCACCAGATCAACTCGCAGATTATATTGAAAAATACGACATCAAAAGTGTGGTGGATTTGCGTTTTCCAGGTACAGCGGATGTAATAAATAATCCAGAAATCCCTGAACAGCTTATTGCTGAGCAAGAAGCCATTGCAAAATTAGATGGCATCAATTATTATAATGTTGGCTCAAGACAGGTGCCAGACGAGCCTACGTTGGATCGCTTTTTTAAAGTAATGGATGATAGTACAAATTACCCTGTCCTTATCCATTGCTATCATGGTGCGGGCCGTGCGCAATTATTTTCTTCTTTATATCGCATAGAATATGAAGGGATGTCAAATGAGGATGCCCGGAGTAAAACAAGGGCTCTTGTAAAGTTTAGTTCCTTCGATGACGGTAAGCCAAAGGGTGAATTCTTGAAGAGTTATCAAACTCGAAATTCAAATAACTAGGTTTAATATAATTTCAACAATACTTCTGCCGCTTCAAAAGGAGATATTTCGTTATTAGCAATCAATTCCAATTGTTTTTTAAGCTCCTTTTTTATTGCAGAATTGTTGTAGAAAGCATCCTTTAAGTTGTTTTCAATAGTCTGCATCAGCCAAAATTTATTCTGGTCAGTTCTCTTATTCTGAAAGTAACCATTCGCTGAAGTTTCAGAAACATACTGTTCTATTAACTTCCAAACATCATCAATGCCTTCGTTGTTTAACGCGCTACAAATTTCGGTTTTAGGAACCCAGCCGCTTTCTTTCGGAGGATACATATGAAGCGCTCTATTAAATGCTGTCTTTGCGAGTTTTGCAGCTTTTACGTTTTCACCATCTGCCTTGTTAATTACAATAGCATCGGCCATTTCGATGATTCCTCGTTTTATACCTTGTAATTCGTCTCCGGCTCCGGCCAACTTTAGCAACAAAAAGAAATCGGTCATAGAATGTACCGTCGTTTCGCTTTGACCAACCCCAACTGTTTCAATAATAATATGATTATAACCTGCGGCTTCACATAAAATGATCGCTTCGCGTGTTTTTCTTGCTACGCCTCCCAATGAGTCTCTGCTGGGAGAAGGTCTTATAAAGGCGAGTGGTTCAGAAACTAGTTCTTCCATACGCGTTTTATCGCCCAGAATACTTCCTTTGCTTAAAGAACTACTTGGGTCTACTGCTAGCACGGCTACTTTTTTATTCATTTGAACAAGCAACTTGCCAAACTGCTCAATAAATGTGCTCTTTCCAACACCGGGTACACCTGTTATTCCAATTCGGATGGCATTAGATGCTTTAGGAAGGCATGCTTGAATAATTTTCTTGGCTTCCTTTTGATGCTTGCTGTTGGTGCTTTCAATAAGGGTGATAGCTCTACTCAAACTAGTCTTATCACCTTTTAAAATGCCATCGATTAGTGAGGCGGTAGATGGCACGTCCTTTCTACGTTGCTTCACCTTGTCAGCGGCTTGCTTACTCAATCTATCAGGTTGAGGAATGCCTTTTTTTTCTGAAAGGGCGTTACTATGTTTCTTCTTGGCATTCACTGGGTGAATTTATGACAATTTTATGAATATAGGTTTCATTTAGACCTGTCAGGATGGTATATTGAATATTGTAAAATTAAAATTAAATCTATGAAAACATTATATGAAGCAATGTCAACTGCTGAAGGTGGCAGAGCAGGACACGTTCAAACTGAAGACGGAAAAATTGATTACAAGCTTTCGGTGCCTAAATCAATGGGTGGTGATGGAGGAGATGGTGTAAACCCAGAGCAACTTTTTGGATCAGCTTATGCTGCTTGTTTCGGGGGTGCTATTCAGCTTGTTGCCAAAAACAGAAAAATGGACCTTTCTGAGGAAGAAATCAGTGTTAGTGCAACCATTGGATTCTGTATGGATGAAGATGGAGCCTTTTTAGAAGCCGCGTTAGATTGTTATATTCCCGGGGTTGATTTAGAAACAGGCGAGGAATTAGTGAATGCCGCTCATGAGATTTGCCCGTTTTCTAAGGCAACTAGAGACAATATTACCGTTTCCTTAAACCTGTTGTTAGACGAATAATTTTATTTAGGAACTAACTATTAATAGCAAACAAGCCATGAATCCGCCTATAGTTTACCAACTATTTGTGTGTTGATGGCTTTATTATTTTAAGAATTTGAAACACCCACCTGAATGTGTCGTCTTTTACACGGACAGCAATCAAAAAAAAACCATCAAGTTTGACCGATTCTTTACTTGTTGAACAATGCAAAAAACAAAGTCGTTCTGCGCAATTAGAGCTCTATAAGCGCTACTGTGACGGAATGTTTATTGTGGCGAACCGATATTTGAAGGATACTGCGGCCGCAGAAGACGCGATGCAAGAGGCGTTTATTAAAGCGTTTCGGAAACTGCATCAATTCCAAGGAGAGGTGACATTTGGTGCGTGGTTAAAACGTATTGTTATCAATACCTGTTTAGATATAATAAAAGCTCGGAAAGTCTTTTTTTCGGAAATTAATGAAGAGACTTTGCACATTGCAGAAGAACCTTCTGAAAATTGGAGTGTTTCTGATGAAACAACCTTGGCGGAGGTGAAAAATGCAATTGAGCAACTTGCTCATAATTATAGAACCGTTGTGCAATTATATTTGATAGAGGGCTATGACCATCAAGAGATTTCAGGGATTTTAAATATTTCTGAAAGCGCTTCCCGAACCAATTTACACCGTGGTAAATTACAATTACAGAAAACCTTAAAACATTTACAATATGGCACAGGATATTAGAAATATGATGCAGCATGATGCTGAAGAAGGGCCAAAATTGAGGGAAGGTCATATGGATCGATTTGCGAACAAATTGGACGCTATGCATGCCTCATCCGACTCTAGCGGAGTTTTAGATACTTCAGAAAAAGAAGTGAAATCACTTCCTGCAGCAAATCATGGTATCTCTTGGTTTAAGGTTGCGGCTATTGTGCTTGCGCTCATAGCGGTAAGTGTTTTTGGATATTATTCGCTTTCAGATAAAGAGGAGTTACAAACGGAAAGCGTGGCTAATACTTCCGAAGACAAAGAGCGCGTTGATAGCCCTAAAATTACCTTGGGTTCGCTATCTCCTGATTTGAAGAAGGTAGAAGAGTTTTATATAACTGGAATTAATGTTCAATTGGCATCTTTGCAAATAACCAACGATAATAGGGATGTTATTGATGGTTATATGGAGCAGTTAGCTGAATTAGATAAAGAGTATATACTGCTCAACACGGAGTTAAACGAGGTAGGTCCAACGGAGTCAACCATCACTGCTTTGATAGATAATTTAAAATTACGTTTGGAATTGCTGTTCAAACTTAAAAATAAATTAAAAGAACTTAAAATTCAAAACAATGAACAATTTAAAAGTAGTCAAACATAGTATTCTTGTCCTCTTTTTTTTAGGACTCTCAGGAGCATCTTTTGGGCAATCTAAGAATGTTGAAAGCTTTGATGTTTCGGTGGATGATGTAGTTATCTATGTAAACACCAGTCATACCAATGTGACCTTTGAGACATGGAATAAAGACCGCGTAGAAGTAGAAGTCTTTGTGGATGGAGAGAACCTTTCAGAGGAGGATAAAAATGAAATTTTTGATAGTTGGGATTTCGAAGTATTAGGGAATAGTTCTCGTGTTGAAATCACTTCTTTTCCAGAATTGCATTTTGGAGAGAATACCATATTTCCAAAACTTTCTAATATGAAACAATTGGATGTTTTAGCCCCAATGATGGAAAAAATAGCCATCATGGCCACCTTTGAAATGCCAGTGCTTCCTAAGACATTATTTCATGATATTGAAAATACTCAATTTGATTATGAGGCCTTTAAGGATAATGAAGAAG
>Ga0114916_1001970_pt1 | contig 11081 bp, 8 predicted proteins | sample MalvirAntarct_66_FD_83501 | JGI IMG/M metagenome (GOLD analysis project Ga0114916, IMG submission 83501) | Marine viral communities from the Global Malaspina Expedition - Malaspina viral metaG Antarct_66 | ecosystem: Environmental > Aquatic > Marine > Oceanic | place: West Anvers Island... | reverse complement strand
GTGTTGACGATGGCGCCGCCGGTTGCGGGCATCCGCCGGGCCGCCTCGCGCGCCATCACGAACGGGCCATAGAGATTGGTTTGGATCGCCTTGCGGAACCCGGCCATGTCGGTTTCGAGCGTCGGCTGCATAGTCGGCCCGACAGCCGCGTTGTTCAGCAGCACGTCGACATGGTCGACACCGCCGTCGATCTGTTTGAACAGATCCATGATGTTGGCTTCGTCGGAGAGGTCGCATTCGAAGGCATGGTGCTGGTCGCCGAATTCCCTCACCGCCTCGGCGAGGCCGCTTTGCGCCACATCGACGCCGATCAGCAGGTCGCCGCGTCCGGCAAACTCCGCCAGCATGGCACGCCCGACGCCGCCTGCCGCACCTGTGACGATGACGACGCGGGGATTGCTCATGGCCTTGTCCTCTCCCTGTTCAGTGCTTGGGTTCAGTCTTTGGATGCCAGGCGACGGAAATAGCCGTCGCCATAGAGAAGGCCTTCGCCCTCATTGGAGATCATCGAAACCACGCGTCCAAGAAACAGGCTGTGGCCGCCACAGGCAAAGACATCGAAGAGGCGGCAATCAAAGGCGCAGACCGCGCCGTCGAGCAGCGGTGCTCCGGTGGCGGCCGTAAGCCATCTGCCTTCCGAAAACAATTTCTCGCCCGTATTCCCGGCATCGGAAAACCGCCGCGCCATGCGCGCCTGGGTATCGGCGAGAAAACTCACCCCGAACGCCTCGCAGCGGGTGATGATCTGCTCCACCGCCGAATCCTGCTTGATGCTGATCAGCAGGGTCGGCGGCTCCATCGTCGCCGAACAGACGGTGACCGCCGTCACGCCGTCGCGCTCTCCGCCACACGCGGCCGTCACCAGCCCGACCGGCTGGACGATGGCCCGCATGCCGGCCAGATAGGCCTCGGTGGAGACGGTTTCAGCTCTGTTTGTCAGCACGTTATCCAAACCATGCTCCTGGAAATGTATCATTCAATTTCGCCACACCGCCAACGCGCAGCGTGTTAGTGCGGGTTCACAGGGCTGACGACCGTTGCGTGATCAGCCAGCCTTGTCCTTGCCCATGTGGTAGACCGGATCGTCGGGGTAGTTGCCGCCGATCGGGGTCCTTGGCCCGAAACGCTCTTCCTCGCTGTCCACCGGCACGGCCTGCGGCTCGACCCAGTCGAAGACCACCGTGCGCTCGAGCACACGCCACTCGTCCTTACGTTTCTCGAAGACGTCGCAATAGCGGCCGCTCAAGGCAAACTGGCGCACCACGCCATCGCCACCGGCGCCGCGCTGCAGCGCCGAGAAATAGCTTTCCACATGCGCTGTCGTCGCCGACTTGAACTCGATCAGGACATTGGAAATGGCGTGAATGTTGCGCGGACCCTTGGCCCAGACTGCTTTCGCCCACTCGACAAAGCCCTCGACCGGGCCGTTGTAGCTCCCGTGATTGTCGATCGCATCGGGCCAGTAAGCGGAGCGAAGCGTGGCCTCGTCGGCACGGTCGATGCCGCGGCAATAGAGATAAAGGCAGTCGCGGATGGCTTCGCGCTCCATGAGCTCGACAATTTTCGCTTCCATGTCAGTGGCGGTCATCGGTGGCCTCCTGCTTGAGAACAATCAGCGCGTCGAGCGGCACGACGCCCTGTCCGCGCGGCAGTACCCGGACGGGATTGAGATCGATGCTTTCGATGCGGTCGGCATGCGCCGCGGCGAAGCGTGACAGGTTCGAGAGCATCCGCGCAAGCGCCTCGATATCGGATGGCGGGGCGCCGCGAACCCCTTCGAGCATGGCGAAGCCACGGATCTCGCGGATCATCCGCATGGCTTCCGCCTCGTCGAAGGGCGCCGCGCGAAAAGTCACGTCCTTGAGAACCTCGACGAAAATGCCGCCGAGACCAAACATCACCACGGGCCCGAGCACCGGATCCTGCATGACGCCGATGATCGTCTCGACGCCGTCGGGCGCCATCGGCGCCACCAGGATGCCGTCGAGCCTAGCACCGGGCGCGTGTTCGGCGGCACGATGCAAGATCTCTGCCGCGGCCTTTCGGGCCGCATCGGCATCGCGAAGATTGACGGCAACGCCGCCGACCTCTGTCTTGTGGGCAATATCCGGCGAGCAGATCTTGAGCACCACCGGAAAGCCGATCCGGCCTGCGGCCTCGCCGACATCTTCACCTGGCGGCACAAGAAGCTCCTCCGGGAACTCGATCCCCGCGCGGGCAAGAATGGCCTTGGCATCGGCCTCGCTCAGCGGCCCGTCAGGCAGGTCGATCCGTGCGCCCGGGGCAACGGGGGCCGCATCCCGGTTGCGGGCGAAACCCTGCCTGAGCCAGACCATCGCGCCCAGCGCCCCGGCCAGCGCCGAGCCATCCTCGTAGACCAGGAAGCCGTCCTTCTCATACTGACGCACTACCTCGTCAGGCGCCGACATGGTCAGTCCGCGGATCGTCCCCTCCTGCCCGTCCATGGCGGCCATCAGCGCCTTGCGCAGCGGGTCGGCGAAGTTTTTCGACGACGGACCTGTGCCGAGGATGGCGGTGAAGATGTCGTAGCCGCCCTCGGTGATCATGGCGCGCACATAGCTTGTGAGCATGTCCATGTCGCTGACCACCTGCGCGGTCGCGTCGACCGGGTTGCGCGGCGACGAATAGGGCAACATCTGCCGGAGCTTTTCCTGCGCCGCTTCAGGCATGGGCGCCACATCGAGACCGGCCGCTTCGGCGTCGTCCGCCAACTGGATGCCAAAGCCGCCCGACATCGTGAAGATGCCGGTGCGGTTGGAGGGAGGATAGATACCTGACGCGCAGGCATACGCGACATCCAGTTGCTCGGCGGTGGTGCTGGCCCGGTAGACGCCATATTGGCGCAGCACCGCGTCGAAAACCGCGTCCGACCCGGCGAGCGAAGCCGTGTGCGATGCCGCGGCCTCCGCGCCGACGTCCGAGCGGCCGGTCTTCATGAAGATGATGGCCTTCTCCGCCTTGCGCGCCCGTTCGAGCGCACCGATGAAGGCGTCGCGGTCGCGCACGCCCTCGGCATAAGCCATGATCACGTTGGTTTCGGGCTGCCGGACCATCCAGTCGAGGGTTTCGGCGACATCGATGTCGCATTCATTTCCGGTGGTCACCCACTGGCTGATGCCGAGCCCGCGCTTGCGGGCGAGATGGGCGATGTGCGCACCGTACGCACCACTTTGCGACACGATACCGACCGGACCGGGCGCGATCAGCTGGTTGTCGAGTACCACCGAAAACGTGCCGAAATAACCGACCGACGGGTTGAAGACGCCGAGGCAATTCGGTCCGAGCAGGCGCATGCCGCTGCTTCTGGCAATGGCGACCATGTCCGCCTGCAGCCGCGCGCCGTCCTCGCCGGTTTCGGCAAAGCCCGCGGAAAAGACGATCGCCGATTTCACCCCGGCTCGCGCACACTCCTCGACCGCCTGGCGGGTGAGATGCGACGGCACTGCGAGGATGGCGGTGTCGGGAACCGCGGGAAGTGCGGCGATGCTTGCAAAGGCCGGCAGACCCTGCACGGTTTCGCGCTTCGGATTGACCGGCAGCACGGCGCCCCTGAAACCGGACTCCCTGAGATAGCGCAGCGGCCGTCCACCAATCCGTGTCGGATCGTCGGACGCGCCGACAAGGGCGACGCTGCGCGGCGCCAGCAGGCTGGAGAATGCGTCGCTCATTGGGCCAGGTCCTGCGGTTGTCCGAAACGCGGCTCCGGCAGGCCTTTGACTCCGAGCCCCTCCAGCGCGTAGAGCGCTCCGCCGTGGGGATGCCGGGATACAGCGCGGCCAGACCCGGAATCCTTTATGGACGTTACAAAAAGCGTCGACAGGTCGGGTCCACCGAATGTCATGCAGGTCGGCATGTCGGTCGGCGCCTCGACAAGACAATCAAGCTTGCCCTCGGAGGTAAAGCGGCCGATCTTGCCGGCCTGGACCAGCGCAACCCAGATACAGCCTTCGCTGTCGACGGTCGCACCATCGGGACCGGACTCGAATTCGGCCGTATCGACATGGATCCGGGGCCTGTCGAGGGTGCCATCGTCCTTGTCGTAGGAATAGGCCCGGACCTTGCGGTCGAGACTGTCGGAAAAATACATCGTCGACCCGTCGGGGCTGAAGCACAGCGAATTCGAGATCCGGATGCCATTCGCCAGCACATCGGCCTTGCCGGTGCTGTCGACACGAATGAGTTCGCCGCAGGACTCCGCAAACACGCCCATCGAGCCACACAGGAATCTGCCCTGGCGGTCAACCTTGCCATCATTGAACCGAATCCGGTCACTGGCTTTGGGCAACCTGTAGAGCGGTGTGCACTCTCCGCTTGCGATATCAACCAGATAGATACCATCCACCAGACCGGCGACCAGCTTGCCGTCAGAGGCAAGACCGATGGACCCTATCGTCGAAGGGACTTCGACCTGCCGGAAGGTTCCGGCCAGCGTGTCATGCATTCTGATCAGGCGCGAGACGCCATCCACCCAGTAGAGCGTCGCATTCTGCGGATCCCAGACCGGGCTTTCGCCGAGCATGTCAGCGGTCGGCGAGATACGCCGGGCGGTTACGTTTCTGGCTACTTTGGTCATGTCAGGCCCTGAAATGCATTCGGGAACAGGCGCGGCCGGAACAAAGGTCCGGCCGCGCTGGTTCAGGTCCGCCTACTTCTTGAGAAGCGCGCAGGCGCTGTCGTCTTCGGACCGCCAGGCGTCCTCGGCCGCGATTTCGCCGATGATCTCGTAATAGTCCCACTCGCCCTTGGATTCCGAAGGCGCCTTCACCTTGGATGCCAGCATCGGCTTCATGACAACGCCGTCGGCGCGGATCTTCGCATCCTTGACGATGGCGTCGCTGACCGGCATCTCGCGCATCGACGCCATCACCGAGACGCCGTCATCGGCACCGGCGGCGGCAATGGCCTTGAGGTAGTGCCTCACCGCAGAATAGGTGACAAGCTGCGCCTCGTTCGGCTTGCGTCCGTTGAAGGCGTCGCTGAAGCGCTGCGCCAGGGCGCGGCTGTCATCATCGCGGTCCCAGTAGGCAGCGCTCGAAAACACCATGCCCTGGGTCGGCTCCAGGCCGATTGCGTGGATGTTGTTGATCAGCACGCCAAGCGGAGCGAGGTCCTGTCCGGCGGCAACGATCCCGAACTCGTTGGCCTGCTTGATCAGGTTGCCGAGATCGGCGCCCGCATTGGCGATGCCGATGGCCTTGGCGCCGCTGGCCTGGGCCTGCAGCAGCTGCGACGAGAAGTCGTTGGTCCCGAGCGGATGCAGCGTGGAGCCGACAACCTCGCCGCCGGCGTCCTCGATGAAGCGTGTCGCATCTTCCTGCCAGGTCTTGCCGAAGGTGTAGTCGACGGTGATGAAGTACCAGCTGTCCATTCCCCGCGCCATCTGCGCGGCAACTGCGCCCTTTGCGAGCGTATAGGTGTCGAAGGCCCAGTTGGTGGTCATTGGCGAGCAGGATTCATTGGTGACCGCAGTGGATGCACTGCCCGAAACGATATAGGGCTTCTGCTTGTCACGCATGATGTCGTTGACGGCATGGGCAATCGACGACGCAGAGCAGCCGACGATCGTGTCGACGCCTTCCTCGTCCACCCACTTGAGCGCCTGTGCGACACCGATATCTGGCTTGTTCTGGTCGTCGGCGACCACGACTTCGATCGGCGATCCGTTGACCGAGCCGCCGAAGTCCTCGACGGCCATCTTGACCATCAGCACCGAGCCGGGGCCACAATTGTCGGCATAGGGGCCGGACTGGTCGGCCATCACGCCGATACGGACGACATTGTCCGAGACTTCGGCGCTTGCAGGCGATGCAACAAGGGCCGTGGTCAGCATCAGCATGCCGGCAAGGCCAGTGGTTTTCCTCAATGTAGTCATGGTTTCCTCCCGTTGAATTTCTGTCCAGATTTGATCGCGCGCCACATGCGCCGGCTCCCTGCCGGCTACGAAAACGCGTAGGTAATTCCTCCGTCGACAAACATCATGTCGCCTGTCACGTAGGATGACTCATCAGACGCCAGATAAACGGCGGCGCGCGCGATATCCTCGGGCTCGCCCAGCCTCCCCAGCGGCACCCGCTGGCGACGGCGCTCCCAGGCCTCCTCGCTCACCACCCGCATTGCACCGTCTGTGCGGGTTGATCCCGGGGCAATCGCATTGACCCGGATATTGTCGGCGCCGAATTCGGCGGCCGCGCTGCGCGTTGCCGCGGCGACGGCGGCCTTGATGGCGCTGTACATGATGCCATGCTTCATCGCGAGAACCGCCGAAGGGGACGCGATATTGACGATCGTCCCGCCGCCGGCTCCGCGCATCTGCTCGAGCACCGCCTGATACCCCCAGATGACGCCCTTGAAACCAACGTCGATCATCCTGCCGATGGTCTCTTCGGATTGCTCCTCAAGCGGGCCGTAACGGTTCCACATAGCGTTGTTGACCAGAACCGTCACCGGTCCGAAAGCCTCGCGCGCAGCCTCGGCGGCGGCAAAGACCTCGTCACGTTTGGCGGCATTGCCGGTGATCGCGATGGCCTTGCCGCCGGCCGACCTAAGCGCTTCGGCCACCTGCTCGGCCGTGTCCTGGCGGATGTCGACGACACCGACGGCCGCTCCCTCGCGGGCATAGGCCTCACAGATCGCACGGCCTATGCCCTGGCCGCCGCCGACGACGAGCGCCACGCGTCCCTCGAGCCTGCCGCTCATGGCGAGATGTTCCGAAAGTGCATCCGATTTCCTCCAGCGGAGCCGGTGTCCTGCGCGAAAGGCAACCTCGGTCACCTCCTCCTGCCGCGCTTCATCCCGGCGTCGTGTCTGGAAAAGAAACTGGCATGTTTCCGCCAGTTCCAGTAGAAATATTCTTATGTGGGGCAGAATTTCACAGATGTGAATTTGGGAGGAAAACTGGCATGGCAAATCCCCAGGTCAAATCAGCGACGCGCGCCATCGAGATCCTGGAGTACTTCAAGCTGGCGCAGCAGCCGCGCTCGATGTCGCAAATGGCGAGCGATCTCGGCTACCCGCAATCAAGCACCACCGTAATGCTCAAAACACTGGTCAACCTCGGCTATCTTAATTTCGACAGGAGCACGCGCGACTACTTTCCGACCCCGAAGCTGACCGCGCTGGGGGACTGGATTCCGCGGGTCATGTTCGGCTCCGGACAGATGATCGACGCGCTCAACGATTTGCACGCGGCAACCGGCGAAGGCGTGTTCCTGGGCACCAAGAACGACATCTATTTGCAATACACCCGGACAAAGGAATCCATCCACGCGCTGCGCTTTCACATCGACGAAGGCTTCATGCGCCCGATCACGCTTTCGGCGGCAGGATGGATCCTGCTCTCCACGCTGACCGAAGACAAGATCGACAACATCGTCCGCCGGGCCAACATCGCCACGCAGAACCCGAGCGAACGCACCGACACCAAGACAATACTGGCGCGCATCAAGGAGATTCACGAGAACGGTTATGCCTATGCGGAGAACATGCCACTCGAGGGCGGCTCCACCCTGGCGCTGCGGCTTCCGGCCGAACTGCAAGGACAGCCAGTGGCGCTGGCGCTGGGCGGCGTCACCGAACGGTTCAAGAAGAACTTTTCAGAGTACAAGAAAGCACTCTTCGCCGCAGCGGAAGCGGTCAAGCAGGACAATGATTTCGACTTGCCGGTCCGTATCAGCCTTTGATCAAACCATCAGACGCGGCTGGCATGAAGGTCGATTGTCCCTGCAGCAGCGATTCGCGAAATCCGGCCTGCCAAACACTCCAAGTCGAACCAGGCACTTCCTGCGCGCCCAGGACCGCGCCAGCAACCGCCGCCTCACCAACGGGCGCAATGTATAAACAACTCAATGATTTAAGCGGAAAATCCGTGCCCGGGAGCTTTCAATAGCCATGTTCCGTTCCCGTTTCTGGTTCGCGCCGCCAATGTTCTTTCATTGTTTCTTTACCCCTTGCAGAAAACATATGGAACATGGTACCCAAGTTCTGGTTTTGTTTCATTCCGGCAATCGGGCCGGACCCCGGGGTAAAATGCCAATGTTGACGCGCAAACAGCACGAACTTCTGCTCTTCATCAATGAACGCATGAAGGAAAGCGGCATTCCGCCATCGTTTGACGAAATGAAGGATGCGCTCGACCTGGCATCGAAGTCCGGCATCCACCGTCTGATCACGGCGCTGGAAGAGCGCGGTTTCATTCGGCGGCTTCCAAACCGCGCCCGTGCGCTTGAGGTGATCAAGCTGCCCGACAGCTACCAGGCCAATCTGCAGCCACGCCGCGGGTTTTCTCCGAGCGTGATCGAAGGCAGCCTCGGCAAGCAGCCGGAACCGGCACGGCGGGCGGAACCTGCCAATGACGAGGCTTCGCACGTGGCGGAAGTTCCGATGATGGGCCGCATTGCCGCGGGCGTGCCGATTTCGGCGATCCAGAACATCACCCACAACATCACAGTTCCTGCCGAGATGATCGGCCCCGGGGACCACTACGCCCTCGAAGTGAAGGGTGATTCAATGATCGATGCCGGGATCTTTGACGGTGACACCGTGGTGATCCGCAACATGTCGACCGCCAATCCGGGCGACATCATAGTGGCACTGGTGGATGACGAGGAAGCAACGCTGAAGCGCTTCCGGCGCAAGGGTGCGTCGATCGCACTCGAGGCGGCGAACCCGGCCTATGAAACCCGGATCTTCGGGCCCGACCGGGTGAAGGTGCAAGGCAAGCTGGTCGGCCTTATCCGGCGCTATCACTGAAGCGCGTTGCCTTCACTGTGCCGGAAGTATGATCTCTGCCTGCAGTCCTTAAATGGTCGCTTGAGACACCGTGCCGGGCATTGCATCCCTGGATGAATGTATGGGCGAGATGATTGCTGGCAGTGTGGTCAATTTGACAGATCGAACGTGTCCGTGCGCCAATCATAGTAACGCTGGATCGTCCACGGTCGGGTGATGCCCTGCAGGGCCGCCCGGATTTGAATGTCTGGTCTGGTTTCGGGATCGGGCGTTGGGCCGCTTTGCGGCAGACGCGTCCGGGTTGACTTGCCGACTACGATTGCCAGCGCCCCGGAGCGGCGCAATGTGCGCGACGTGATCAGTGTGGCGCCCGACCGGCACGTGCTGAGATAGACGGGAACCGCCACGATCACCAGATCGGCCCGGTCACAGGCGGCACCGATCAGGCTCGCTACATCAATGGCAATTGTCGCAAGCTGCTTGTGGATAGCGGCGCAGATGCCACGGCTTGCGCGATGAAACCTGGACCGCTCACCGGTCGCCTGCGCGAGCAACTGGTCAAGGATCACCGGGTCCGGCTCATCCACCGTGGATTCTTTGACTGCTTCGGCGCGCAACGGCGGCAGATGTGGCACGCCGCGCAGTGCGGTCTGCCACTGACGAAAGATGAAGGACGATGGCCGGGCGGCATTGCTGGCAAGGCCGTCCCTGGTTCTCAGGCCGACAAGTGTTCCATCCTCACTGATCAGAAGATCCGGTTCAGCCTGCTTCAAAGGCGGCAACACCAATGTGAGACCGAGGCAGATGAGGACGAGCCCGAACAGACGCAGCCAGCTTCTCAGAAACACGAGCAGCACGAAACCTGTTCCGGCAATCAACGTTGCCTCGACCGGGATCTGCCCGACGCTGACATCGCCACCAAGATCATTGACGAAGTTGGCTGCCGCAATCACAGCCTCGAGCCCCTGCCCCATCAGCCTGAGCGGCCATGCCTCCAAACCGAACGGCATCACGAGCATGGCAAGAAGCCCGGCAGGCATGACGATGAAAGTCACCAATGGCATCGCCAGGAGATTGGCAAGCAGTCCGTTGCCCGCCACCCGGTGAAAATGATGTGCGGAGAACAGACCGGTGGCGAGACCCGCGACCAGCGATGTGATGGCAAGGCCAAGCATTGCCTTTGCGACAAGACCCGGCAGGCTGCGCAGTCCCGGCCGCCTGGCCTGAGCCACCTCGCGGGCGGCGGTGATACGGGGCCGACGGGCAATGGCGGCATAGGCGGATATCAGCGCCGCGGTCGCGGCAAACGACATCTGGAAGCCGGGGCCAACGACTGCGGAGGGTGAGATCAGGATAATCACGATTGCCGCAAGCGCGACATTGCGCATCGTCAGCGCCGGCCGATCGGCCAATACGGCCACAAGCATCACGGTTAGCATCACCCAGGCCCGCTGCGTCGAGACACTGCCGCCCGATATCAGCAGATAGGCTGTGGCGGTCATGAGCGCACCGATCGCCGCAATCTTCTTGACCGGCAATGCCTCCACCAGGGCCGGAAACACCGCCAGGAATTTCCTGACCCCGATATAGAGTATCCCGGCAGCCAGAGCCATGTGCAGCCCGGAAATCGCAAGAATATGGGCAAGACCCGTGGCGCGAAGCACATCGACAGTTTCCCGACTGATGCCGCGCCGGTCAGAGACCGTGAGCGCCGCGGCAATGCCACCCGGATCCCCCGGCAGCACCAGGCGTATCCGGGCGGCAATGTCCTCCCTGGCCGTGCGCAAGCCGTCTTTCCAGACCTGCACAAGGCCGCGTCCATCCTGTGGCTCGACGTTGTAACCCGGTGCGCGGTAGAAATAGCCTTGCGCACCAATACCATCGGCAAAGGAGCGGAAGGCGAAATCATATCCGCCGGGCATGACCGGGCCAGAGGGGGCAGTCAACCGCGCCCGGCCGCTGATCTGGGAACCGACTGGCGCCGGCTGATGCGGACGTCTCGCCGAAAGCCGCACCCGGTCCGGAGGCCGCTGGATCTGCGGATCGACCGTGTTCTTGAGGCGTATCAGGTAGCGCACCCTGCCGTCGGGATCGAACTCACGGGCCTCGACCAGGCCCGTGACCGAGGTGGTCACGTCGGAATCGAGCAGGATGACACCATTGTGCGCCTCGAAAGCCGCGGCCAGTGAACCCGAAATCAGGGCGGCTGCAAATCCGGCCATTCGCGCTACCCCATTGTGGCGCAAGCGGGTGAGGACACCCGCCAGCAAGGCAGCCATCAATCCGGCCGCCAGAAGCAACAAGGGAGGATCCGTGGGCGACATGTAGTAGAG
>Ga0114916_1001966_pt1 | contig 11108 bp, 9 predicted proteins | sample MalvirAntarct_66_FD_83501 | JGI IMG/M metagenome (GOLD analysis project Ga0114916, IMG submission 83501) | Marine viral communities from the Global Malaspina Expedition - Malaspina viral metaG Antarct_66 | ecosystem: Environmental > Aquatic > Marine > Oceanic | place: West Anvers Island... | reverse complement strand
CTTGAATCAATTGAACAAAACTCGCCGGATTCATATTATCACCTAATACACGTACAAGAACCAAGCCCTTTTCATCATTATCCCCATAAATAACAATTTCATCAATACTATCATCACCTCCCTTTAACTGTATGGTGGCTTTACCCATAGAGGTATTCATTTTCATTAACTCACTGAAATCGGAACTTTTTAAAATGGATTTGATAGTTGCCTTCTGTACTTCATAATCTGCAGTATTATCCTCTTTTTTTTGAAAGGCTAGAACATTCAACTTTTTGAGAGACGCTACTGCCTCTTTTTGAGAATCGGTCAAGTCTGCCTTTTCTAAATTTAAAAGACTTGAAGGCAAATCAAATGCCATGAAATTAGGGTTCTCGGCACTTGCAATATAATATTGCTGAAGACTTTGCTCTGAAGAACATGATGTTACGATACCACCAACTAGCAAAGTGATTATCCAAACTATTCTTTTCATAACATACTATTTAAATTAAAAAAAGTCTTCCCAGTTATAAAAGACTCCTTGAATTATTTCTTTACTTACCTGACGCCTTGTTCAAATCTTTAGGCAAATTCATTTTGTTCGTTAATGCACCAATTTTATTCAAATCGATATCACCAGTTAAACTTACCAAAACTGTTTCCAGCTTTCTACCGTGCTCTCCTATTTCTACATTATCCAAACCGGAAACAAACATTAATAATTCGGTTACATGGTCTTTTTTAAGTCCATCTTTTACATAAAACTTTACATTTACGTCCTTATCTTTTACTCGCATAAGCTCTTCTAATTTCGAAGATTTAAGATATTTCTTAACGGTGGCCGACATATCCGCTGATACGTTTGCATCTTCGGTCATAAAGACTTTTACATTTTTAAGTCCGCTCGCTATCTCCATAAACTCTTGTGCTTCGGCATCATCGCTTAATCCACCTATTTTAGACACAAGGTCTATCATACCTTTATTTACGATTACTGAACCGACATTATCCATATGCTCATATTTATCAAATACAGATTGTGAAAAACCTAATACTGGTAAAATGGCCACTAAAATTACTACTGCTACTCTTTTCATGATTGTTGTTTTTAAACCCGCACTGATTTTTCAGCTTAGGCGATTGATTAATTGATGAATACTTGTTTTAAAAACTTTTAAAAATAGGTACGTAAATTGATTTATTTATTCCCCTTTTTTGATGCCTTACCTAGCTGGTCGCCTCCTGGCAAATCCATTTTATCGGTCAATTTAGATACCGAACGTAAATTAATATCACCTGTTAAGGATAATAGCACCGTTTCCAATTTCTTACCGTTAATATCTATGTCCATTTCTTTCATACCTGTTACGAACATTAAAAGTTCTTTCACGTGGTCGCTATCTTTACCTTCCTTCACATAAAACCTCACATTTGAACCACCGTCCCTGACTCTCATTAATTCTTCAAACGATGAACTTTTAAGACGATTGGTCACCCAGGAATCTACATCTTTGGCAATAGCAACATCATCTGTCGTAATGACCTTAAAACTAGTAATGGAGTTCACCAACTCAAAAAACTCCTTCGCTTCCGGGTCATCTGAACTTACGCTCATTTTACCTAACATTTGAAACATTTTAGGCTGCATAGCCACGAAGGTCACTTTATCGTTGTCCTCGTACTTTTCGAAAATATCTTGGGCACTACTTACTAGCGGAGCTAAAACCAATAAGGTTAACATTAGTATCTTTTTCATGGTGTTTATTTTTTCGTTAAAAATTTATTCGTTGTTTTTTCAAACTCTTCTAAATGGTATAATTGCTCGGTTCCTTTATTAAAATTCATAGCCAATAAGGCAAATGCTTCTTTTGCCGACTCGATTTCTTCTTGGGTATACTCGTCTGCCAAGGTAACGGGCTCTTGTATTGGTTGATAAAAATAAAACCCTGCCATAAAGATTGCTATCGCCGCTGCCGAAACCCATTTTAAATAATTTACTCTGGGTTTCAAGGTGACCTGTTTTGTAAAACGTTCTTCTTTTGCTTCTTTAAAATAACTGAACAAAGACACATATTGCTGTAAATGTGGTGCCACGTTTTCTTTTTCAAAATAAGCCCTAAGCGTATTCTCTTCGCCAACCGTGGTGGTTGCCTCAAAATATTTCTCCAATAATTTTTCTATATTATGCAATTCCATAATTATGTTTTTCCATTAGTTTTTCCCGTACGGTTTTACGCGCCCTGGATAAAGCCACCCGTATGGCAGTAGGTTTCATATCCAATAATTTTTCTATTTCCTCATATTCATATTGCTCCACATCTCGTAATTGCAATACCATTTTCTGTTGCTCAGGTAATTCTGAAATAATTCGTTCAACCCAACTGATACTATCTTTAGCCTCCAATTCATTTTGCAAAGAGGTTCTAGGATCGGTATAATTACTATGTACTAATTTCAAATTACCCGCTTGTTTTGATTTCAACCTGTCCAAACAGAAATTCTTGGTCATTGTCATGGCAAATGCTTCGACATTGTTATACGATTCTATATTGTTTTTCTTGGACCATAGCTTAATCAATATCTCTTGCGTAGCGTCTTCGGCCTCTTCTGTTGAAACCAATAGTCTTTTCGCCATACGGAACAGCTTATCCTTAAATGGTAATACAATATTTAAAAATTCTGCTTGCTTCATGTTGGTTTGGCTGTTCGTAAACATGCTAACAGGTTTACAAAAGGAAGACGACATTGAACGAATATTGTTACAATAAATTTTTATTTATCTATAGTGTAAGTAAATTTAACATCTTAATACTAATAATTTACGTATCTAAAATAACCCATGTTTTATCAACCTTAACAATTGTTCTGAAATTCGGAATACTTATTGATACTAATAAAACTAAAATTTAAAAAGAGTGCTATGAAAAAATTTTTCCTTTCCCTCCTATGTCTAGGATTTGTTGTAATCTCCTGTAATAAAAATGACGACGACCCAATCATTGACGAAGAGGAAATCGAAGTACCTGAAGAAGAAACCCCAATTGAAGTTGATATTGAAGTTCAAAACTTTTTTTGGCAAACATTAAATAGCTATTATTTCTGGCAAGGCGATGTGCCAGATTTGGCTGACGATCGCTTTGATACGCAAGCTGGTTATGAACAGTATCTTACCGAAAATGCGGACCCAGTTGCTTTATTAGAAAACAAATTGCTTTTTTCGGAAGATAGATTTACCTTTTATAGTGATGATTATACCGAATTGGTAAATAATTCTGCAGGGGTTTCCAAAAGTAATGGTCTTCAGTTCGGACTATCCTTAATTGGAGATTCGGATGATGTATTCGGATATGTGGAATATATTATAAAAAATTCTGATGCATCTAATAAGGATATTCAAAGAGGAGACGTATTTATTGGCGTCAATGGTACGCGTTTGAACAGAACCAATTATGTCGATCTTTTGTTTGGAGACAACGACACCTACACTTTGAATATGGCTGAAATAGAGAACAATTCTATTAGTGCTATTGATAAAGAAGTCACTTTAACCAAAGAAGAAGGTTTACAAGAAGACCCAATTTTAGTCACGAATGTTATAACCTCAGGTGATAGGAAAATAGGTTATTTCATGTACAATCAATTTGTGTCCGGTACCGAAGATGAGATGAATACTATTTTCGCCGATTTTAAGGCGCAAGGTATTACCGACTTGGTTTTGGATTTACGATATAATTTAGGAGGTAGAGGTAGTACGGCCGCAGTGTTGGCTAGTTTAATACATGGCACCAACTCCAAAAATTTATTGTTTAGAACGATATACAATGCTAAACTTCAAGCCATTTTCGATAGTAGTGAAACAGATAATTTCTTCGTGAGTACTACCGGTGTAAATGATGGTAATTCCAATCAAGCATTAAACACTTTAAATTTAAATCAAGTGTACATTATTGCTGCGGAAAGTTCCGCTTCGGCAAGTGAATTACTAATGGTCGGCTTAGAGCCTTATATGGATGTAGTGCATATCGGCTCTACTACAGTCGGTAAAAACCAAGGGTCCGTATTATTTGTAGATGATCCAGAGGGTGGTAACGTGTATGATGCCGAACGAGAAGAAAACATTAATCCAAATGTAAGATGGGGCTTGCAGCCGATAATAAGCAGGGTTGAAAATAGTGCAGGTTTTTCGGATTATGCGGATGGATTAACGCCTGATATTCCCCTTGATGAAGATATTACCGACTTAGGTGTTCTTGGTGATGCCGATGAGCCTTTATTTGCTCGCGCCATTCAGGAAATAACAGGTTTAAGTGCCAAAAGTAGTTTTGATGTAGTCATCCCGGCACGTGTTTTATCAAGCTCAAAACTTCATGATGGTAGAAATGCAACCCTGTTATTAAACAATAGCATTCCTAATTCTCAGTTTCCTTTGACACAAAAGAAATAAATTCAAAACATTTCAGTTTCCTTATTTATGAAGAAGATTTTAGTACTACTAGTCGCGGGCGTTATATTCTCGTGTTCTAAAGATGAAGACCTGATTTTGACCAATACAGTAGATCCGGATGGATCTGCCGATGTTGAGGTAGAAGATTTTATGTGGAAAGCCATGAATTTCTGGTATTTCTGGCAGTCGAACATTGATGATTTAGCTGATGACAGGTTTATGAACACAGAAGCTGGCAGAGCTGAATACACTGCATTTCTCGACTCTGAAGATTCTCCTGGAGCTTTTTTTGAGAATAAACTTCAATATATTGAAGACCGCTTTAGCTTTTATAATGAAGATTATCGTGAACTCACCAATTCTTTAGCGGGTATTTCTAAAAGTAATGGGTTGGAATACGGCCTTGTTCGATTTCAAGATAGCGAAGAGCTATTCGGATTTGTAAGATACATTGTGCCAAATTCAGATGCATCAACAGCTGATATTCAGCGCGGAGATCTTTTTACAGGGGTTGATGGGCAAACCTTAACGTTAGACAATTATCTTTCTTTGCTTTTTGGTACTAATAATACTTACACCTTAAATATGGCAGACTTTGTAAATGGAGATGTTGTACCCAACGACAAGGAAGTTACACTGACTAAAGAGGAAGCTCTTGCCGAAAATCCCGTATTTATTTCCAAATCTTTCGAAATTGGTGGTGAAAATATAGGCTATATCATGTATAATCAATTTACTAATGAATACGACGATGACCTGTACGCCGCAGTAGAAGCCTTAAAGTCTGCAGGTATCACTAGTTTGGTGATGGATTTACGCTACAACCCTGGTGGTTCTGTTAATACTACCCGTTTGCTGGCAAGTATGATATATGGCACCAATACTTCCGATGTTTTTTTAAGAAAGCGGTACAATGATAAGTTACAGGACCAATTTGATGATAGCCAATTAGAAGTGTATTTTGCCGATAAGGTAAATGGACAGACTATAAATTCTTTAGGTTTTTCCAAATTATACGTATTGACCACTTCAAGTTCGGCATCGGCCAGTGAGCTACTGATAAATAGTTTGGAGCCTTACATCGATGTCATTCAAATTGGTGATGTGACCAGAGGTAAAAATGAATTTTCGACAACTTTGGTAGATGATCGCGATAATTCGTATCTATATACCCCCTCGCGAGTAAATGATATTAACCCAAATAACCAATGGGCTATTCAACCATTAATCGGTAGAAATGAGAATGCAGACGGTTTTTCAGACTTTACAAGCGGTTTACAGCCTGATTATGAACTGAAGGAAGATTATGGCAACCTGGGTATTCTAGGAGAGCAGAACGAACCTTTATTGGCAAAAGCTATTGAGGTGATTACTGGGCAAACCGGCAAACGTGCTTATACGGCTCTGAACCCAATAGAAGTTTATAGCTCTTCTAAAATCAGAAACCCTATCAATAATAAAATGATTGATGATACAGTTTATGGGCTAGATTAGTAAGCTTCAAATATAATTGTAATATTAAAAAAAGGACAGCTAGTTAAGCTGTCCTTTTTTGTTTATAAACTTAGTTCAAAACCTATTCGTACGTTTCTACCTTTCGTGGTAAAATCGACCAGCTCGGTATATTCTTCGTTCAACAAATTATCAACTCCTGCAAATGCAGTAAAATTATCACAAAACTCGTGTTTCAATTGCAAATTAGCCAGACTAAAATCATCTAGGGTAACTTGGGAAAACGTTGCGAAGTCGTTATCCGTTCTGTCGGATACATATTGGTAGGATAGGCCTATAAAGGTTTTCTGCCGTATCATATAGTCAATACTTGCATTCACCTTATTTTTTGGTACTCTCAAAGCCAGACCTTCTCTAGAATTGGTATAAGTATAATTCGCATTGAAAGTCAATCCTTTCACCAGTACAGAATTAAGTCCCACTTCTACCCCATCAAAATGAACGGTACTTTCTGCATTCCGATATTGGCTCTCAAAGGTATTTGGATCAATCGTTACATAGTCTATTCGGTCGTCTTCCGCTCTATTAAAATAAACGGCATTGACCATAAGTTTATCCGACAACCTAAATTCAAATCCACCTTCTAATGTGGTGTCCTCCTCTGGATTTAAATCTGGATTGGCCCCAAATGGACCATACAATTGGGATAAGTTCGGTGCAATATATGAAGTTGCATAGGACCCTAAAAACTTCAAGTAACCTGAGTTGATATTAATTCTATATGACGGATTGATGTTGTAAATGATATTTGACCCGTAGGTGCTATGGTTATTTAAACGTACTCCAGTATTCAAATTGATTCCGTTGTCTCCTACATAGACCACATTTAAATAAGGGTCAACCGTATTCGAGTTCTGCTTTTCTGAAAATAGGGTTTGGCTTTCTATATAGTTTAAACCAACGATGGTATGAATTTTCTCTGCAAATGTATATTTATTAAATACATCCAACACCAAGGATTGAGAGTCATAAGCCATCGGAAAGCTGGATTCAAAAGATCTATCAACTTGATTGAATGCCGAATTTATATTAACACTCCCATTTTCATACCTATAACTAGAATTTAATCCAAATCGGGACTGCTCACTGGTAAAAGAGAAATCTGCATCTTCTATCGGAAATCCATTGTCGTAATCACTGTTCAATTTGTTATAGAACGCTGATGCCGTAACTTCAAAACGTTTTGAGAATTGATATCCTATTTTGACATTACCATCCATTCTTGACAGAACATCAGATTCGGTACCGATGGCCGCCGATAATCCATCGGTAAATTGATGTCCCCCCGATGCCAAAATGGAAAAATCACCCTGTTTAGCTATAATAGTTGCTGTGTTGGAAAAATCGGAGATGTTATAATTTTGGTCGCTTTCAGATTGATTGGTTCCCATGCTGGATGTCAAATCTAAAGCGAGTTCTTCTGTTGCTGCATTCTTGGTTGTGATATTTATCACTGCTGTAGCAGCAGAATTCCCATACAGCGTACTGGCAGCACCTTTTAAAATCTCAATACTTTCTATTTGCGAAATATTTAATAATCTTAAATCGTATTCAGCACTAGTACTAGAGGGATCTGAAACTTGAATACCGTCAATAACCACCAAAACCTGACGATTATTTCCGCCTCTAACAAATGTAGACAGGTTTTGACCTGCAAAACTTCTTGTTCCGTTAATTTCAATACCACTTTTTGTATTGATAATTTCGGCGACCGAACGGCCCTGGTTTTGAGCCAACTCATTTTGCGAAATTGTAATTACGGTCTTTCCCGAATTTTCACGTTTCAGTTCAAATCTAGAATCACTCACTACAACCTCGTCGAGTTGTAAAGTTTGAGTGGAATCCTGTTTTTGTTGTGCTCCTACTTTTGCACACAATAATACCGTGACCGTTGGCCACAAAAAATAATTTTTCATTCGTTTAAATTCATAAACGGGAGTGTAGTATGTCTGTACCCATACGTAAACCTTTATCCCGAAAGTTTAACATTGTTTTGTTTGAATAAGGCAGGTCTCCTGACTTGATTAATGCTATTTTGCCTTCCCATGTTTTCTGAACCGGTTCAGACGACAAAGTGGCATTGAAGAAAATAACATCTTCCTAAATGAAGTGACTAACAAAAATCTATTCGCCAATAGATATGTTTGACATAACCTTACAGTTGCGGGAACAGCTCTGGAATTACACCAGATTCCCTTTTAATTTCACTACAACCTGTAGTGAAAACCAAAATTCTCGGCGAAAATAAACATTTCGTTTAATCTTTCTATGTAAAGTTTTATAATACTACTTTTGGAAAAAAGAAGTACCCCAACAATGTTTAAACAATTCCTTTTTTTCAGTTCCTTACTTTTTTTATTTGGATGCAAGCTAGAAAAGAAGCAACCACTTCCCTTAGAAACTTCTTTAAATACTACTTCAATAGAATATGCAAGTGGATTCAAAATAGATCATATGGCCTCGGGCATTATGGTTATTAAGGTACTGTCTCCCTGGCCAGATGCCGATGCGACCTATACCTATGCGTTGATTCCGAAGAATATGCAATCCACCATAACCTTAAACAAAAATGAATATGATGCCATCATTCCTATACCCATTAAAAATGTGGTGGTTACATCGACCACACATATTCCTGCTTTAGAGGAATTAGGCGTGCTGGAAAAATTAATCGGCTTTCCTGGCACCCAATACATTTCATCTAAAGCGGCCAGAAAGCGTATTGACTCAAAACAGATTAAAGAATTAGGTGCCAATGAAAAATTGAATACTGAAGTTGTTTTGGCCCTACAGCCGAACCTGGTCGTCGGCTTTGCCATAAATAGTGGTAACACTATGTATCAAACATTACAACGTTCACAAATTCCCGTTGTTTACAATGGTGATTGGGCAGAGCAAACTCCACTTGGTAAAGCAGAATGGATCAAGTTCTTTGCGCCCTTTTTTGACAAAGTGGACGAAGCCAACACTATTTTTAAGCAAATAGAAAAATCATACCTTGATGCAAAGAAATTGGCCAGTACTGCGACCACACGACCAACAGTTTTGAGTGGAGCGCTTTACAAGGACGTATGGTATTTACCGGGCGGAAATAGCTGGGGCGCACGTTTTTTGAAAGATGCCAATGCAGATTACCTGTGGAATAACACTTCGGAAAGCGGAAGCCTATCCCTAAGCTGGGAAAGTGTTCTCGAAGTAGCTAAAAATGCAGAATATTGGATAGGTCCTGCCCAATTTTCCTCGTATAAAGAATTGAATTCTTCAAGCCCACATTATTCACAGTTTGATGCTTTTCAAAAAAGGAAAATTTTCAGCACTGCGAACACGACCGGAGAAACAGGAGGTACTCTCTATTATGAATTAGCACCCCAGCGTCCCGATCTTGTACTAAAAGATTTAATTCATATTTTACACCCTGGTCTACTACCCAATTACAATCCATTCTTTTTTAAACCCTTGCTTTAATTGTTAAATCAAACCACATACACCTTCCAATTTGTACTACTAGTATTTGTTATACTTATATGCTTTCTTATAAATATATGTCTTGGTTCAGTCAACATAGCGTTTATTGATACCCTCAAAATCATTTTCAGTCCTGTAAGTGAAGAATCGTCATTCGCTTATATTATATGGAATTATAGATTGCCCAAAGCTATAACAGCCATTTTGGTGGGAAGTGGGCTATCTCTTAGCGGATTATTGATGCAGACGCTGTTTCGTAATCCATTGGCCGGGCCGTATGTTTTAGGCATTAGTTCAGGGGCTAGCTTAGGCGCAGCGCTATTAATTATGGGTTCCTCCTTATTTGCTGGATTTTTATCGTTCTCCGCTTATAACGACATTGCACTCACCGTCGCGTCTAGTCTTGGGAGTTTCTTGGTTTTAATGACCGTATTAATAGTCGCGGCCAAAGTAAAGGATACAATGGCGCTATTAATTATCGGTTTGATGTTCGGTAGTATTACCGCGGCTATAGTAAGTATTCTTTCGTATTTTACAAAAGCAGAAAAATTACAGCAGTATATATTCTGGTCATTTGGTAGTTTGGGCAATTTGTCATGGATACAATTGATTATCGTATCGATTTGTACTTTTATTGGAATACTTTTAAGTATTGTTTCCATAAAATCACTCAACGCATTTTTATTGGGCGAGAATTACGCTAAAAGCTTAGGGGTTCAATTAAAAAAATCACGTTATATAATTATAATTTCTGTTGGACTACTTGCTGGAAGTATTACTGCTTTTGCGGGGCCGATTGCATTTGTAGGCCTAGCTGTACCTCATGTCACAAGACAATTGTTTCGCACGACAGACCATAAAATTCTCATACCTGCCGTTCTTTGTTGGGGAGCTATTATAATGCTAATTTGTGATACTATAGCGCAATTACCTGGTTATGTGAGTGTATTACCTATCAATGCCATCACTAGTATTTTCGGTGCACCCGTGGTAATTTGGTTATTAGTACGTAAAAAGAAAATGATATTTTAAACTAAAAATGCGTTAGCCATCAATATAAAGCCCCTACATAGCACCTTAGAAGTCAATGCCTTATCCATTGGATATAATAAAAACATCATTGCATCAAATATCACATTTAAACTTACAAAAGGTGAATTAGCGGCAATAGTAGGAATTAATGGTATCGGAAAATCTACATTACTGAGAACCTTGGGTGGATTTCAGCCTAAAATTTCGGGGTCGATACATATTGGAAATAAGAGATTGGAATCATTCCCTGATCGTGATTTGGCGACCAAGGTAAGTGTGGTACTTACGGAACCAATTGCCTCAAAGAACCTCTCTGTGAAAGAGTTATTGGCATTGGGAAGACAACCCTATACCAATTGGTTAGGAAAACTTTCTAAAGAGGATATTACTATTATTAATAAAAGTATTGAGTTGTTGGAAATAGTTCCTTTCGTATCTAAAAAGTGTTTTGAACTTAGTGACGGACAGCTTCAACGGGTATTAATTGCTAGAGCATTGGTACAGGATACGGATATTATTTTGTTGGATGAACCGACCACGCATTTAGACCTTTACCACAAGGTTCAAATTTTAAATCTTTTAAAATCGATTGCCCATGAAACGAATAAAATTGTTCTTTTCACAAGTCATGAAATAGATTTGGCCATTCAACTATGTGATAAAATGCTGATTT
>Ga0114916_1001965_pt1 | contig 11112 bp, 11 predicted proteins | sample MalvirAntarct_66_FD_83501 | JGI IMG/M metagenome (GOLD analysis project Ga0114916, IMG submission 83501) | Marine viral communities from the Global Malaspina Expedition - Malaspina viral metaG Antarct_66 | ecosystem: Environmental > Aquatic > Marine > Oceanic | place: West Anvers Island... | reverse complement strand
GGTAAATAATTTCATAGGTATTCCACTCGCCTGTAGGCACTGAAGCCATTGCCAAAGGTACATGTTGTTTATAAATAGAACCTACTTGCCCATTTACATAGGTAGGATTATCATTTTGGTCTAGCACCTGAACCTCATAAATTCCGTTAAGAAAAATACCGCTGTTTGCTCTATTTTGACCTTCTCGTTGAACTGGTAAAGGAGACTTCCACTCGATGTGTAATTGAATATCCCCAAAATTCTGTTTGGATTGAATGTTTCCTGTTTTATCGTTAACAGTCATGCTTCCATCTTTATTCAAATGCCATTTAGCGGCAGTACTATCATTTGAACTGATCCAATTATCTAAATTACTGCCATCAAAAAGAACAATGGCGTCACTTGGAGGTCCACCGTTGGCACCTGGTTTTACAATCGGTACTTTTGGCGCATAAAATTCGGTTTCTTCGGGTGTTGTCGGTTCTTCGCCCATGTACTCTTCATAGACAATAACACTATCTTTTACCATGTTATCCATCCCTTCAGCAGGATTGACGCTTACCTTTTCTTGGCAAGATATTACCACTAAAAAAGTAAGCAGCAATGGAAATGTATTTGTAATTTTCATAAATATTATAGTTGTTTGATCTTAATGTTTTTAAATGCCACGACATTACCATGGTCCTGCAAGCCTATTTTACCCGTCGTATACGTACCAAATCCATCCCAATCCGCAAACTTTGATTTGGATACCATCTCGTTCCATTCATCATTTGCTACAGGAAAAGTGACCATTTCAGTTCCGTTCAAAACAACGCTGCCCGTATGTTCTTTATGATTGACCGTTATAACCATGGTATTCCACTCACCTATAGGCTTGGTCACATCTTTAGACGGCGGTACCATATCGTATAAGGCTCCAGCCTGGTGCGTCGTTCCTGCCTTGGCATCAGGGTGCTTATCATTATCCAATATTTGAATTTCCGGACCTGTTTGATAGCCTGTTCTAAATTTTTCATCTTCACTAACTCCCCAAAAAACACCACTATTTCCACCTTCGGAAATTTTCCAATCCAATGATAATACGAAATCGGTGAACGACTTTTTGGTCACAAGATCATGATTTTTTCTTTCTGCACCTTCAGCTGGCGGCGTGTATACTAAAGTATCTCCTTCAATCTTCCAAGCATCACTGATTCCGTCCGTTTTGAACTCTTTCCATTCATCCAGTGAAGTACCGTCGAATAAAATTTCCCAATCACTTTCCGTAACCTCAACCTCTTCCACCGTAGTTACTTCAGAAGTTTCTTTTTTTTCTTGTTTACAAGCGACAAAAAATATTAAAAACGCGACACTGACAATTACTTTCTTCATTTTATTTTATTTAAAGTCCTAACATTTTTTTGAGCATTTCCTTATCGATATCCGCACCTGCAAAATCATCGAATGTTTTTTCAGTAGCCTCAATAATATGGTCTTGAATGAACTTTGCACCCTCTCGAGCACCTTGTTCAGGGCTCTTTATACAACACTCCCATTCCATTACTGCCCATACATCACAGCCATATTGGGTAAGCTTAGAGAATATGGTCTTAAAATCTATTTGGCCATCGCCCAAAGAGCGGTATCTCCCTGCCCTATTTCCCCAATCATTATACCCACCAAAAGCACCTTTCTTACCTGTTGGGTTGAATTCAGAGTCTTTCACGTGAAAAGACTTTATAAATTCATGGTAATGATCGATGTACGTAATGTAGTCCAGTTGCTGTAAAACAAAATGACTTGGATCATACAGTATATTTACCCTTTTATGGTTCCCTGTAGCTTCTAGGAATCGTTCAAAAGTATCTCCATCGTGTAAATCTTCACCTGGGTGAATTTCATAACACACATCCACATCTTCTTTATCAAAGTGATTCAATATAGGTGTCCATCTTTTCGCCAATTCTTCAAAACCCATTTCAACCAATCCTGCCGGTCGCTGTGGCCAAGGGTGCATGGTATGCCACAATAATGAACCAGAAAAGGTCGCATGCGCTTTTAAGCCCAATCTTCTACTTGCTGTTGCAGCTTTCTTAACCGTATCAATTGCCCATTCGGTTCTAGCTTTTGGTTTGCCATGGACATTTTTAGGAGCAAAAGAATCAAACATTAAATCATACGCCGGGTGCACCGCTACCAATTGACCTTGTAGGTGCGTAGAAAGTTCGGTTATTTCCAAACCATAGGAATTTACTTTGGCCTTTAGTTCGTCGCAATATGTTTGACTTTCGGCGGCCTTATCCAAATCAATCAAGAAACTTTCCCAAGTAGGAATCTGAATTCCCTTGTAACCAAGGTCAGAAGCCCATTTACACATACCATCAAGGGTATTAAAAGGCGCTTTACTATCTACAAATTGCGCTAAAAAAACGGCGGGTCCTTTAATTGTTTTCATAAAAATATACTATCTGTTGTTTGAATTAGTTGCATTCACTGACACTATATATGTGCCAAATTATATTATATTTAAAAATTGTATTAAGTTGTTCTCAATACTTCGGAGATTTGCTATAAATATAGGGAATACCAGTAGAAAAAGATAAAATTTCAAGCATGAATCAAGTTGGGATTTTCGACGCAATTTTGGTCGGTACCGGAATAAGTGGCGGAATGGCCGCTAAGGAATTAACGGAGAAGGGATTAAAGACCTTGGTTTGGGAACGCGGCGGTATGGTGAAGCATATTAAAGTCCATCTTACAAAGCGCGATTATTCGTGGGATCTTCCGTTGAAAGGCGAATTATCTAAAGTAGATAAAAGAAAAATGGATTTTCAAGGTCGTATCAATTGGGACCCGAAAGAAATTGTCAATTTTTTTTTATTAACGTTTGTGCGGGTAATGTCATATCTACCAGTTTTTACAAATTCCTCTTTAATCCGTGTGATATCTAACTGTAGCTCAGCGAACCATGATGCCAATCAACTAAAGGGAGGTAAATTTTCTTGATTTTAAAATTAAACGTAAACGATAACGTTAATTAATACCGTTAGAGTAAATAAATATTAGCTTATGGAAAATGCTTCTGCCAGAAACATGTGGGGAAATTATTTGAAAACACATTTAGAACACGCTTTCGAACACGCCCCTAAAACGTGCTATTTTGGTGATAATGAAACAGATGCAAATATATTGGCCGAATTGACAAAAAAAGGGACCAAAAAAGCGATTTCACATTCATTGTTGGGCCTACAGAACCGAAATGAACAATTGCCTAGAAAAGGAGATTTTATGGTGGTAACCGATTGGAAAGGGGAGGCCAAATGTATTGTGCGGACCACTGCCGTTACCCTTAAACCTTATTTTAGCATCCATTCAAGCTACGCACAAGTAGAAGGCGAAGGAGATATGTCGCTTGAATATTGGAAAGAATCGCACTGGAATTATTTTACCAAGGAACTACAACAATTTGGGCGAGAGCCTCGTGAGAGTATGATTGTCGTTTGCCAAGAATTCGAAAAAGTCTATTGATCATAGAACTATGAAAAATAAAAAGAGCCGCATCGTGCGGCTCTTTTATATACTGGTAAATGCTAAATTATTTTTCTAAAGCGACCCAAGTATTTCCACTCTTATGAGAATCAACCGTAGCTTCGATAAAATTCATTCCGCGAACTCCGTCTGTCATCGTTGGAAATTCACCATCATTATATTCCTGACCTCTGATAGCTTTGGCTGCGCCCTTATAAATATTGGCCATAGAATCGAAAATTCCCTCTGGGTGACCTGCAGGTAATTTGGTACCATCCAAGGACAATTCAGAATTATAGGCATGCCCTGGTTTGTACACTTGGGTCGGCTCGGTATCACTTAGCTTATACAAAAAGTTAGGTCGTTCCTGTTCCCAGCGGAATGCTCCTTTTTCCCCGTAAATGGCAATGGCAAGTCCGTTCTCCTCCCCTGTAGCAACTTGACTACCTCTAATAACGCCTTTAACATGGTCATCCATACGTATCAGTACCGTACCATCGACATCCATTTTATTGTCTTCATAAAGGTAATTGAAATCACAAAGAAGTTCTTTTACCTTGAGCCCCGTGGTATATTCCACAAGGTTGAAGGCATGAACACCTATATCGCCCATACAAGAACTGATACCTGCTTTTTCTGGATCTAGTCTCCAAACAGAAGATCTCTTTTCCTTATCGTGGATAATTGTGTTAATCCACCCTTGATAATATACCGCATCCACTTTATGAATTTTGCCCAATGCGCCTGCCTTGATCATTTCCCGCATTTGGCGAACCATTGGGTAACCCGTATAGGTGTGGGTTAAAGCAAAAACAGTACCGGCCTTCTCATGGGATTTTTGTAAATCCTTAGCCTCTTCCAAGGAGGTCGTCATTGGTTTTTCACAGATTACGTGAAAGCCGTTGTCCAGCAACTTTTTGGCCATGGGATAATGTAAAAAGTTTGGCGTAAGAATAGCACATACTTGTATACGTTCCTCTTCTGGTAATTTTAGCTCCTCTTCGATTAAGGTGTCAAAATCTTTATAGATTCTATCTAGCGGCACATCGATTTCTTTAGCGAAATCTATGCTCGTTTCTAAATCTGGGTTAAATACCGCTCCTGTAATTTGATAATTATCATTAATATGTGAAGCAACTCTATGCAGCACTCCTATTAGGGAATCGCCTCCCCCACCTAAAATTCCTAAGCGTATTTTCTTTGGCATTTTTAAATCTATTTAAGTTGAATATATGAATCTCTAAAAGTTATTTGAATTATTTTCTGAACTACTTGAACAGTGAATATTTTATTCTACAATAAAATGAAGATGCATTTCAGCATACTGTTTTCAGGGGCTGAATTTAAAGAATTTATCTAAGACTGATAGTCTATTTTCTCGGTTTTAAAAAAAATGGCGAACAAAATAAATACGGCCAAGGCAAATCCGGCGGGATACATCCAAATCGTTTCCCAGTCATGCATACCATCACTAACAAGGTAGGCCGTGGAAATTTTACCGGCCACCCAAAATCCTATCAACATCCCCACACCATAGGTCGCCAAAGTTATGAGACCTTGCGCAGAACTTTTAAACTTTTCACCCGCTTTACTATCTGTATAAATCTGTCCTGACACAAAGAAAAAATCATAGCAAATACCGTGAAGTGCTATACCGATGATAAGCATGAAACCTAATTCTTCAACATCACCAAATGCAAACAATACATAACGAACTACCCATGCTAACATGGCCACAAGAATCGTTTTTTTAAAGCCGAATTTAGTAAAGAAATAAGGCAATAATAACATAAATACAATCTCCGATATCTGGCCAATGGTCATTTTACCTGTGGGGTTTTCCATCCCTATTTCCACAAAAAACGGATTGGCATTTTGATAATAAAACGCCAAGGGGATGCAAATTAATACTGAAGAAACAAAGAAAATCAGGAAGTTCTTATCCTTAAACAGGCTTAATGAATCCAATCCCATAATTTCCTTAATATTCACCTTACCGGTACTGGCTGCTTTTGGTGGGGTTTTTGGCAGTGTAAAACTGAAAATTCCTAATACTAAGGAGGCGATGGCAGTCATTAAAAATGTATTTTTAAGTAGTCCTTCTCCTATGCTTGCTCCTTTATCCCAACTAAAAACATAGCTGATCGATAGTCCGGCGATAATCCAACCCAATGTACCAAAAACCCTCACCAATGAAAATTCTTTTGCAGGGTTTTTCATTTGATTAAAGGAAACCGAATTTACCAAAGCTAAGGTTGGCATATACAAAACCATATACACCAAGACTAAAATGTAAAAGCTCTCAAAAACGGTGCTTTGATACATAAAGTACATAAGTAGCGCACCTAATAAATGTAGTACCCCCAAAATTCGCTCTGCATTAAAATACCTATCCGCAATAATTCCAATGACAAAGGGAGCAATAATTGCCCCCCATGATTGTGTAGAAAATGCCAATGCTATTTCACCATCCGTAGCTTTTAAATTGTTCCCTAGAAATGTCCCCAAGGTAACGAACCACGCTCCCCAGATAAAAAATTCCAAAAACATCATGAAACAAAGCTGAACCCTAACTTTATTCTTCATTTATCTTTTGTAATAAACATAATCCAAACCAATGGGTGTCACCCCATTATTCCTAAAGTCTACCGCAATTTGGCCTCTGTGATTTGTGGAATGGTTTATAATATGAAATAGAATATCCTGAAGGGTATTCGTAAAAAGTCTGCCTTCAGAATTTTCATAATCAATACGTTTCTCAAAGCTATCGGCATTGGACATGATTTCAAAAGAGCTACGTTGATTTTCATAATGTATATCGGCCCAGTCTTTAACCTCATGCAATTGCCAAATATCGTATTCACTAGCTTTTTCTAATATCCTTGCATTCCATAAATGATGTGCATTTAGAATATGACTAAAAAGCTTTATGGTTTGTGGCGGTACTGTCGCGATTGCCAAGCATTCATCTATAAGCTTTTTGTTACAATAATAATTGTAGTCAAAAATTTCATTAAAAAACGATTTCATAAATCATACTCTCAGGATTATTCTATTTCTTTTGCCGCTTTTAACAAAAGATCTCGTGTAGCAATAATACCAGCCTCTTCGCTAATTTCAGAACCCTCATATTCTACCCCAATAAAACCTGTATAGCCGGCATCCTTTACTATTTCCAGCATTTGAACATAGTCAATACCTGTATCATATCCATCGGCATCAAAATTATTAGATTTGGCGCTAACTGCTTTAGCGTAGGGCATCAGTTCTTTAACACCTTTATATTTATCATATTCTTTCAAACAATCCCAACTATCGGGCTTACGTTCAATACAGAAGTTTCCAAAATCAGGTAAACTTCCGCAATTATCCATATTTACCTTTTGCATGACTTCTGCATGTAGCTCCCCGTTAGAAGATAATCCGCCATGGTTTTCGACCAAAATATTAATGTTCTTGGTTTTAGCATAGGTAGAAAGTTTGGTTAACCCATCGACAGAATTCTTAATCCATTCTTCTGGCACATTACTACCATTAAGATTAACCCTAATAGCATGACACCCCATGGCCGCTGCAGCATCTACCCATTTTTTATGTTTTTCAACGGTTTCATTTCTTTCAGCTTCGTCGTTGACGGCTAAATTACCTTGACCATCGATCATAATCAAAACATTTTTCATTCCATGCTTTTCTGCCTCTGCGTTAGACTTGGCAACAAAATTTGCCATTGCCTCTTCAGAATAATCCGCATCTGACAATTCGGGATTATACAATTGACTTACATATTCCAATCCGGTAAACCCCCAATTTTTTGCTTTTTCGGCGAAGGTGTAGGGATCAACACCATCCTCCCTGATCATTTTATGCATGGACCATTGTGCCAGGGATAATTTAAAAAATGGCTCATTATCACTACTTTCTTCAACGATTTCAGAATTTTCTACATTTTCTTTTTTCGTTTCCTTACAAGCGTAAGTTCCTAGTAATGACATTCCAATACCCACCGCTGAGGCAATTCGGATAAAATTTTTTCTTTTCATTTTTGGTAGTTTGTTGTTGTTTGAAATATAATATTAACGATTAGCGTTACATCATTCATTAGATCCATTAATCTAACTTTAGCGAATTTCGTAAGAAGAATGGACATTAAATGTATAGAATTAATTTAATATTTAATAAATTTAGAGAATAAACAACTTTTATGAGCAAATTTTATTACAACGAAGAACAAGAGTCCTACGATGCCATTGTAGTAGGAACGGGAATTAGTGGTGGTTGGGCCGCGAAAGAATTATGTGAGGCAGGCTTAAAGACACTAGTTTTAGAACGTGGTCGCATGGTGAAACATATTGAAGATTATGTTACTGCGAACAAAGATCCTTGGGATTTCCCAAATGCCGGTGAACCTACTAAGGAAATAATAGAACAGCAACCGAAACAAAATAGAACAGGTTATACGACAAACCAAGCCAGTCATATGTGGTTTGTAAATGATTTGAAGCATCCCTATAATGAAATTAAACGATTTGATTGGATGAGAGGGTATCATTTAGGTGGACGATCCCTTCAATGGGGTCGCCAAAGTTACCGTTTAAGTGATATCGATTTTGAGGCAAACAAAAAAGAAGGTATTGCCGTAGATTGGCCCGTGCGCTACAAAGATATAGCACCATGGTACGATAAGGTAGAAAGCTATATTGGTGTAAGCGGTGAAAATTTAGGTTTGGAGCAATTACCCGATGGTCAGTTTTTACCGATGATGGACCTAAATTGTGTAGAACAGGAATTTAGGGAAAAAGTAGCTGAAAATTTTGATGGCCGTGTAGTTACCGCAGGTCGTACGGCTCATATAACCGGTACAAAACAATTTGACGGTAGAAGCAAATGTCAATTTAGAAATAGGTGTATTAGAGGATGTCCTTTTGGCGCTTACTTCAGTAGTCTTTCTTCAACGTTACCTGCAGCAGAGGCTACCGGTAATATGACACTTAGACCCGATTCTATCGTACATGAGGTCATGTATGATCCAAAAACAAAAAAAGCTACAGGTGTTAAAGTAATCGATGCCAATACGAAGGAAACATTTGAATTTAAGGCAAAAGTGATATTCCTGTGCGCTTCGGCCATTGCGTCTACTTCAATATTAATGCAGTCCAAATCAGACAGCTTCCCAAATGGTATGGGTAATGAATCTGATCAGTTGGGGCGTAATATTATGGATCATCAACTTCAAGTAGGAGCTTCCGGTAAATTTGACGGATTTGAAGATAAATATTATAAAGGAAGAAAACCAAGTGGTATCTATATCCCTAGATTTAGAAATTTAGGAGGTGATTCCGACAGAACCGATTACAAACGAGGATTTGGTTATCAAGGGGGCGCTTCTAGAGGAAATTGGGAAGAAACGATTGCTGAACTTTCACATGGTAAAGATTTAAAAGAAGCCGTATTAAAACCAGGTGGCTGGACATTTGGAATGATGGGCTTTGGAGAAGTACTTCCTTATGAAAACAACCGATTCACCTTAGATTATGATAAATTGGATGATTGGGGCTTACCTACGGTGACTTTTGATGCAGAACTTCAAGAAAATGAACTAAAAATGCGTAAGGACATTCTAGAATCAGCTGTTGAAATGTTAGAAAAAGCCGGACTTAGAGATGTACAAGGCTATGATAATGAAAGTGCCTTAGGTCTGGGGATTCATGAAATGGGTACAGCCCGCATGGGAAGAGATAGAAAAACATCTGTATTAAACGGAAACAACCAATTACATGATGTACCAAATGTGTATGTCACCGATGGTTCTTTTATGACTTCTGCTAGTTGTGTAAACCCATCATTAACATATATGGCCTTCACGGCTAGAGCTGCAGACCATGCCGTTCGAGAACTTAAAAAAGGAAATATATAATGGATAGAAGACGCGTATTAAAGAATATGGGCCTGTCACTTGGATATATGGTGGCTACCCCAACCCTTTTAGGAATTGTTCAAAGTTGTAAAAGTGAACCGGCCATTACTTGGACGCCTGAATTCTTAACTCAAGAACAAGGCGGTGCCCTAAGTAAATTAGTGGATCTTATATTACCCAAAACAGATACTCCTTCTGCTTCTGAAGTTCAGGTTGATATTTTTATAGACAAGTTTGCAAAAGAGGTCATGGAAAAAGAGCAACAAGATTTCTTCAAAATGTCTATGAATAAATTTCTGGAAAAGGCAAAAGCCGATTCAGGAAAAGAAACCGTTGAAGATTTAACTGCTGAAGAACTAGAACCTGTTTTAGCCAGCTCGTTGAAATATACTAAAGATCAGCAAACAGAAATGTTCGAATCTATAAATAGTTATACCGAGGCTATAGCAAATGGTGAAACTGCCGAATTAGCAGATGAGACGACAAGGTTTGCATTCGCAAATAATTTAAGAGGTCTGACCATTTGGGGCTACAAAGCCTCTGAATATGTAGGCGAGGAAGTATTGGCCTATTTACCCGTACCAGGTGAATACATTCCATGTGGAGACGTGCAAGAACTTACCGAAGGGAAGGCTTGGTCCTTATAAACCAATATTATTCGAATTGTATACTAGCCAAGAGCCTGATAAAAAATCACTCTTGGCTATTCTATTTTAAATACACTACTAATGAAAAGAAGGAGCTTTATTCAAAAAACAGCCATGAGTACCGGTGCCATCTCCATGGGCAGTACATTATCTTATGCCAATACCTTGCAAAATTCGGTCAAGGCGCATCAATTTAATTTGAAATATGCGCCCCATTTAGGTATGTTCAAACATCTTGCAGGCGACGACCCAATCGATCAAATAAACTTTATGGCCGACCAAGGTTTTAAAGCTTTTGAAGATAATGAAATGCGTAAACGCGATATAAGCTTACAAGAAAAGATGGCCAAAACCTTGGTAGACCGTGGTATGGAAATGGGTGTATTTGTAGCTCATGATATACATTGGACAACCCCGAACTTAGCTTCGGGTGACTTAGGTAAACGTCAAGAATTTTTAAACGATATTAAAAATTCCATTGATGTTGCCAAAAGAGTCAATGCCAAATGGATGACTGTTGTACCGGGTCATGTCAATCTGAAACAGAAGATGGGATATCAAACGGCCAATGTGGTAGAAAGCTTAAAACAGGCATCAGCGTTGTTAGAACCGCACAATATTACGATGGTATTGGAGCCATTAAATTTCAGGAATCACCCTGGTTTGTTTCTTACAGATTCGCCACAAGCATTTGAAATTTGTAAAGCTGTCAATTCCCCCTCGTGCAAAATTTTGTTCGATATTTATCATCAACAAATACAGGAAGGCAATTTAATTCCCAATATGGAAGCTTCGTGGGAGGAAATAGCCTACATCCAAATTGGAGATAATCCTGGGCGAAATGAACCGACGACCGGTGAAATCAATTACCATAATGTTTTTAAATGGATTCATGAAAAAGGATTCGATGGAATTCTTGGAATGGAGCATGGTAATTCTAAAGACGGTAAACAAGGAGAACAGGCGGTTATAAACGCCTATCAGCAAGTTGATAATTTTCTTTAAAATTAGAACCATTTTATCAACTGTTGAAGAAATGTAGTAAAAATTAAAGCAATGTAT
>Ga0114916_1001962_pt1 | contig 11133 bp, 8 predicted proteins | sample MalvirAntarct_66_FD_83501 | JGI IMG/M metagenome (GOLD analysis project Ga0114916, IMG submission 83501) | Marine viral communities from the Global Malaspina Expedition - Malaspina viral metaG Antarct_66 | ecosystem: Environmental > Aquatic > Marine > Oceanic | place: West Anvers Island... | reverse complement strand
TTGCGACAGCGACACATGGTTGAGCATGTACGCCGGTACCCGCACTTCCACTTCGCGCCCCTCCGGGGACGACAGGCGCATCACCGGCTGGCCGGAGGCCACAAACTCATCCCGTTCCACCAGCAAGGCTTCAACCCGGCCGTCGAACGGCGCCCTCAGTTCACTCTCTCGCAGTAACCGTGTGGCCTCGGCAAGAGATGCTTCGGCCGTTGCCATACTGGCTTTCAGGCTGTCCCGCCGGGAAGCCAGTTGTTCAAGCCCCTGCTCCGAAACGACCCCGCGCTCGTGCAGTTGGCGGGAGCGTTCCCATTCCCGTTTGGCCTGATCATATTGGGTTCTGAGTTCGTCCAGCCGGGCGGCTGCGGAATCCCGCGCCGGTTCCAGTGCGGGGTTATATACCCGCGCCAGCAGGTCACCGGTCTTGACGGTCTGCCCCAGTTCAACCGCGCGCTCTCGAAGGGTGCCACTCACCTGGAACGTCAGCGTTGCCCGCTGGGCCGCCCGGACGATACCGGAAAAGCGCAGCGAAACGCCCTCCGTCTGGCCGCCCGTCACCTCGGCAGCACGCACTGTTACCGGGGCAGCACCCTGTTCAGGCGCCGGTTCACTGGATTTACAGGCGCTGACAAGGAGGCTTGCAGCGGCCAGGAGGGAAACGATGGCGGAGCGCCGGGCGATGTTCATTGAGAAGTCCTCTCTTCCATGGTCACGGTGTTTTTGATCATCCATCCGGTGGACAAAAGTTCATTATCAGACATAATGTCATTCTTTGACAATTTGTCAATAATCGGGTTTCATCCCTAACCATGTATCATGAGATGGCAGTCTCCATTACCCGGAACCCCCTATGAGTGAGCCGTTAAAAACCCGTAGAGAGAAAGAGAAGCAGGCCAGGTACGAAAGCATTCTGGATGCTGCGGAACTGGTGTTTTCGGAGAAGGGCTACGAGCGCACATCCATGGACGACATCGCCCGCACGGCCGCGCTCAGCCGTGCATTGCTGTACGTGTACTTCAAGGACAAGGCGGCGATCCAGCGCGGCATCGTGCTTCGTGCCGGCCACAGCCTGTGCCGCCGCTTTGAGGAGGCCCGCCAGACGGCGGATACCGGGCTGGCTCAGATATCCGCCATGGGAGTGGCCTATTACAACTTCTACCGCGAGCAGCCGGATTACTTCTCCGCACTGACAACAGCCTCCACGACGATGGCAGACGCAGATGATGAGCTGGCAGGCGAGATGTTTGGCTGCAAGGCAGAAACCATGGAGCTGATGGTCGGTGCGATACACCTGGGGCTGGAAGACGGCACCATGAACCGCGAGCGTATCCACAATCCGGTTGAAACCGCGCTCTACCTCCGTGGCGCCCTCCACGGCGTCATCATGCTATGTCAGAGCGAAATGACTGAGAGCGGCCTGGAAGACAACGTTTCTGCGGAATCACTGATCCGTCATACCATGGAGATGCTGACGTCCTCTATCTCGTCCTGAGAAAGGAGGACGATGGCCGGGTCAGAGCTGGAAATCGTAGATAGACCCAAGCCCCAGAATCCCCGTCAGCTCATCCAGTGCCTTACGGACTTCGTCAAGCAGCATCGGGTCACCCAGATCCTCCTGCGACAGTTCCTCCCGGTAATGCGCCTCGACCCAGGTAGTCAGGCGTTCATACAAGGAGTCGGTTAGCAATACGCCGTGGTGCATGGCCTTGAGTTCGTCGTCGTTCAGCACCACCCGCAAACGCAAACACGCCGGGCCGCCGCCATTGCGCATGGACTGTTTGACGTCGAAAACCTCCACCGACGTAATCGGCCCCGAGTCATTCACCAACTCGTCCAGGTAGCGGCTGACCGACGCAATTTCACGACACTCACCCGGCACCGCCAGCATCATGCCATCGGGCGTGTTCAGCAACTGACTGTTGAATAGGTAAGAGGCCACAGCGTCCTCCAGCGGCACCTGCTCACTGGTGACGCGCACGGCTTCCAGTTTTGCACCTCTCAGGCGCGAGCGGATATCAGCCAGCACGGTTTCTTCATCCAGAAACGCCAGCTCGTGGTAGAACAGCGCGTTGCCATTGCCCACCGCGATAACGTCGTTGTGAAACACCCCGGCATCAATGGCTTCCGGGTTCTGCTGGGCGAACACCACGTGGCTGTCTTTCAGGCCATGCAGGCGGGCGATGGCCTGGGAGGCCTCCAGTGTCTGGCGTGCGGGATACAGTTTCGGGGCCGGAGCCTGTTCGTTAAAGGCGATTTGGCCGTAAACAAACAACTCTACACCCGGCTCGCCATACCCGCCGCACAGACGGGTGTGGTTGGCGGCGCCTTCGTCACCAAACTGGCTGACCGACGGCAGCGCCGGATGATGTGCGAACCAGGCGTCGTCCGCGAAGATGGATTTCAGTGCCCGGCCGGTGACCACATGCTCGATAGAGCGATGGAACTTGGCGCTCAGGTTCGCCGGCGTAAAATGCACCCGGTGATCCGACGTGTCCGCGCTCGGCGACACCGTAGCGGCGTTGGCCGTCCACATGGTAGAGGCCGATGATGCCGCCGCCAGGATGGATGGGCTTTGTTTGGCGGCCGCACTGAGAACGTCGCGGTCTGAACCGGTAAACCCCAATGCCCGCAAGGTCGGAATATGCGGGCGTTCATGGGGCGGCAGAACACCCTGGACAAAACCGCGATCCGCCAGACGCTTCATTTTCGCCAGCCCCTGCAGGGCGGCTTCCTTCGGATTGGACACCGAGCGAATATTGGACTTGGACGCCACATTGCCCCACGACAGCCCGGCGTAGTTATGGGTAGGCCCTACCAGGCCATCAAAATTGGCTTCTACTGCGTGCTTGGCCATGACTCGTCTTCCGTCAGTCGAAATTTAACCCGGGCGCCAGGCTGTCCGGCACTTCGCTCTTCTTCGCCTCCAGTGAGGCCATCGGCCAGGCACAGTAATCGGCGGCGTAGTAGGCACTGGGGCGATGGTTGCCGCTGGCCCCGACACCACCGAACGGAGCGGCACTGCTGGCGCCCGTCAACGGCCGGTTCCAGTTGACGATGCCCGCGCGCACTTCGTCCGTCAGTCGCTCGTAGAGTTTGAGGTCATCGGTCAGGATGCCCGCAGAGAGTCCATAGCGGGTGTTGTTCGCAAGCTCCAGGGCCTCGTCAAAGCTTTTGTAGCGGTAAACTGTCAGCAACGGTCCGAAGAATTCCTCATCCACCAGGTCCAGACCGGTTGCGTCCACAATGCCCGGTGACAACAGACCGGTGCCTTCCCGCAGGCTCTGCATCTCCAGTAGCAGTTGCCCACCCTTCGTCACCAGACTGTTCTGGGCCGCCAACAGCTTGTCGGCCGCTTCTGTCGAAATTACCGACCCCATGAACGGTTGCGGATCCGCATCGAAATCGCTCACGGTGATGCGGCTGACCACTTCAACAAAGCGCTCCAGGAACTGGTCGCCCTTGGTACCCTTTGGTACCAGTAAACGACGTGCACAGGTGCAGCGCTGACCCGCCGACAGGAAGGCGGACTGGAGGGCGTGATGCACCGCACCATCCAGGTCATGCACATTCTGGACGATCAGTGGATTGTTGCCGCCCATCTCCAGCGCCAGGATTTTCTCGGGCTGACCACCAAACTGCTTGTGCAGCAAGTGTCCTACCGTGGAACTGCCGGTGAAGAACAACCCGTCAACGCCGGGATGTGACGACAGGGATTTACCGGTCGGCATTGCCCCCTGCACAAGATTGATGACGCCGGGAGGAAGGCCGGCCTTTTCCCAAAGTTTCACGGTCAGCTCGGCGACACCGGGGGTCAGTTCACTGGGCTTGAACACCACGGTGTTGCCCGCCAGCAACGCCGGCACGATATGCCCGTTGGGCAGGTGCCCGGGGAAATTATAGGGGCCGAACACCGCCACCACGCCATGGGGACGATGCCGTAATACAGCATGGCCGCCAGCAACGTCGGATTCGGAGTGGCCGGTGCGATCGTGATAGGCGGCAACGGAGATTCCGATCTTGCCTATCATCGCTGCCACTTCGGTGCGGGATTCCCACAGGGGCTTTCCGGTTTCCGAGCCGATCTGGTGCGCAAGTTCTTCCTTGTGTTCCTCCAACAGCGTGCCAAATTTTTCCACCAGGGCCTGGCGCTCACTGAACGGACGCTTCCGCCAGTGGACAAACGCTGAGCGGGCTTCGCGCACGGCGGCGTCCACGTCTTCGATGCTGGCGCTGACGCCATCCCAGACCGTCTCTCCGGTGACCGGCTGGAGGGATTCGAAAAAGTCGCCATGGCCTTCCAGCCAGAGTCCATCAATAAAGAGTTGACCTGTCAGGTTTGCCATTGTCATTACCTCCTTCCGGTATCTTTCAAAGGGGCCAGCCGCACGAGGTCTCCGGATTCTACTTCCAGCGCCTCGGCCACATCGGCCGGAATACTGACAGTATCGAGTCCTATGCACTCGGCCGGTATGGTGGTTACCCGAAAGTCCCGGAACGAGCGGTTGGATATCATTACCTGTTGCTCCGCCGGGACATCCGTCACCAGCGGCTTCTTACGGATCATAACGTGGCGGTTTATACCTTCGCGCACGGTACGAATACTGTGAATAAAAGCCTCAACCGCCGGGCCACCATCAAAGATGTCCACCATGCCGTTGAAGTTGAAGCCTTCCGCCTGCAGCATTTTCAATGCCGGCGCGGTGTTTTCATGCACCCGACCAATCACGGCCCGTGCAGCGTCCGGTAACATCGGCAGGTAGATGGGGTATTTGGGCATCAGTTCAGCAATGAACGATTTATTGCCAAGGCCCGACAACATGTCCGCCTCACTAAACTCCATGTCAAAAAACTTGCTCCCAAGGGCATCCCACAGCGGGCTCTGGCCGTTGCTGTCGGACACTCCCCGCATTTCAGCGAAGACTTTCTCGGAGAAATGCGAGCGGAAGTCGTCCAGGAACATGAACCGGCAACGGGACAACAACAGGCCTGTGCCACCGCCCCGATGGGAGCTCGAAAGCAGCAGAGAGCACACCTCTGTGGTACCGGTCATGTCATTGGACAAGTGCAGCGTCGGAGTGCGCACATGCACGTCCAGCTCGCGGGAAGCATTCACCGTCACACTCAGTCGGTAATTGTAGAACACTTCGTCCAGGCCCACTCGCGCCTGTATGCCACTGATGCCCACACACCGTTTGAGCTCGGTATCCTCGAGAGCAAACAGGTACAAGCCAGCCTCTGGCGCGCAGCGCTGGTTGAAGGTTTCCTGCGCATGCTGAATTTTCCTTGCCAGCAGTGCCCTGTCCGCCGGTAATGTCGTCAGCCCCTTTCCGGCGCCCTGAGCCATGGCGTACAGGGCGTCGAGGTCGTTCTCCTGCAAGGGTCGGATTACCAGCATTCCGGCCTCCTGTCTGTGCTTACCCTGTTCATAATGGTGTCACCCGTACCGTGTTTCCGGAGCTAAGGCCCAGGTATTCCCAGGTTTTCGGCGACACTTTCACTTGGTCCTGCAGGCTCTCGGCGAGTGGGGTCAGCGTGCTGCGAAAATCCCCGCCGTCACCACCGCAAATCAGGCAGGTTTCGCCATCGTCAGTCGGGGCGGCATGGAGGGTTTTCGGATGACTGGTCACAACAGATCTGAGCGCATCGGTGCGAGCTTCCAGAACCGGCCCGGCATCGAAAATATCGAGATAGCATCCCGCCCGGAACCCTTCGCGCTGGAGCAACTCATACGTCGCACGGGTTTGTGTATGGGGCTGCCCAAGCGCGTCCTGGGCGGCCTGACTCAGCAGCGTGACGTAGATCGGGTTGGGTGGCATCAGTTCTGCAATAAAAGTTTTGCTCAACAGCCCGGAATATTGGTCCGCGGTTTCAAAATCCATATTAAAGAAATGCCGCCCCAGACTGTCCCAGAACGGCACCTCGCCGTCTTGTGTCTGCACACCCTGGATTTCCACGACCACCTTATCCGTGAACAGCGAACGATGGCTGGCGATAAACAGCATCCTGGCGCGGGACAGCAGCTCGAAGGCGTCAGTACCACGCAGCTCCGGCCTGATCGCGAAGGAGCACAACAGCGTGTGGTCAGTCAGCGCATGGGACGGGTACAGAACCTCCACCCGGCGCGAAACGCCCAGCTCATGGGAGGCATGGATAAGTGCGTCCTGACGGTAATTGTAGAATGGCTGCCCATTGCCGGCTCGCGCATCAATGCCGGATACGCCCTGGACCTTGCCGGTACCGGTATCCTCCAGGACAAACAAAAACCGCTTCGGTTCGTCGGGCTTGTTCGTGCCGGCGAAGGAGCGGGTGGATTGTTCAATCTTGGCGGACAGTGCGTCCTGTTTTTTGGGCAGGGTGGATGACATCCGAGGGCCCTGGCCCCCGGCAATGTCGAGTATGTCGTTCAGGTCACCCGGCTGAGCCGGACGTACCAACCACATAGGCGGCTCCCGTATTCATGCTTGTGGTTAATATCGTGGGTTAACGTCTGCTACTTACCACAAACCTTTTTCACACCAGCCTCAAACCGGGCCAGCGCTTCATCAATGTCAGGCTCTGGAATGATCAGTGACGGCGCAAGCCGCACGACATTCGGGCCGGCAATCAACACCATCACGCCTTCGTTCAGGCCGGCATTGAGAAATTCCTTCGCCTTGCCTTTCCATTCTTCCGTCAGTACACATCCGAGCAGCAAGCCAGAGCCACGAACCTCACTGAAGATGCCATAGCGCTCACCAATGTCCATCATCCGCTTCCGCAGGCGCTCCGAACGCGCCCCGACGCCCTTGAGGATGTCTGGCTGGCTCACCGTATCAATCACCCGTTGGGCAACAGCACAGGCCAGGGCGTTCCCGCCATAAGTGCTGCCATGGGTACCGATACCCAGGCTTTTCGCCACTTTTTCCGTGGTCAGCATCGCCGCCACCGGGAAGCCACCGCCCAGCCCCTTGGCCGTGGACAGGATATCCGGCGTTACGCCATACATCTGGTAGGCATAAAGGTGCCCGGTGCGGCCAACCCCGGACTGGACTTCGTCGAACACCAATAAGGCATCGTTTTCGTCACAGAGCTGGCGCAGGCCCTTGAGGAATTCCGGATCGCCGGGCATGACGCCACCTTCGCCCTGGATGGGTTCTACCACCACAGCACAGGTCTTGTCCTTGGAGATCAGCTTGCGGACGGATTCCAGATCGTTGAAATCGGCGTGATGAATGCCTCCTGGTGCGGGCTCAAAGCCCTCAAGATACTTGGGCTGACCACCGACGCTGACCGTAAACAGGGTGCGGCCATGGAACGAGCTCTTGAAGGAGATAATTTCATTCTTTTCCGGGCCGAAATGTTCCCAGGCATAGCGACGGGCCAGCTTGAACGCGGCTTCGTTAGCCTCGCCACCGGAATTGGCAAAGAACACACGCTCGGCAAAGGTCAGATCACACAGGGTCTTGGCCAACCGCAGGGCGGGCTCGTTGGTCATGACATTGGACAGGTGCCAGATTTTCTCGGCTTGCTCCATCAGCGCGCCCACAAGGCCGGGATGATTATGACCGAGGCAGGTCACCGCAATGCCACCCGCCAGGTCGATGTACTCCTTACCTTCCTGGTCCCATACGTGGGAGCCTTCACCCTTGACGGGAATCACAGACCCGGGTGCGTAATTGGGGACCATTACCTCATCGAATAACTCACGGCTGACAGGTTCTCTGTTCATCGGTGTCTCTCAAACAAAACGTGAAAAGATACAGTTAATCATACGCCACTCAGGGCATGAGCACATCCGTTGCACTCACCATTCCTTCCCGGCCGGTTTACTGCATACAAGACTCACTGACACTTAGGGGGCCACCGGAACGCAAGTGCTATCGTCGCTAAACAATCGGGCTACGCTAAACAGACGCTGGCTTTCATTCAAGACTACAAATGACGGCATCAATGCTGAAAGCGTATTCAGTTTCGTTTCAGTAGCGTCATTTAACATACCCCAAGGTGTGAAACGCAAGAGCTTGCATATGTTCCAACGAACGAATTGTTAACCTAATGATTTGAGCTCTCCGTTTTTCAGTTAAGCCAGCAAAGACAGGAGCAAAGCATGAGCTTGAAAAATCAGGGTACGCGGCTGTCCAGAAGGCGACTTATCCAAAGCGCGGCTGCAATGGGTTTTCTTGCCGGCTACGACAGCCTTTTGCCTGCGTTTGCAAGAGGCAAACTCGATAACTCTAACGCACACCACACCGTGCGTAATGGCGCTGACATCTACGACCTGACCGTCGCGAGAACACCTCTCAAGATAGGGGGCAGAGTCTCGGAACAGCCCATCACCATCAACGGCACTCTGCCAGCGCCTCTGGTGCGCCTCAAACAGGGGCGCGAGGCAATCTTGCGTGTCACCAATACGCTACCGGAGGCAACATCCATTCACTGGCATGGTCTGATTCTGCCGTACCAGATGGACGGCGTTCCTGGCGTCAGCTTTCCCGGCATCATGCCCGGCGAAACGTTTGAGTACCGTTTTCCGGTCGAACAGCACGGCACCTACTGGTACCACAGCCACTCTGGCCTTCAGGAACAGCTGGGCCATTATGGGCCGATTATCATTGATCCTGCCGAGCCGGAATCGGTGGCCTACGATCGCGAATACGTTGTGGTCCTCTCCGACTGGACCTTTGATTCTCCCGACGACGTGTTCCGCAATCTGAAAGTGGCGGAGGGCTACTACAACTACAACCAGCGCACCGTTGGCGACTTCTTCAAGGATGTCGAAACCATGGGCTGGGATGCCGCGTGGAGCAAAGCCGGCATGTGGGGCAGAATGCGAATGAGTCCCCGGGATATCCTGGATGTAACCGGTTCTGAATATACCTACCTGATGAACGGGTCGCCGTCCGCCGGCAACTGGACCGGGCTGTTCCGTCCCGGCGAGAAAATTCGCCTGAGATTCATCAACGCCTCGGCGATGACCTTCTTCGATGTCCGTATCCCGGGACTCCCGATGACGGTTATTTCCGCTGACGGCCAGCCAGTGCAGCCCGTAGAAACGGATGAATTTCGCATTGGCGTGGCGGAAACCTACGACGTGATCGTACAGCCAACCGACACGGCCCATACCGTGTTTGCCCAGTCACAGGATCGGTCGGGGTATGTGCGCGGAACGTTGGCCACCCGCAAGGGAATAGAGGCGCCAGTGCCGCCCATGTATCCGCGAACCGAGCGCGGTATGGCCGCCATGGGCATGGGCGCGATGAGCATGGGCGCCATGGGCAAGGACGGCGATATGAACATGGACAGCGGCATGGACATGGGTGGCAAGATGGCGATGATGTCGGGCAGCAACGACAAAGCCCATGGCAAAATGATGATGGATGGCGCCGAATCGGGAATGAACAAGATGAGCTCGGACAAAGCAACGATGAATGAGGTCCCGACGGCGGGTCGGCCGATATCCCATGGCCCTGACAATCACGGTCCCGGGGCGGCCATGGTGGCTTCCAGCCCGCAGTCACGCCTGGATGACCCCGGTGTGGGCTTTGAAACAGCCAATCATCGGGTGCTGACTTATTCCCAGCTGCAGAGCATTGATGGCTGGCCTGACAAGCGCCCGGCCGAACGCGAAGTGGAACTGCACCTTACCGGCAATATGGAACGTTACATGTGGTCGTTCGACGGCAAAAAGTTCTCTGAAGTCGATGGCCCGGTCAAGTTCTACCATGGCGAGCGCCTGCGATTGATCCTCGTCAACGACTCAATGATGGATCACCCCATTCACCTGCATGGCATGTGGATGGAACTGGAAACCGGTGCGGGTGAGTATCGTCCACGCAAACACACGATTTCCGTAAAACCCGGCGAGCGTGTATCCGCGCTGATTACGGCGGATGCACCGGGTGACTGGGCTTTCCATTGCCACCTGCTGTACCACATGGACGCAGGCATGTTTCGTGTCGTGTCGGTCGTTTAACGGGATAGGGGATGAGCATTATGATGAATCGCATCAAGTGGATTGTGGGCGCCTCAGCCCTCACGATTGCCTCGGGAGCCGGCGCCGCTGGTACTGGCGTTCAGGCCGAACCGGACTGGACACTGCCAATACATGACAACCAGGTGTTTGGCCAGGTTCTGTTTGACCGGCTGGAATACCAGCGTGACGGCAACAACGAAATGGCCCTGTGGGATGCCCAGGGATGGATTGGCAAAGATCGCAATCGGCTCTGGGTCGAAACGGAAGGTGAGACCGATCTATCCAGCGAAAGCGGCGACATCGAAAACTTTGATGTGCAGTACAGCTATCGCTTCGCTCGCTTCTGGGACATACAGACAGGATTGGGGGCCCAGACCACATTTGGCCCAAGCCCTAATAAGGAGCGCTATTCGGCCATTGTTGGATTGCAGGGACTTGCCCCCTACTGGTTTGAGGTAGACACAAATCTCCGAGTCACCGACGACGGTGACGTGTCATACGATCTTGAAGCCGAGTACGACTGGCTGCTGACCCAAAGGCTCATTTTGCAGGGCCGCGGCGAAACGCTCGTCGCCTTCAGCGATGTCGAGGAATGGGGCGTCGGTAGTGGCATCAACAATGTGGGCCTGGGGCTCCGCCTGAGATACCACTTTTCGAGGGAGTTTGCACCCTACGTGGGTGTTTCTTACACCCGCTTTCTCGGCAATACAAAGGACCTTCGTGAGCGCGAGGGAGAAGACGTCGAGTCCTCCAGCTTCGTGGCAGGCGTCCGGTGGTGGTTTTAACACCATAAAGCCCTATAGAAAAAGCTGGCCCCGGGGTGCGGGCCAGCTGATACCCTCCTCCCAACCCGAACTGACCTTCGGATCGCCCGTTTAACAGAAATTCAACCTTTTTAGCCTGTTGACACTTTTCCCGGTCATTAACACTAATTATTGACTTAATCATGAACAATCCGTAAATTCTCATTTGCAATTGTAAATCATTGCTATTTATATCTTCAAATACGAATGATTGCGGAGAAACACATGTTTAAACCTTCCCAACTATCACTGGCTATGGCGATCAGCCTTGCCCCGGGCATGAGCTGGGCCGCCGGCGATGACCAGCCCCAGATGCTTGAACCTATGGAAATCATTGGCGATGCGTCTGCAGCCCAAACTCTGCCGGGGTCAGGCTATGTA
>Ga0114916_1001961_pt1 | contig 11136 bp, 12 predicted proteins | sample MalvirAntarct_66_FD_83501 | JGI IMG/M metagenome (GOLD analysis project Ga0114916, IMG submission 83501) | Marine viral communities from the Global Malaspina Expedition - Malaspina viral metaG Antarct_66 | ecosystem: Environmental > Aquatic > Marine > Oceanic | place: West Anvers Island... | reverse complement strand
GTCCCCAGTCCGCAAGGCGGCGATCGAGCACCTTTATCTCAAGTCTAAAGGGTTCAGAAAAGCCTGTCATTTGTACTCTGTATAGGTTCTGGAGGAGGGTCTTTAGCCAACAAAAATTGATCGAGCTTTTCAATAGCTTCGTCTCGAAGAATCTGGGCTGCCACGAGCGCCTGCGCAAGTTGCGCTAGATCGTATCCACCAGCTTTCTGGCTATCGGCCTCGGGATATTGCTCTCGCCGGTTCAAGGATTTGTCCTTCGCCCGTTTGTGGGAAAGCACAAATCCGGAAATTAACTGTCGTAGCTCAGCATGATAAGGCGCGCGCAGCGTCTTCTTGTCTATCCTTCCTGCTCGACGAAGTACTTCGGCCTGTGATATTCGCCCGCGATTATGTGGGTAGAACCCAAAGGCATCGATGTCGGCGCGGATCGCATCGAGGGCAGAGCGAACGGCGAGACCAATTGCTGCTCTTTGCCTAGTTGCATTAACTTCCTGATGTGTCTGATACATCTGCTATTATCTCCCGGAAGGTCGCAAGTCTATGGTCACTAGCGAACTCCGCAGCCACGTCTTCAAATAAGTCCATGTAGTCTAGAAGCTGAGCTCCGTACCACTTCCGCAGCAGTGGTTGTTGCAACTATCTGCGGCCAAGACGCGATCGAGGAGCATATCGATAGAAGAGTGGACCTGTTCCTTTGCGCTAGGAAGGACCAGAAAATTCGCGCAATTAGGCCGGCAGCCGGAAACAATAATTTCCCCATCACCGCATAGCCCCTTTCCGCTAGGGGGTTTTATACAAACGATACCTGGAAAAATCATTTTCAGATCGATGGAGCCCCTAGCAAGGTGACTCCCAACAAAGTCATCTAGCACTGTCCGTTGGTTTCGCTCGTCCTTTGGTACGCGCAACGCATCGAAAAATCGGTCTTTGGCGCTACGCAGCGTCTTGGCCCCTGCGCCACCGGCGCTATCTATATTCTCCGCAATTTCTCCAGCAAGATCACCCACGCGGCTAATCGCGATTTCGCGCATTTCTTCTCGGATAGATGGATCAGAAAGTATGTAATTTACTGTCGTCTGGATATCTCGATGCCCGAATATGGTTCGAAGGATCATGGGCGAACCTGTCAGTGAAAGCACGACAAGTCTTGCAACGGTCTTTCTAAAGCGATGAGGATGATAATTTCCCCCCGTGAGCTCTGACTGCAACTTATGTCGTTCTATGAAGGCTATCAGCTGATAGTTTCCACATATGCGACCTCTGTATTGATTGAACAGATTGGTGCTCACCCAGAGGCTGTTGGACCCGTCTACAAGAAGCAAAGAGGCGAGAGCAGCTTGCCTTAGGCAATATTCCGCCACCTTTTCAGGTAGGGGCCACTCGATCGGATTACCTTCACGGAGGCGGCTGAACTTGAAGGTTCGTCCCTTCAAAGTGTGACCGGTAGCGCCACCAGTTAACGACCCTTGGGTAAGAGAAAGTATTTCCGACTTTCGCCCTCCTGTCATCAGCAACAGGAGTTGGAACAAGCTGCCTTGGCAGATCGACACAAGCATCAGCCAGTCTGTTTTGCACCTAGGGGGGAATACCAAATCGGCTTCAAAAGGTAGAGAATCAAAGTTCGACCCGCCGGAGTCCAACGTGAGCGATGCCCTACCCCCACCTTTCACGCTGGTATCGGCCATGAGACTACGCACTGATTGAAATCAGTTTGGGAGCTTCAGCATGGACCTCCAATGGAGCTAATCTCAATTGGCGGGAGGCGGCATCGCACTCGGCAGTGGCGCGACCAGCTAAAGGCGCGGGTTGTCGCCAAAACGACGGATCCGGAACCTAGTCTATGGTAAGCGATGTGCCGGTCACACCTTGGCAGCGAAGTTCCAAGGGAGCAGTTCGCTGATCAGGCTCTGCTTGTGGTCGGCGACGATGGCGCCGAGGGTCACTGCCAGCCAAGCCTGAGGATCCACGCCGTTCAGCTTGCAGGTCTCGATCAGCGAGGCGATGACAGCCCAGTTTTCGGCACCGGCGTCGTGACCGGCAAAGAGCGCGTTCTTCCGGTTCAGTGCAATCGGACGGATAGTCCGCTCGACGGCATTGTTGTCGAGCTCGATGCGGCCATCGGTCAGGAACAACTCGAGCCCGGCCCAGTATTTGGCGATGTAGCTGAGTGCTTCTCCGAGCGGCGCTTTTGCGGAGACGCGGGCGCGATGAAGGTCGAGCCATGCCTTTATCCGGGCCACGGCCGGTGCTGACCGCTTTCGGCGCACGGCGAGGCGGTCATCCGGGCCCAGGCCTCGGATATCGACTTCAATGGCATAGAGCTCGCCGATGAGCCGCACACCCTCTTCTGCAATCGGGGCAGTGCCGGCGCGTGTGATCTCAACCAGCTTGCGACGGGCATGGGCCCAGCAATAGGCGAGCTGGATACCCGGGCCGACGCGGCCGGGCGCGATCAGCCGATTGTAGCCGGCATAACCGTCGACCTGCAGAATGCCGCCAAAGCCCTGCAATATCCGTTCGGCATGAAGGCCACCTCGGCCCGGAGCATAGGTGAAGGCCACACCGGGTGGTGCGGTGCCATTCCAGGGACGATCATCGCGGGCCAAAGCCCAGAAGTATCCGGTCTTGGTTTTTCGCGCCCCAGGATCGAGCACCGGCGCGCGGGTTTCGTCCATGAACAGCTTCGATGACCGTTTCAGGTCCGCCATCAGGGCATCGTAGACCGGACGCAGCTCGAATGCCGCCCGACCGACCCAGTCGGCCAGCGTTGATCTATCCAGATCAACACCCTGACGGCTGTAGATCTGCGCCTGGCGATAGAGCGGGAGGTGATCGGCATATTTGCTGACCAGGACATGGGCGACCATGGCCTCGGTCGGCAGCCCGCCCGGGATCAACCGCGCAGGCGCGGGAGCCTGCACCACCCCGTCGGTGCATGAGCGGCAGGCATATTTGGGGCGGCGGGTGACGATCACCCGGAACTGGGCCGGGATCACGTCGAGCCGCTCGGACACGTCCTCGCCAATGCAATGCAGACCGCCGCCGCAGCCACAGACCAGGCTTTCGGGTTCGATGATCTCCTCGATCCGCGGCAGATGCTTGGGGAGCGAACCACGATTGGCGCTGCGCCGCTTGGCCGGTCGCCGGGCGGCGCGATCCTCGGCTTCGTCCTCGGCGTGGACGGCCGCGATGGCCGTTTCCAGATCTTCCAGCGCCAGCTCGAACTGGTCCGGGTCGCTCTTTTCCGATCGGCGCCCGAAGGCCGCTTGCTTGAACGCGGCAACCAGCTTTTCCAACTGGGCGATCCGCTCGTCCTTGCGCTGATCGCGCAACGCCGCAGCGACCAGCATCGCCTTGAGGGCGGCAATGTCGTCGGGGAGTTCGGCGGTATCGAGCATGACCGGAATCTACCAGATCAGGCGCCGCCATTCCCGCAAAAAGACAAGCCCTGAGTCATCCTGCCGCAGTCATTCCACGGCTTCCGGAGCCCGCGCTTCCACGGCCCGAACCCGCCGCCAGTCGAGCCCGGAGAACAGGGCCTCGAACTGCGCGTGGCTAAGCGTCATCAGCCCGTCCTTCACCGCAGGCCAGGTGAACTCATGCTCTTCGAGCCGCTTGTAGGCCATCACCAATCCGGTGCCATCCCAGTAGAGCAACTTCAGCCGATCGGTCTTCCTGGCGCGGAACACAAAGACCGTGCCGGTGAACGGGTCCTTGTGCAGCTCGTTCTTCACCATCGCCGCCAGGCTGTCGTGGCCCTTGCGGAAGTCGATAGGCTTGGTCGCCACCATGATCCGCACCCGGTTCGAGGGGAAGATCATGAGACCGCCATCAGCGCGTGGACCACCGAGGCAATCCGGGCCGCCGAAGCGCCTGGCTCCAGCCGGATGGTCACCGAACCCACCACGACCTCCGGCCCAGCCGATGCCGCCGGCTCCGCCGCCATTGCCTCATCAACCGGAGAGACCATCAGCGTCGCAAACTCCACCGCATCCTCTGGTGCCGGCAGCACCAGCTTCCCGTTCCGCGCGAGGGTTCGCCAAGAGGAGACATGGTTGGCCTTCAGCCCATGCCGCTCCGCAACTTCACTAACGGTCGCCCCCGGTCGCAACGTCTCGGCGACAATCCGCGCCTTCTCTTCATCGGGCCACTGCCGATTGCGACGCCGCCTCCCGCCATTTGTGAGAAGCTCCATTGGAGCGTCCATGGAGAAACTCCCGCACTGACATCAATCAGTGCGCAATCCCACGGCTCACAAACGGGAGGAAGGTGGGGGTAGGACACCGCTTACGACAATCGCTGGCCATCGGAGAGTTCTGATTTCATTTTTCGGTGAGGGAATTGGTAGCGGAGGAGGTTCGCCAGAATTTCCCGCTGTCGCCCGGCTGCTGGGCCTTGTTGAGCGCGGGGCCAAACAGGACACCCAGGACGACACACACTTCAGTGCGGACCAGGATGTTGCTGGGGCTTTGCGGCCAGTCGGGCTAGGCGGGCGCTTGCGGGCAGATTGGGCAGCCTGGACAGAGAAGTACGTAGCAAGCTAATCCTTCTAGCCTTTTCCTGGCTCACGTGGAAACAAACGGCGCGTTGAGTTCAAAGAGTTTGGGGCTGACTACAAATGAACGAACACGCGACTATGGTTCTCGACGCATATCTGGATGCAGCAAAGCTGTCCGTGCCGCATGCTATTCTTATCGAGGGTAGGTGGGGAAGTGGCAAGACTCACTTCTTGCAGAATGTTTATGAGCCTGCACGCATAAAAAGGATGAAGGAGCACAAGGCGCAGAATACCCCCTTCTTGTTCGTTAGCCTGTTCGGCGTGTCATCGGCCAGGGATGCGGAGATGCGCATCTACAAAACTGCGTGCCCAGGTGAAGCTGTGGCAGGGGGCATCGCCGGCAATATTGTACTCGGAATCGGAGAGTTCCTGCGCGTCAAGGAAGCTACCAAAAAGGCGGTGGAGCAGTTTGGCGATACGGCCATCAAACGGTTGAATGAGTATGTCTTCGTGTTCGATGACATAGAGCGCGTCGAAGAGAGCGCCTTCGGAGAGATGATGGGGCTAATCAACTCCTTTGTCGCCGAGCATGGACGACGTGTTATCCTAGTTGCCGACGAAGGAAGATTAAAGAATAGGGTCAATGGTCAGATTTGGAAAGACTACAACGAGAAGATTGTTGGTCGTCGAGCACGGATTGAACCCGACCTGACGAGCGTGGTCGAAGGTTTCATTGAGAAGTTGCCGGAGACCCCCACCAAGAAGCTAATGGTTGCCAACACGGAGCTTCTATTGCGCGTAGCGCAGGCGTCAGAAGTAGAAAATCTTCGAAACCTAAGTTGGGGCATGCATAACGCGACGACCTTCATCGATTGTCTCCTCGCCGATGCTGACATTCCACTGCAACATGCCACCCAAACCATGGCCGTAGTGCTTGCCACAACGTTGTGGCTACGCTCGGATATGCTGAACATGGAGGCACTTAAGCGCCTCCCGAACTTATCGATGACCCTCGCCGCCCTGGAAATTTCAAGGAGGACCACCGACGGCCCCGAAGATGCGCCACTGAATATGGCAAAATCATTCTCTGAGACTTTTAGTTGGCTCCAGGTCGACACGCCGCCCATTGATTATGAGTTTGTGAATAGCTTCGAGAAAAGCGGAGTGCTTGCCCACCATGAGGTGAACTCGTGGATCAAGTCCCAGTTTGGTTTTGGGAAGGACGGGAAGGAACCCTCATGGCGAAGGCTATGGCACAGTCACGAGCGACCGATAGCTGAAACGGAAGAAGCGGTCAAAGATCTCGCGGATGAACTGGGCGACTATAGGCATACTGAAAGCGGGCCAATACTTCACGCAGCCGGACTGGCAATCAGGCATTGGCTGGCGGACGATCCAAGGATTACCTGCGGAGAAGATGTCGTTCAGTTCTTCAAGCGCTATATCGACCACCTAGCCACCCAGGACCTGCTGAGTACAGAGATAGTCGACGGGCTTCGGTACGGCTACGATAGTGCTGGTGGACTTGGCTTCAGCTCGATTGAATCTGCTGAGTTTCAGGAGATTTTCAATCATCTTGTAAGTCGGGTGTTGGAGGTCAAAGAGAAAGCAGTGCGAGCTCGAGTTGGGGAGATCTTCCAGGAGGCTGAGGCTGGATCACCCGAGGCCCTGTATGTGCTCATAAACAATAGTGAGGGTGACATAGCTCGCACCCCTGTACTCCTAAATGTCCCCGCCGAAAGGCTCGCGGCATTGATGGCCCAGGACGTGCCTGCCCTACGAGTTGGCACCAAGTTACTAGCATACAGGTATCATGACTCGCGCGTAGACGATCCTCTCCTTCAAGAGATCCCCTGGGCTCGCGATGTTGTTTCCTCTGTCGACAGTAGGCTTAATGACTGGCCCGAGCCCCATCGTTCGTTGGCGCTTCAATCAATGAAGGGCCTTATTCGCCACTACGAGGGAGGAAGGCAGCCTGATGACAGGATACTCCCCTCGTAACGTCAACATCACTGTTTGGGGTTGTCAAAACACGGAACAAGCTGACTATTGACGACATATGGTTCCCTGCACTTGGATTACCGCCGCCACAGCGCCCCAACAGCCGGATTATCTCACCTCCTCCGAGGGCTGACCGCCAACGTGACTATAATCCGGCGTACGGCCGCGACAAGCTGCTTGTGGACCTTTGCCCTCAACCGCCCCGCGTCCTGGCAGACGCGACTACACTTCCCAGCGTTTCCAAGCGTGATGGTCCCCAGCGCCGCATGTCCTGCGGCGGCACAAAGGAGACAAGCAGATGAAACCTACCACCGAACCGAATAAGCCAAAGCGAACCCGCAAGGCCAAGGCCGACAAGCCCACCAAGGTCAAACGGGGGGACCGGCTGATGGAACTCCTGCAGCGCGATATCGGCGTCAGCATTGCCGAGGTGATGGGTGAGTTCAACGTGCTGCCGCACACGGCGCGGGCCTATCTGTCGGTGGTGCCCAGGGCGCGAGAGACCAAGGCGGTGCTGCGAGATGGGAGGTACTATCCGACGGGCTAGTCGGGGGTTGGGGGACGCTCATACTAACTAGCACCAAGTGTCATACACGGATCGATGTCTAGGCAGACATTGTTCAGTAGCGCCCCGCACTAGGATTCCACCAGAAGCGTTAAGGTGGTAAGAACCAGCCAGTGACAGCAGATGCTAAGAAGGCGACCATCTCACCTATGAGTGACAAAAAGCGCGCACCAAGAAACAGGACTATTACCCTTACACCGGAGGATAGAAGGGCCTTGGTCAATCGCCTCTACACTTCAGCTAATATCCCTAACCCGGCCAACGGGGGCACCATTCTCGGCAACTGTCTTGAGGTCGTCCGGAAATTGCCAGTCGCAACCGTGGACCTCCTTGTTCTCGATCCGCCCTACAACTTGAACAAGCGCTTTGGCGACAACACATTCTCGAAGCGTCCAATAGAAGAATACACACATTGGCTAGGAGAAGTGCTCGACGCCTTACTGCCCCTGATGAAACCGACAGGGACCGTATACATCTGCGGCGACTGGCATACTTCTGCATCAATCTTTGCGGCAGCAGAGTGCCGTTTGAAGATTCGCAACCGGATAACCTGGGAGCGCGAAAAGGGCCGTGGTGCCAAGGCGAATTGGAAGAATTCCAGCGAGGACATTTGGTTCTGCACTGTTGGCGATGAGTTTACGTTTAACGTCGATGCGGTCAAGCTTCGAAGGAGGGTAATTGCCCCCTATCGGAATGGAGACGGCTCACCCAAGGATTGGGCAGAGACAACGGACGGGAACTTTCGTGATACACATCCCTCAAACATCTGGACCGACATAACGATCCCATTTTGGTCGATGCCTGAAAATACCGACCATCCTACTCAGAAGAGCGAAAAATTGCTTGCGAAACTCATACTAGCAAGCAGCAATCCAGGCGATTTGGTGCTGGATCCCTTCTTAGGTAGCGGCACCACTTCTGTCGTCGCCAGCAAGCTAAATAGGAGGTATCTCGGCATAGAGATGGTAGAGGAGTATGCCCTTCTGGCTGAGTGGCGGCTTCGGCAAGCTGAACAGGACCGGGCCATCCAAGGATATGCCGACGATGTGTTCTGGGAACGCAATACCACGAATGCCATCAATGGCAGGGCACATCGCACGGAGTCCTCTTCCGTGCCGAGAGACGAGCCCAAATTGCTTTTCTAGGCACCGTTCACAGTGCCAGAAGCTTCTCGAGGAACGAGCGCGCACTGCCAAGATTTACGGTTGGTTGATAATTGGGTGCACTGGCTCTACCGAACTGCCCCGAAAGCTGGGTAACGCCTCTTGATGCCCGGCCTGCCCAGTGGTGTTGCACGCCGGTTGCATCCAGCAACGCAGTCTCTAGAATCGGCAACAAACGCCCCGATACTGTTCCCGCGTGCGTATCTACTGCGACCATGAAGAAGGCGAACACAGAGCTAGACTCTGCAAGAAACCTGAGCATTTTATCGATATTGTAGGCCTTGGGCGCGGATGCGCGATCTATTAGCTTCGTCTTCACGTCAACGATAAGTCGCCCCGTTCCTAATGGACGTATCAAGTCGCCGAGTTCATGTGCATTGCCAACCCCTGTCAGCAACTGCTCAATGGCGTTTCCACGAAGGTTCACATTGTCGATCAGTGCAGCGCGAAGGATCGCATCACGCTGGGCTTCAAGAAGCGTGGAAAGCTCAAGCTCGGTATTGAGGAACTCCGGCGCGACGAGAGCCGCCGCCGCTCTCTCAGGCGCGACCATGATCGTTGCGATGTCGTCCGCGCCCGGCTTGAACCTATTGTCACGACCGACAATAGCATTTGTTGCTTCCACGAGCCTATCAACATTTTCCTCCCACGTGAAAGCAGAGTGCCGAGCAAATAGGTCATCGAACTGCGAAGGATTGTTTGGCACCCCTTCATAGTCCGTCACAATATCAGTCCCGTTGAAACTGCCCTTGATATTATCGTGCCGCAATTGAATAGAGCTATGGCTGATTTTCTTGAGCAGGGTTGTATTGGCGAGCATGAAATCAACCCCAGATGGGCGCACTACTACAACCACAAAGGGATGGACATCATACGCCTTAAGCGCTGACAATGACAATACAGTGTTTGAGAATGAACCAGTGCGGGCCTCCGAGAACCTGAGCGCGAAACCATCGCCAACCAATACGCTACGGGCCTTGACCGGGTCGAATGCCTGAATGTAGGCCGCCTGTATCGCTGCCTTGTCAGCTGTCGGGTTCTCAACCTTAAGTTGGCGGATGAACTCAATCGAAGCAAAGAGGCGCTGCATCCTTGGTCTCGATAGCCTACTGTCGTTCTCAGTTCTGGGAGATGTCCTATCTGATTTGCCGCAAGGTTGGAAAGCATCCTGCTAAAGTGCGCAAGGAATGTGCAGCGGTATGATTTGTGGCCAATAGAAAAGATGCTGCCACTTCGAAGGCGACGACAGGGGAAGTTTTCTAGGATTTGTGACGCCCTCTGTTCGCTGGGTGACGTCCCTGTCGTTCCACCCCACCACTTCCCGATGCCCGAAGGCTGGGCATGACCGCGAGACGGCGAATTGCCATTGAGGCACCGAGGCCGTGAGTGCCGGCCATGAAGGACAGCCATACTGTCCTAGATGCCGGTCACTTATTGTGACTGCCTTTCGACCGGATGGCTTAGTCGGCGGCGTGGCTAGGGGGCTGATTGCCGAACGGGTCGGGGCTGTCTCTATGGTTAATTTTGCCGAGGTGCGAATCGATTCGGGTCCCCGTCCCCCCTCGTGGGATGGGCCGCCCGGAGGACCCGCCCGAATTCGCCGGGCAGACCACGTGGGCGACAAGTTGTCGGTGACGCGGGGTCGTTAGTTGTTCATGACCATGGTCATCGCTCTCAATCCCATCCAATCCGAATCCAGCGTCCCGTCCCCTCTCCCTTTTAGGGGGGAGTGGGCTGGACTGGAGCGCCGAGAAGGTGAAAGTCGCAAGGAAATCCACTCGCCACGTCGTTGAAAAGCCCCGAAGTCTGGGCATCCCATGGTCATCCGTCCACTCACAGTCGCGTCCAAATCCCGTCCACTACCCCAGTGGATTTCTGCCTCAAAATCCACTCGCCAATTGGACGGAATAAGGTCTACTTGTTCGTGGAAGCATCGCCCTCCGGCACGGCTGCACCCAGCCACAAAGCCTGATCGATGCCCTCTTCGGTAGCGTGGATGCCATCCCCCTTAGTCTCAGTGATCAAGCCATCTTCGATCAGCTTCTTCATAGCCTTATGGACGTTTGGCCCTGCTGAGACCTGACTCCCTTTTGTTGATGAGGTCGCTGCGGGCCGAGACGCCGCCACGTTCCGCAATCGCTACCAGGACCTTGTCCACGGACGAGACCGCAACGCGCAGAGTGGGTGCGTCGACGGATCGCATGATCAGCGAAGACCGCAGGTCGTCCTTGTCGAACACCACCTGCACCGGCTCGAATAGCATGGTGCGTCCCTCCGACGTGTCGCGCATCTCCACGCTGGTCAGGACGGTGCGGCCAGCAGTGTCCCTGGTCACGCGCAGCGTCGCGTCTACCGCGCCAGGTAGGGCCGTGCTGCCCCGACCGCCCCGGTCGCTGTCCTTGCCCGAGTGATGGACGGCGATGACGGCGCAGCCATAACGCTCCCGCACATGGTCGAGTCCCTTGACCGCCACGCCCATATCGCGTGTCGAATTCTCGTCGCCGTCCATGCAGCGGGCCAAGGTGTCGAACACCACGAGGGCACATGGATCCGGATCGGCCGCCAGAAAGGCTTTTAGGTCCTCCGGGTTGTCGAGGCTGACCCGAACGGGCACGACGGCGAATTGCCCAGAGAGGCTCGAAGGCTCCACCTTGTTCTCTTTGCACCAGGCCAGGATGCGGTCACCGAAACGAGCCGCGCCGCCCTCCCCGATCACATAGGTCACCCGGCCCTGCTTGACCGGGACGCCATGGAACGGTCGGCCGTGGCCACGCACAACGCCATGTCCAGGGTGACAAAGGTTTTGCTGCGCTTCTGGGCGCCGTAGATCTGTGCCAAGCCGCCCTCGGGGATCAGGTCGCCCACCAGCCACTCAGGCGGCGGCAAGTCCATCAGTTCGGTCAGCGCCC
>Ga0114916_1001960_pt1 | contig 11136 bp, 8 predicted proteins | sample MalvirAntarct_66_FD_83501 | JGI IMG/M metagenome (GOLD analysis project Ga0114916, IMG submission 83501) | Marine viral communities from the Global Malaspina Expedition - Malaspina viral metaG Antarct_66 | ecosystem: Environmental > Aquatic > Marine > Oceanic | place: West Anvers Island... | reverse complement strand
ATTATATTTTTAATACAATTAGAAATGTCTTTAAAAAATTTGGTTTTGCACCAATAGAAACACCTTCATTCGAACTTTCAACAACACTCATGGGTAAGTATGGAGATGAAGGAGACCGTCTTATATTTAGAATACTAAACTCTGGTGACAAGGTAAGAAAGGCTGATATCCAAGCATTAAAAGATGGACATCTCCCTCGGTTTGCAAATTCAATTTCAGAAAAAGCTTTAAGGTATGACCTCACAGTACCTTTTGCGCGCTTTGTTGTACAACACCAAAATGATCTCACCTTCCCATTCAAAAGATATCAAATTCAACCTGTATGGAGAGCTGACAGACCTCAGAAAGGAAGATATCAAGAATTTTTTCAGTGTGATGCAGATGTAGTTGGAAGTGACTCTCTCTTATTCGAAGTTGATTTTATTCAAATTTTTGACGAAGTCTTAACGGATTTAAAAATTCCCGATTTTTCTATTAAAATTAACAACCGAAAAATACTGTCCGGTATAGCTGAAATCACTGGAGAAGAAGATAAAATCATTTCTATCACAGTGGCTATAGACAAACTTGATAAAATCGGAGAAGAAGGAGTAGTAAAAGAATTAAAAGAAAAAGGAGTGAGTGATCAAGCGATCGAAAAGATAACTCCCCTATTCTCTCTTACTGGAAATAACGAAAAAATGATGTCTTTCATGAAAGAATTCCTTTCTGATAGTAAAATTGGCTCAAAAGGTATTGAAGAATTAGAATACGTTTTTGAAAAAACTAATTCACTCGGTTTAAAGCAAGCTAAGTTAGAATTTGATGTTACTTTGGCTAGAGGATTAAACTACTATACTGGGGCAATCTTTGAAGTAAAAGCTAACGGTGTACAGATGGGGTCAATCTGCGGTGGGGGGCGCTACGATGATTTAACAGGGTTATTTGGAATGAAGGACTTGTCAGGTGTTGGAATTTCTTTTGGTGCTGATAGAATTTATGACGTTTTAACTGAATTGGAACTATTTCCAGAAGATATTAGTCAAAACTTGGATGTGTTGTTTGTTAATTTTGGTGAGGCAGAAGCGCAATTTTGTTTGCCACTAGTCAAAAATCTCAGAGATAATGGTATTTCTGTTGAACTTTATCCTGATTCTGCTAAACTTAAGAAACAATTTAAATACGCGGATGATAGAAATGTCAAATTTACTGCTATTGTAGGGGAGTCTGAAATGGAGAGAAATCAAGTTACCTTAAAAAACATGACGACAGGAGAACAAACACCGGTTCACGTTGACGAAATAATTAAAAGTTTAAAAAAATAATGTCACAATATATTTTAAATCATCAGGAATTATCCATCAACACTATTTTTGAAATAGTAAACTCAAAAAAAGATGTTGTTCTGGGTAAAGAAGCGGAAAAGGCAGTTCAAAAGTGTAGAGATTATCTAAACGATAAAGTCGACAACTCAGATGAACTCATTTATGGAATAAATACTGGTTTTGGAGCATTGTACAACACAGCAATTTCAAAATCTGATTTAGCTCAACTGCAAACAAACCTAGTGCGTTCCCATGCTTGTGGAACAGGTGAATTGGTTCCTAGTGAAATCGTAAAACTAATGTTGCTTCTCAAAGCGATTGGCTTGTCTTACGGTCACTCTGGTGCTCAGTTAGAAACTGTTAATCGTTTATTGTTCTATTTTAATAACGATATAACTCCAATTGTATATCAACAAGGAAGTTTAGGTGCTTCTGGCGACCTTGCTCCTCTTGCGCATATTGCTTTAAGTTTAATCGGCGAAGGAGAAGTACATTATAAAGGAAAAACAATCAAAACTGAAGAAGTATTAAAAGCTTTTGATTTAAATCCTATACAACTCAAATCAAAAGAAGGACTTGCTTTATTAAATGGGACACAGTTTATGAGTGCGTATATGGCAACTTCCGTTTTTAAAGGGAAGCAGCTTTTAAATAACGCTAATCGTATCGCTGCAATGTCATTAGAAGCCTACGACGGAAGAATAGAACCATTTACTGTTGCAGTAAACAACGTCCGAAACCAAAAAGGACAAATTTCTGTTGCGGCTGATATTGTAACAATTCTTGAAGGCAGTAAATTAATTGAACAACACAAAGAACATGTTCAGGATCCATATTGTATTCGATGCGTACCACAAGTGCACGGTGCAAGTTTAGATGCTTTAAATTATGCAGAAGAGATTGTAACACGTGAAATCAATGCTGTAACTGATAATCCTACAGTATTTCCCGAAGATGACACCGTAATTTCTGCAGGAAATTTCCACGGTCAACCTTTAGCTATCACAATGGATTTTATGGCTATTGCCCTGGCAGAATTGGGGAGTATTTCTGAAAGAAGAACTTACAAACTTTTAGATGGACAACGGAATTTACCACCGTTTTTAGTGGCAAACTCTGGATTAAATTCTGGATTTATGATCGCTCAGTACACTGCTGCATCAATTGTTAGTCAGAATAAACAACTGTGTACTCCAGCATCTGTTGATACTATTGATTCCTCTAAAGGACAAGAAGATCACGTCAGTATGGGAGCGAATGCTGCTACAAAATTATATAAAGTCCTGGAAAACGTTCAACAAGTTTTAGGCATAGAATTAATGACAGCGGCTCAAGGAATAGAATTTAGAGAGGTTGAGAAATCGAGTTACAGTATTGTCAATCTTCACAAGAAATACAGAAAAGAAGTTCCGTTTATCTCAGAAGACATTTATATGTCTGAACTGATGAGAACAAGCAAGGACTTCGTAAAAAATAGTATCTAAAAAAAATTGAATATGGATAATCTAGAATTTGAAAATGAAAAACCAAAACGTCCAACTTTTTTAGTTGTGTTAGCCGTTTTGAGTTATATTTCGATAAGTATTGGTACACTAGGAACCTTCTTTTCATTGATTTCAGGTCCAAGTTCTCAAGAACAGCTGGAACAACAAGAAGCTCAATTATATGAAAGCATTCAAATTATGAAAGAAGCTGGGATGGATGACATGGTTGAACTTTTTGAAAAATCAGCACAACAAGCTACTTATATCAATAACGAAGTCTTTTATTCATTCAATATACTCAATTTACTAACCTTAGTTATTGGATTTTTGGGAGTCTACTTAATGATGAAACTTAAGAAAGTTGGATTTCACTTGTATGTAGCTTATAGTTTATTGCCAATTATAATAATGTATGCCCTAATTCCGATGAACTTGATTATTGGGTTGTCAATTATTGCCTCGGTTATTCTTTCCGCAATATTCTGTATTTTATACGGACTAAACCTTAAACACATGGAATAAGGAGTCTACTTTTTAAAAGTATCTGTTTTTTTATCATACCCATAAGGGCAGTGTTTACATCCGCTTTTACAGCAGTAACCTCGCTTTAGATGGTACTTCTCTGTAAAGATGATGTATCCTTCAGGACTTTTGTAAAAATCCTCTGGTTCTAGTTTTGGTTTGTTTCCGAACATTATTATCAATTTCTTCCTAATGGGAAAAAGAAAGTTATTCTTGCGATGATAGGAATATAACCTCCAGACTGTTGCGGATTATTCGGATTTTGTTTACGCATAAAGTAGTTATTAGCCAACGGAGACGAAACTTGGGATAACGGATCTCTTAATCCATCGATTACATCATACATTAAACCAGCATTCAAATGAACAAAATCGAAGTCTTTATGAATTCCGCCTCCGAGAAATCCAACGGGTGTCCATTTTGAAAATTGATTAAACGGATTTTGTATATATTCGGCCTCAGCCCCAAAATAAAACCAATCGAAGAAGCGATAATGAAGATATCCTCCAAAACCTAGCATAGAACCATTTGCCTGAATCCCTGTGAATGAGTTGTTACTCCAGAAATATTGGTATCTCACGGAAGGTCCGAAAGCTATACTATTCTCACTTGCGGTTTCTGAGACAAAAGAAAACTTAAGCACTCCACCAATAACTCCGCCTAGATTAGAACCTCTTGCACCAGTTATTTCAATACCAATTTCTTTATCATACATTTGACTATAAGAAAATTGAACAGATAAAAAAGTGATAATAATAAGCACTATCAATTTACTTTTCATGGCGAGTAATTTTAATGCGAAGATAATAAAATCATAAGTCAAATTAAAATGAAACATAGAATGGAATTAAATTCGATGTCGCATTCGAATAGTCCTCACTTTCCAATAACCTAGTTTGAAATAAATAAAAGCTGCCAATCCTCCTAATAAATTGGATATCGGAAAAGACCACCAAAGACCTACTTCAGCCATCCCTGTATTTTGTGAAAGTAAAAATGCCAGTGGAAAACGAATAATCCATAGATTGAAAACAGAAATAAGTAATGATGCTTGGGTAAAACCGGCACCGTTGAAAACACCGTTTAACACTTGTTGTACTCCCAAAATCCCAAAACTTGGAGCCATAATTTTAATAAACAAAGCTCCATCTTGAATAACCTGCGGATCATTGGGTACAAAAAAGGCTGTAACAGGTTCAGCAAACACAAAAAGTAACAACCCTATACTTGTCAAACCATACATCGCGATTTTTGCACTTAACTCCCCTACTTTTTCAGCCCGTTTTATTTGTCTAGCGCCGATATTTTGCCCGACTAACGTAGTTGTAGCCATAGCAAAACCCAGTGCTGGGATAACTATTAAGCTAAGAATACGAACACCAATTCCATAAGCGGCAACGACCTCACTTCCAAAACCTGTCACAAGAACAATAATTACAGTCATTGCTGCCGCTCGTGTAGACTGGTCTAGACTTGTCGGAATTCCAATTCTAAAAAGTCTTTTCGTCCATTTCCAGTCAAATCTCATCTGAGAAAAACTGACCTTGAGCCCTCTTTTACCTCGAAATAAGATTATCATTCCTATGATTGCTGAAATCGCCTGTGTACCAATACTGGCATAAGCCGCACCTTTTACACCAAATGCTGGGATAGAACCATATCCAAAAATAAATAATGGATCCAGAACTAAATTAAGCAGAACTGTAATTAAAACTACGTACAAAGGCAGCATCACATCACCTATTCCACGCATAAGCGATTGGAAAACAAAAAACATAAAAAGAAAAATAAAGCCAAAAGAAGAGACTTCAAAATAATCAACGGCATCTTGAAGTATAGGAGCCTCTGCTCCGATCAATATCATCATCGGTTCAGCCAAAAAATAAGCTAAGGCCGCTAAGAATATAGAAATGATAAAGATTACAAAAACAGTTTGAGAAGAACTGTAGTTCACCTTTTTCTTATTCTCAGCGCCAAAATGCTGCGCGACTATAACAGAACCTCCCAATGTCAAACCTCCTCCCAAAGAAAGAATTAGAAACAATATCGGAAAACTAATACTCACCGAAGCAACCGCATTTGCGCTCAATCTTCCCAACCAAAAAGTATCAATCAGTTGGTAAGTCGTATGCAGGACATTCGCCATAATAATTGGCAAAGCGAGTCTTACAAGCGAACTAAGAATACTTCCTTCTGTTAATTTTTGCTTTTGCTTCAAACCTATTCTCTATATTCCGTGCTGGTCAAAACACAAAGGTAGGGAGAATGTTTAAAGCTCTCTTTGGTTTTGCATCCTATATTTGGAATAATGATTTTTTGATTTCAAAACAAGTTGAGAACCAATAAATATTGGATAGCATATTAGAAAAATACTAATCCATCCTTCTTGATAAATAAATTATCAAACAAATGAATAAGTTCTTTCAAATCCTTTAATTTATATCTCAAATATGGCAGGTTTTCACAACTTTTTGAAATCTGAATCAAATAATTTCTAACCAAAACGGTATTTGGTGTCGGCTCAAATTGGTCTTTGGAAATAGGTAATCCTTCGATTTTAAATGCTTCCTCCAAACGCTGAGGATCAACAACTACTCCTTTATTACTTACGCTAATATAAAATAGAACACCATTATTGTGAACTCCCCAATCCAAAATATCAAGGATATTATTTTTATCTAAATAAGCTAATAAAAATGCTTTGTTTGGCTGATCAACACTCACTCCGTAAATAGGAAGTTCCAGTGATTGAGCTACCAAGCTATAAATTAATCCAAGTGCAGTATCAGAACCTTCGCGAGTTTCGAGAACAGAATTCACAAAGTAGTCGAAAGGAGAATGTTGTAAAGCGTCTGAACATTTAAAATCAAAATGATCGTAAAAAATACGATTAAACACTCTTATAGTCTCAAAACTTGTTTGTTTTGGGTTTATTTCTAACCAAACCGCTTGTTTAATTTCAAGCAATTTATCATTAAGTTGATCAATAGTAATCTCTGGAAATTGATATTTACAAGCCAAATAAACTCCTTCGAGTAAGTGTTTATCCTCGGATAGAATCCATTTTGAGAAAGACTCTTTCAAAGCTTTGAATTGAATGTTGTGAATCATTTCGTTGATTCGTTCAGACTTCTGTGGATCATCTAAAAATCGATCTTGAAGCTTTTCTAAATAAGGAATAACCTCCTCACCTTGCTCCACAATTTTAGACTGCACGTGCGTTGCTACTACCTCATCAGGGTCATCCAACAATTCAACCAGCGCGTTAATAGATTCATTTACTCTCACATTACAAAAGTACAGCGGTAATTACTACCATTCAGAGTATTAATGAGTTCTTTTAAAGAACCTTTTGTTAATTTCTGTTGAACTGCGAAGTCTTGACTAACAATATTGCTACTTTTTTGCAAGCGGATACAAATAAAAAGAGGAATAAATGCTGAACACTTATTCCTCTTTTTTGCTAAACCATGCTAAAACTATAAAACCCAATTGTTCCAACTATGAAATGAAACAATGATGCCTCAAAGGTAACTATTTATTTTCAACCAGAATATTTTTTGTCATAATTTAACAAATTACAAATAAAAGAAGGTTTTCTTAAAATCAAGTAAATAATCACAGATCTCCCAATCCAACATCTAACATCATCATAACCACGAAACCAAAAATGAATCCCATTGTTGCAATATCTGTGTATTTATCTCTTTGAGTTTCGGGTATTACTTCTTCAACCACCACATAAATCATTGCCCCTGCTGCGAAAGCCAAAGCGTATGGTAAAATTGGATTAAAAAAACTAACCGCTAACGCACCTAGCACACCGAAAATTGGTTCAACAATAGCTGACATCTGTCCATAATTAAAACTTCTCCATCGAGAAGCTCCTTGTCGACGCATTGGCATGGATACAGCAATTCCTTCGGGAAAGTTTTGTATTCCAATACCGATTGTTAAAGCGACTGCGCCTGCTATTGATGCTTCAGGGATTCCAGCGGCTACACCACCAAACATTACACCGATTGCCAATCCTTCTGGGATATTGTGAAGTGTAATTGCTAAAAATAATAATGTACTTTTTCTCCAAGGAGTTTTAATCCCTTCCTTCTCACTTTCTTTAAAGTTTATATGTAAATGTGGTAAAACCTGATCTAATCCATAAATAAAAAAGGCGCCAAGTGTAAAACCAATTGCGGAAGGCATGACCTTCAAGAAACCATCACCTTCACTCATTTCAATTCCTGGAGCAAGTAAACTCCAGAAACTTGCAGCCACCATTATTCCGCCAGTGAAACCAAGCATTCCATCCAAAAGCGCTCTATTCATTCCTTTGAAAAGAAATACAAAAGAAGCACCAAGAGCTGTCAACCCCCAAGTAAAAAGAGTCGCATATAATGCTGCTAAAACAGGATCGATACTTTCAAAATAGCTTATTATTGAATCCATTTTCTATACTAATTGAACTGTGATTTTTGAAGATGCCGCAGAGGATAAACTCAAAACTGTATCATTTAACTCCACCTCCATCGAGTCATCAAACTCAAACTTTTCTTTAATTATTAACTTTGTACCAAGCGTTATTTGATGCTTATCCAGATATCTTAAAAATGATGGAGAGCCATCTGCAACTCCAATAACAATCGCTTCAGTTTCTAAAGCTAAATCGGATAGTTTAGATGATTTTTCGCGTTGAACGATATCACCATTTTTGTCGGGAATAGCATCTCCGTGTGGGTCAAATTTCGGGAAATCCAAAAATGCATCCAGTTGGTCAGTGAGTTTTACCGAACGAATATGTTCCAGCTGCTCGGCAACATCGTGCACTTCATCCCAACCAAATTTTAATTTCTCAACTAAAAAAGTCTCCCAAAGTCTATGTTTTCGAATTGTCTTTAAAGCCGTACGTTCACCTTCCTTAGTCAATTCACATCCTTTGTACTTTGTATAGTTCAACAGTGATTTCTCAGATAGTCTTCGAACCATATCAGTAACAGAACTAGCTTTGGTTTCCATCCTTTCAGCTAAATCATTAGTTGAAACAGGTGCATTAGTCTGCTGATGCAATGAAAATATTGCTTTAATATAATTCTCTTCACTTTGTGTCAATATCTCCGCCATTCGATTGAATTACGGTGCAAATATAAAATATTTTTAGATAAGACTAAAAATATTTAGTAGTAATCTTAGTATGTATATATACTTCACTCTCGGATGTTATAAACGTTAATTCGCTAGTTTGAACAGTATATTTTTGATAAACTTTAACATTTCTAAAGCCTAGAGACGAAAAGAACACTTATTTTTGAGGAAAATTAGTCAAAATGCGTGCACTATATTTAAAAGAGATAAATGGATTTTTAAGTTCCATCATTGGGTATATTTTCATGCTTATCTTTGTTGTCACCTGCTGGTTGTTCCTTTGGGTGATCTCAGATTATTACAACTTGCTGGAGGGTGGCGTAGCAGACTTAATTCCATTTTTCAACCTAACACCTTTGATTTTATTAATTTTGATTCCGGCAATAACAATGCGTTCGTTTGCCGAAGAAAAAAGAACGGGAACAATAGAGTTACTCTATACGCGTCCAATTTCAGACTTTAAAATTTTAGCAGCAAAATATCTTGCTGGCGTAACATTGGTTGTTATTACATTGCTTCCAACAATTACTTTCTATATTTCCATGCATTATTTAGGTGATCCTGTTGGAGTATTAGATGACGGGGCTGCAATTACATCCTATTTAGGGCTTGTGCTGTTAGGAGCTACATTTGTTTCTGTTGGTATTTTTGCTAGTACAATAACAAGTAATCAAATTGTAGCATTTATTATTGCAATGTTTTTGTGTTGGTTCCTTTTTAGCGGTTTATCTCTCCTTGGATCTTACGCAACATTCGCAGGATTTGACAGCATTATAAGGTATGCAAGCATTGATTATCATTACGAATCAATTAAAAAAGGAGTTCTCATATTCAGTGATTTATTCTACTTCTTAAGCTTGATCGCCTTTTTCCTATTTGCTTCGCACAATGTATTAACAGCATTAAGAAAATAACGCTATGAAATCAAGAGTTTTTAAAAATTTATCGAATAGAGCGTTCTACAGTGTTATCACAATCATAGCGCTGGCGGTTATTATTTTATTGAATATCATTGTCTCATTCATTGATTTTAGAGTGGATTTTACCAAAGATCAACGATATTCCCTGACAGAATCTACTATCAACTTTTTGGAAAGCGATACGATTTTAACTGATAAAATTTTATTCAAAATCTACTTAGAGGGCGATTTTCCTGCAGAGGTTAAAAGACTTCAAACAGCCGTAAAAGACAAACTTCAAGAATTCAAATATTACGCAGGAGACAAGATTGAATACGAATTTATCAACCCGAACACTGGCTCTTTGGAAGATCAAGAAGCTTTAAAAGAACAACTTTTTGACCGTGGTAGAGGTATTAGACCTGTAGATATTACATTTCGTAGTCAAGGAGCTGCAAATATCGTGGAAATTTTCCCAGGCGCTGTTGTACAATATAGAGGGGTTACGGTAGACCATATACGTTTCATTGAAGGCGGTCAATTTCGATTAGATCAAGGATTAGAAAGTAAAATTCAAAATGCAATCAATGATCTCGAGTATAAATTCATGCAAGTCATGGCTAAGGCTACGAGAAAGAATAAAAAAACACTAGCTTTTATACATGGACATGGCGAGCTGGATATCCGAAATACACAAGGTGCAAGATTAAAAATTGAAGATGCATACAATATTAAGGATATCGTAATTAATGGAGCGATTAACGCCTTAGACGATGTTGATGGAATCATTCTAGCCGATCCAAAAAGAAAGTTTAGCGATAAGGACAAATTTATTATTGATCAATATTTAATGGATGGAGGAAGCGTTATGCTTTTCCATAATCCATTAGAAATAAACAACGACACTATACGAAGAACAGGAAAAGTTCATAGCGTAAGAAAAAGAACAGGCTTAACGGATCTTGTTTTTGACTATGGCATCAAAATAAATGAAGATCTAGTAATAGACGCGAATTACGACGCATTTATTTTCCCAGGAATTCCAAAAGGCTATGTGAACTGGTATTTCTATGTAATCGCAAAAGGCACAAAACATCCGATTTCAAGTATGGTTGACCCTGTAAAACTTCCTTATGCTTCTAGTTTACAATTCATTCAAAACAAGAATAACGTTCGTCCATCGGTAATTCTTACATCTTCTAGTAATGCAAAGTCATTTGGAAACGCCCCTCTCCTTTCAGTTGCCATGGAAGGTACTTTTGGAGAGAATCCGCAGTTTCAAGACAACCCAGAAGATGAAAAGAATAAATTAATGCTGGGGGCAATTGTTGAAGGCGAATTTGAATCTGCTTATAAAAATAGAATTGTATCTACATATACAGACAATCCGGACGCTAAATTTCAAGAAAAATCGGTAAAACCAGGAAAGCTAATGGTAATCGGAAATGGTACTTTTATGAAGAATGAATTCTATGATTCTGTTCCAGTACCAGAAGAAAATCGATACAAATACCTCCCTAGAAAGCCCAGAGGAAATGAAATTGATGAGCTTCTAGCAACAAAATACAGACTAGGGAACTTTGAGTTTTTCGAAAATTGTGTTGACTATATGCTTGGCGAAAGTAGACTTTTATCAATCCGAAGCAGAACTATTGACCTCCATCCTACTGATAAATTAAAAGTTGAAAAACACGGTAGCTTTTACAAGTTTATCAACATTTTTATTCCTGTTCTATTCATCTTGGTTTTAGGTGGTATAGTAATTTTTATTCGCAGATCACGTTACGT
>Ga0114916_1001958_pt1 | contig 11138 bp, 11 predicted proteins | sample MalvirAntarct_66_FD_83501 | JGI IMG/M metagenome (GOLD analysis project Ga0114916, IMG submission 83501) | Marine viral communities from the Global Malaspina Expedition - Malaspina viral metaG Antarct_66 | ecosystem: Environmental > Aquatic > Marine > Oceanic | place: West Anvers Island... | reverse complement strand
GATGGATCCTTACGGCAACGAGAAGGCCCTTGCGGCTCTGGCCAAGGCAGGAGTTACCGCTTTCGCCATGGAACTGATGCCGCGGATCACGCGTGCGCAGTCGATGGATGTGCTGTCCTCGCAGGCAAACCTTGCGGGATACCAGGCCGTGATCGAAGCAGCGCATGTGTTTGACCGGGCGATGCCGATGATGATGACCGCAGCGGGCACGGTTCCAGCCGCCAAGGTGTTCGTCATGGGTGCCGGCGTGGCAGGTCTGCAGGCAATTGCAACAGCCCGCCGTCTCGGAGCGGCGGTTTCGGCGACCGACGTGCGGCCTGCCGCCAAGGAACAGGTTGCCTCGCTTGGTGCCAAGTTCATCGCGGTTGAGGACGACGAGTTCAAAGCAGCGGAAACCTCGGGCGGGTACGCCAAGGAAATGTCCAAGGAATATCAGGCCAAGCAGGCCGCCCTGGTCGCAGACCACATCTCCAAGCAGGACATCGTCATTACCACGGCACTTATTCCCGGGCGTCCTGCACCCAGGCTGATCTCCAAGGACATGCTCAAGAGCATGCGTCTCGGCTCGGTCGCGGTCGATCTCGCGGTCGAGCGTGGCGGCAATATCGAAGGCTCCAAGGCGGGAGAAACCGTCACGGTCGATGGAGTCACCGTGATCGGCATCCTCAACATGCCTGGCCAGATCGCGGCGAGCGCATCACTTCTTTATGCGAAGAACCTGCTGACATTCCTGGACACGATGATCGACAAGGAAGCCAAGACGGTTTCTGTGAACATGGAAGACGAGTTGGTCAAAGCAACCGCGCTTACCCATGGCGGTGCCGTCGTCCATCCCGCCTTTGGTGGCGAAACAAGCAAGGGAGCAGCATGATGGCAGGGTCCGCACTTGATACCGCTCTTGAAAACCTGGAACAGGCCGTAAGCGCTGTCCGGGCAGCAGCGGAAAATGCCGGTCCCGCCGGTGATGGCGTGGCTGCCGCGGTTCATGCCGCAAGCGGCGGCGCGATCGATCCGTTCGTTTTCCGGCTGGCGATCTTCGTGCTGGCGATCTTCGTGGGATACTACGTGGTCTGGTCGGTGACGCCGGCGCTGCACACACCGCTGATGGCGGTCACGAACGCGATTTCCTCGGTTATCGTCGTCGGCGCGCTTCTGGCCGTTGGTGCTTCGCTGTCCGGCTGGGCAACCGGGTTCGGATTTGTTGCGCTGGTGCTCGCGTCGGTCAACATCTTCGGCGGCTTCCTCGTCACCCAGCGGATGCTGGCCATGTACAAGAAAAAAGAGAAGTGAGGGCCGGCTGATGTCAGAGAATTTTGCCGCATTCGCCTACCTCGTTTCGGGTGTTCTTTTCATCATGGCTCTGAGGGGCCTTTCACATCCGACCACCAGCCGCCAGGGCAACCTTTACGGCATGGTCGGCATGGCGATCGCCATCCTGACGACACTGCTTCTGGCGCAACCCTCGTTCGGCGGGTTTGTGCTGATCATCGCGGGTCTTGCCATCGGCGGCGGCGCGGGTGCCTACATCGCCCGCAAGATCGCGATGACGTCGATGCCACAGCTGGTCGCAGGTTTTCACAGCCTTGTCGGCCTTGCCGCCGTTCTGGTTGCCGCGGCGGCGCTCTATTCGCCGCACGCCTTCGGTATCGGCGAGGTGGGCGAGATCCATGCGCAGGCACTTATCGAGATGTCGCTTGGCGTTGCAATTGGTGCCATCACGTTTACAGGATCGATCATCGCGTTCCTGAAGCTGGACGGCCGCATGTCCGGCAAGCCGATCATGCTGCCCATGCGCCATGTCATCAATGCGGCGCTTGCCATCGGCATTGTCGTACTTGTTGGCATGCTCGTGGCGACCGAAAGCTACACCGTGTTCTGGCTGATCGTCGTGCTGTCGCTTGTCCTGGGCGTGCTGATCATCGTTCCGATCGGCGGAGCCGACATGCCGGTGGTGGTGTCGATGCTCAACTCCTATTCGGGCTGGGCTGCGGCCGGTATCGGCTTCACACTGGGCAACCTGGCGCTGATCATCACCGGTGCGCTGGTGGGATCTTCCGGTGCAATCCTGTCCTACATCATGTGCAAGGGCATGAACCGGTCGTTCATCTCGGTCATTCTCGGCGGGTTTGGCGGCGAGAGTGCGGCGGCGGGCGACGACGACATCGACCGTACGGTCAAGCTTGGTTCTGCCGACGATGCGGCATTCCTGATGGCCAATGCCTCCAAGGTGATCATCGTGCCCGGCTACGGCATGGCGGTCGCCCAGGCGCAGCACGCAACCCGCGAACTGGCAGACAAGCTCAAGGAGCAGGGCGTCGAGGTGAAGTACGCCATCCATCCGGTGGCCGGCCGCATGCCCGGCCACATGAACGTGCTGCTGGCGGAAGCGAACGTGCCTTATGACGAGGTCTTCGAACTCGAGGACATCAACTCGGAATTCGCACAGGCCGACGTGGCCTATGTGATCGGCGCCAATGACGTGACCAATCCTGCAGCCCGCGACGACAAGTCCTCGCCGATCTACGGCATGCCGATCCTGGATGTCGACAAGGCCCGTACTTGCCTCTTCGTCAAGCGGTCGCTCGGTTCAGGCTATGCCGGCATCGACAACACGCTGTTCTACAAGGACGGCACGATGATGCTGCTGGGCGATGCCAAGAAGATGACCGACGACATCGTCAAGGCGATCGAACACGGCTGAGCATATTAAGGGCGAAGCTGAAATGGAAAGGCCCGGAACAAGTGTCCGGGCCTTTCTTGCATTGTGGATGCTGATTGTTCGATCAGTCGGCGATAGAGCGCAACTGCAGTTCCGCAATGCCGACTGCGACATTGACGCCTTCCTGCGCCTGAACGCTGACAGGCTGGAGCGAGAATGTGTCGTCCGAACCGCCGACCAGCAGGTTGACGCCGGCGCCGGCCGCTGCGGTGGCTTCGGCAGAGACGCCCTGATAATCGCCGGAAAGCGAGCCGGGCTGGTACTCGTAGTCGGTGGTCGGTGCGAGAACGATCCACTGGATGACGGTGGTCCCGGTCACGCCAATGTCCAGTCCGAATTTGTTGATGACGCCGAAATAGGCTTCAGTAGGGGCGGTGGCGTTTGCCGGCGTGTACTCGCAGGAAAGGTCCTTGGAGGAGCCGAAGATGAAGCCAGTGCCGCCATCGACGACGCATTCCAGCAGTCCCAGTTCAACGCTGTCTGCCTGCGAGGGAACGGCTGAAGCGCCAAGTGCGATGGTAGCGATGGCTGCAGCCGCAGCCGAAATTTTCGTCTTCCCGATCATGTCGAACTCACTTTTCTGTTTGTTGGTTCGACACCACAACGTGCTCGGGTTTCAATGGTTCCGCGGACCTGCTTTTGGATAAGGAGTGAAATCGATCAGCCGCCTGCCTCTGGTCACCACCATGAGCGGTATCCGCTTTTAGTGTCCGGCAGAGTGTTGCGGCTGAGTATGTGACGGAAAGGTCAGCGGACGCGGGCAAGCCCATCGACCGCAGGGCGGTACTTGGGATCAAGTTGCGCCGCGCGGGCATAGGATTTGGCAGCCCGCGCCTTGTCACCGCGCCGCTCGTAGATCAGCGCCTGATTGGCCCAGGATTCTGCTACCCGCTGGTTGAGCTCGATGGCCCGGTTGAAGTCGGCGAAAGCATTTTCGTCGTCGTTCAAGGCGACGTAGGAAATGCCCCGGCCGTTGTAAGGTTCGGGCGAGTTCGGAGCCAGCGAAATGGACGCGGAGAAATCCTCGATCGCCTGTGTATGCTCGTTGCGCAACTGTTTGATCAGTCCACGATTGTGGTAGGCACGCGGATCTGTCGTCTGCAGGCTGATGGCGCGATTGAAATCGTTCATCGCCTCGTTGGTCCGCCCGGCCTGGCGATAGAGGTTGCCCCTGCCGATATAGGCTACATCGTAGCGCGGATTGATCTGCAGCGCGCGATTGTAGTCATTGGCGGCCTCGACCAGATTGCCCATCGACCGGTGGATCAGTGCTCGGTTCGAATAGGCCTGAAAGAAGGACGGGTTGAGCTCGATGGCGCGGTTGAAATCGTCCAGAGCGTTGCGGAACTGACCGGAACGCCCATAGGCCGATCCGCGCACATTGTAGCCCTCGGGATCGGAGGGGTTCCGCCGGATAACATCGGTCAGCGAGGAGATGTTTTCTTCCGTGCCCTGGGTCCGGTCGATCGAGATCGTGTCGACCGGTGCTGTTGTATTGCAGCCTGTCAGTGCGATGGAGATTGCGGACAACGCAGCCATCAACAACAAGGAACGGGTGCCGGTCGGCCCCCTTCGTTTTGTTTCAACGGCTGAAATCAAGCCCATCGCTTACGCCCCATCATTTGCTTGCCCGGCATCAAACCGGCCCACCACACGGAAAAAGGCGGAGACGAATACTCGTCTCCGCCTCCAATTCATGCAACCCTAAAAGGGCAAAAAAACGGCTGGATCAGCGAGAAGGCGCTGCGGTGCGACCGCCACCGATAAGGCCTTCGCGCTGTGCCCGCTTACGGGCCAGCTTGCGGACGCGGCGAACGGCTTCTGCCTTTTCGCGAGCCCGCTTCTGCGACGGCTTCTCATAAAAATCACGCATCTTCATTTCGCGGAAAATGCCTTCACGCTGCATTTTCTTCTTGAGAGCGCGGAGCGCCTGATCGACATTGTTATCGCGGACAAGTACCTGCACGTTGATCCCGTTCCTTCGAGTTTTCGGTTGGCTGAAGCAACCCTGGCAAACAAAAATTCCGTTCGTTCGGCCGAGGGCGTTACGATTGAGGTGGCAGATACCAGTTTCGAACGCTCAAGTCCAGTCCCCGGCAACTTGACAATGCAGGTGCCGGAGTATTTTTCATTGCCGTGCAAAACATGCAGGTTTCCAAGGCCAGGCTGGAAGGTCCGGGTGCGACAAAGCGCACTGCGACATTCATGGTGGTCCGGAAGTCGCAAAAGAGCCGATGCGGAGCATTCGAATTTGCTCTTGCTTGGTCACGTAATACCAAACCCGTTTGGAGCCAGACAGATATGCGCAAGTACTCTGCTTTTGCCGTTGCCCGCGAGGCAATGCGCGGCCACAAGGGCTGGCCCGAGCAATGGAGCTCGCCCGAGCCGAAAAAAGACTATGACGTGATCATCGTCGGTGCCGGCGGACACGGTCTGGGAACCGCCTACTATCTGGCCAAGGAACAGGGCATCACCAACATCGCCGTGATTGAAAAGGGCTGGCTCGGAGGCGGCAATACCGGCCGCAACACCACGATCATTCGCTCCAACTATCTCTATGATGAGAGCGCGGGACTTTACGACCACGCGCTCAAGCTTTGGGATGGGCTGTCGCAGGACCTTAATTACAACGTGATGTATTCCGCGCGCGGCGTAATGATGCTGGCGCATAATGTCCATGACACGCAAGTTTTCAAGCGGCATATCCATGCCAACCGGCTCAACGGCATTGACAATGAATGGTTGACGCCGGAAGAGGCCAAGGAATTCTGCCCACCACTCAATATAAGCCAGTCGGCGCGGTATCCGGTAGTCGGTGCTGCCCTGCAGCGCCGCGGCGGCACGGCCCGCCATGATGCGGTGGCCTGGGGCTATGCAAGGGCCGCGGCCGACATGGGCGTCCATATCATCCAGAACTGCGAAGTCACCGGCGTGCGCCGTGCGGCGGACGGATCAGTTTCGGGTGTGGATACCAGCCGCGGTTTCATCGGCGCCAAGAAGGTCGGCATCGTGGCGGCAGGGCACACCTCGGTGATCATGGAAATGGCCGGTGTGCGGATGCCGCTCGAGAGCTACCCGCTACAGGCGCTGGTCTCCGAGCCGGTCAAGCCGGTTTTCCCTTGCGTGGTCATGTCCAACACGGTGCACGCCTATATCTCGCAGTCGGACAAGGGCGAGCTGGTGATCGGGGCCGGAACCGACCAGTACACGTCCTATTCGCAGACCGGCGGGCTGCACATTCTCAGCCACACGCTCGACGCCATCTGCGAGATGTTCCCGATGTTCACCCGGATGAAGATGCTGCGCTCCTGGGGCGGCATTGTTGATGTGACACCGGACCGCTCGCCGATTCTTTCAAAGACCCCGGTGAAGGGGCTCTACGTGAATTGCGGCTGGGGCACCGGCGGCTTCAAGGCCACCCCCGGATCGGCCAATGTTTTTGCGCACACGATCGCGCGTGACGAGCCGCACAGGATCAACGCTCCGTTCACGCTGGAACGATTCCAGACCGGCCGATTGATCGACGAAGCTGCGGCCGCGGCCGTGGCGCATTGAGGCGCGGGCGATGAACACGCAATCCATCAATCTGGCTGAGAAACTTTCAACCTTCGGCGAGCTGTGGTCCCCCAGGATCGTCGCCGGGTTCAATGGCCATGACGTGATGGTGGTGAAGGTGAATGGCGAGTTCAACTGGCACTCGCATCCCGATACCGATGATCTGTTCCTTGTCCTCTCAGGCAGGCTGACCATCCAGATGCGCGATGGCGATGTCGTTCTGGGACCGGGAGAGATGTATGTGGTGCCGAAGGGTGTTGAGCATTGCCCGCGCGCCGACGAGGAAACCCATCTCGTCATTATCGAACCTGCCGGCACTCCCAATACCGGCGACCCCGAAACCGCCGTGATCAAAACCAAGATCTGACCAAGGACCAAGCGATGCTTCTGATCCATTGTCCCTACTGCCAGGAAGAAAGGCCCGAGCTCGAATTCCGCAACACGGGCGAGGCGCATATCGAACGGCCTAAAGACATCGCCGGAATCAGCGACGAGGAGTTCGAGAAGTTCTTCTTCATTCGCGACAACCCGAAGGGTGTCACCTATGAGCGCTGGCGGCACATTCATGGCTGTGCCCGATTCTTTAACGCGGTACGCGACACGGTAAGCGACCGTTTTGTCACGACCTACAAGGCTGGCGAACCGCGGGTCGAGGTCGAGCGTGGTGACGACGGTGTGCTGACCGTCAAGGGAGCGGCACAATGAGCGGCGCAAATCGGATCAAGGGCAAGGGCCGGCTGACGCCGGCGAAAACCCTGCGTTTCAAATTCGACAACAGAATTCTGACCGCTGTTGAAGGCGATACGCTGGCTTCGGCATTGCTGGCCAACGGCATCCATCTGACCGGCCGGTCGTTCAAGTACCACCGGCCGCGCGGCATGCTGTCTGCCGGTCCGGAAGAGCCCAATGCGCTGATGGATGTCGGCCGTGACGCGGTACGGCGGACACCGAACATCCGGGCGACGGTGCAGGAAGTCTATGACGGCATGCAGACCCGGTCGCAGAACCGCTGGCCGTCGCTCGCCTTCGATGTCGGCGGGCTCAACAATCTGGCCTCGCCATTCTTCGCGGCTGGCTTTTACTACAAGACGTTCATGTGGCCGAAGGCTGCCTGGAAGAAGATCTACGAACCGGTGATCCGTGCTGCGGCCGGCCTCGGCGTGGCTCCGAGCGAACCGGATCCGGACCATTATTCCAACCATTTCGCTCATTGCGATGTGCTGGTGATCGGTGGCGGTGCCACCGGCCTTTCGGCAGCCCTTGCGGCGGCCCATGCCGGCTCGCAAGTGATCCTGTGCGACGAGCAGCCCGAGACCGGCGGTGCGTTTCATCACGAAACCGATGCGACTGTGGGCGGCCAGCCGGGCTGGGACTGGGCCCAGGCGGTGACGGCAGAGCTTCGTGCGATGGACAATGTCCGGGTGCTGACACGGACCACGGCATTCGGATACCAGGCGCAAAACCATGTCGGCCTTGTCGAACGGGTGACCGAGCATCTGGCCAATCCGGATCCTTCCTTGCCGCGCGAGCGGCTCTGGCAGGTTCGGGCCAGGCAGGTGGTGATCGCCACCGGCGCGATCGAGCGGCACATGGTGTTTGCCAACAACGACCGGCCCGGCATCATGCTGGCCTCGGCGGCGCGGACCTATCTCAATCACTTCGGTGTCGCGGTCGGCTCAAAGGTCGGCGTTTACACGGCTTGCGATTCGGCTTGGAACGCAGCCTTTGATCTCAAGCAGGCGGGCGTATCTGTGCCGGCGATCGTCGATGTACGCCCCGATCCAGATCCGGCACTGGTGGCGCGGGCAAAGGAACTCGGTATCGAGGTTCTGGCCGGTCAGGCCGTGCTCGACACGTCAGGCAAGCTGCGAGTGAAATCCATGAAGGTCGGCAGAGCGTCGGGCGGGTCTACGCGGGACATTCCAGTCGATGCGCTGATCATGTCGGCTGGCTGGACTCCCTCGGTGCACATGTATTCGCAATCGCGCGGCAAGGTGGTCTGGGACGAGGAAAGCCAACGCTTCCTGCCGGGCCGCAATGTCCAGGATTGCGTCAGCGTCGGTGCCTGCAATGGCGTTGACGATTTGGCCGAAGCGATTGCCGGTGCGATGAAGGCAGGCCATGAGGCGGCACTCTCTGCAGGAGTTCAGGCCGGCAAAGCCCCGGCGGCGCCTGAGGCGGAGACACAAACCTCATGGGCCGGAAGCATGATGGGCTCGGCGGGCGGGGCGGGCCCGGACACGACGGTGAAGGCGTTTGTCGACTTCCAGAACGATGTGACCGCCAAGGATATCCGTCTCGCCGTGCGCGAAGGCATGCATTCGATCGAGCATGTCAAACGTTTCACCACCAACGGCATGGCCACGGATCAAGGCAAGACATCCAACATTCACGGCCTGGCAATCGCTGCGGAAATGCTCGACAGGCCCTTGCCCCAGGTGGGACTGACCACGTTCCGTTCGCCCTACACGCCGGTGACGTTCGGTGCGATCGTCAATCATTCGCGCGGAGCGCTGTTCGATCCGACCCGCCGGACACCGATGCATGGCTGGGAAGAAGCCCACGGTGCGGTGTTCGAGGATGTCGGTCAGTGGAAACGGGCATGGTATTACCCGCGTGCCGGCGAAGACATGCATCAGGCGGTAAACCGCGAATGCCGCACGGTGCGCGAGGCTGCCGGCATGTTCGACGCCTCGACGCTGGGCAAGATCGAGGTGGTTGGCCCTGATGCGGCGGAATTCCTCAACCTGATGTACACCAATGGCTGGGACAAGCTGGAGCCGGGGCGCTGCAAATACGGCATCATGCTGCGCGAGGACGGCTTCATCTATGATGATGGCGTGGTCGGGCGTTTGGCCCAGGACCGCTTTCACGTGACCACGACGACCGGTGGTGCACCCCGGGTCATGCATCACATGGAAGACTATCTGCAGACCGAGTTTCCGCATCTCAAGGTCTGGCTGACCTCGACGACCGAACAATGGGCGGTCATCGCCGTGCAGGGACCGAAGGCGCGCGAAATCATTGCGCCGCTGGTCGAGGGCATCGATCTCTCCACTGAGGCCATGCCGCATATGAGCGTGCGTGAAGGCAAGATTTGCGGTGTGCCTACACGGCTTTTCCGGATGTCGTTCACCGGGGAAGCCGGCTACGAGGTCAATGTTCCGGCCGATTACGGCGAGGCGGTCTGGAAGGCGCTTTGGGAACGTGCAAAGCCGCTTGGCGCCTGCGCCTACGGCACCGAGACCATGCACGTGCTGCGCGCCGAAAAAGGCTACATCATTGTCGGCCAGGATACCGATGGTACGGTGACGCCCGATGACGCAGGCCTGAACTGGGCGGTTGCCAAGAAGAAGGCCGACTTTGTCGGCATCCGGGGCATGAAACGGCCGGATCTGGTGGCAAGCGGCCGCAAGCAGCTGGTTGGCCTTGCAACCAAGGATCCGAACACGATTCTCGAGGAAGGCGCGCAGATCGTGGCTGATCCGAACCAGACGGTTCCCATGACAATGATCGGTCACGTGACATCCTCCTACTGGTCGGAGAACTCTGGCCGGTCGATAGCAATGGGCGTGGTTATTGACGGGCGGTCGATCAAGGGCAAGACACTCTACGTGCCGATGCCCGACAAGACCATCGAAGTGGAAGTCACGGACACCGTGTTCATCGACAAGGAAGGAGTGCGCCTGAATGGCTGATATCGCTCACGCCAATCGCATCGAACCGTTATCAGGCCGCGTCGGCGGAGCAGCAGGTGTCAGCTTGACGCCGGCTGGTGCCGCCTATCGCGTTTCGTTGCGTGTCGACCCTGCAGCAGCCAAGACCCTTTCCAAGAAGCTTGGCCTCGATCTGCCGATGACCCCGAAGACATCCGTTCACAACGACAAGGGGCGGCTGGCCGCATGGCTTGGCCCGGACGAATGGCTGATCATCGATGAAAACGCCGATCCGCTGAAGGATCTTGAGAAAGTCACCACGCTACATTCCGTGGTCGACATCTCTCACCGCAACACGGCGGTACTTGTCAGCGGCAAGGGCGCGCGGGCAACTGTGCAAAGCGGCTGTCCGCAGAACCTGAGCGACAAGGTCTTTCCGGTTGGCTCAGCCACGCGCACGGTGATGGGCAAGATCGAGGTGGTGATCATTCGGACCGGCGAGACCGAGTACAGGGTCGAATGCTGGCGGTCGTTCTCAGACTATGCCTTCACGCTGCTGTCGGAAGCCGCCAGGGATTGCCTGGCCTGACCGCCGGGGCCGATCTGCCGCGAGGCAGATACATGTTCGGGATCGTCAAAAGGCGCTCAAGTGTCTGAAGGGCGATCCTTTGGGTCGAACTGGATAATGGTCTGCCAATTGGCGACCAGAGCCGGCTTCTTGGCATTCTCGATCTCGATGGTCACCACATAGGTGGTCATCAGCATGCCGGCACCGCGAAACCGGGCCGACTCCAGCACGAAACGGCCGCGGACACGCGCGCCGGCAGGCACCGGGGCCATAAAGCGGACCTTGTCGAAACCGTAATTGATCCCCATGGTCTGCTCACGTACCCGGGGTACACAATTGTAATTCATTGCCGAAAGCAGTGAAAGGGTCAGGAAACCATGGGCAATGGTTCCGCCAAAGGGCGTCTCTGCTGCACGTTCCGGGTCGACATGGATGAACTGGTGATCGTCGGTAGCATCGGCAAACTTGTCGATGCGGGATTGCGGAACCTCCATCCAGTCGGACAATCCGAGTTCGGTGCCGACGAGGCCCTCGACTTCTGAAAGTGAAATTTCTCGCTGCACAGGTTTCTCCCGGTCTCTGATGCGAAGGCGTTTTGGCCCACCCAAGCCGATACATCAATCCATGCATCAGCTTAATG
>Ga0114916_1001951_pt1 | contig 11166 bp, 13 predicted proteins | sample MalvirAntarct_66_FD_83501 | JGI IMG/M metagenome (GOLD analysis project Ga0114916, IMG submission 83501) | Marine viral communities from the Global Malaspina Expedition - Malaspina viral metaG Antarct_66 | ecosystem: Environmental > Aquatic > Marine > Oceanic | place: West Anvers Island... | reverse complement strand
TCGCGCAGAACCGTCAGAGAACGGGCGAGAGAGCCGATTTCGTTGCGCTGAACCTGGCCCGGCACGTCGATATCGAGATTGCCTTCGGCGAGCGCGTTGGCGACGTTGGTCAGCCGTGGGATGCCACCAAGAACCTGCTTTGTGACAAACGCTGCGATGGCGACTGCAGCCAAGAGAACCAGAATTGCCACGATGCTGATGGTCCAGGCCATTTCGCTGGCCATGGCATCGATTTCCGCCGAGCGTACACCGGCGTAAAGGATGCCGATCGTGTCGCCTGCCGGCGAGTAGATCGGCTCATAGATGGTGTAGTACGGCGTTCCCAGGATCACCGCTTCGCCGCGGAAGGTGTCGCCCTTGGTGAGGACCGGGTAGACCGAGCCCTTCTGGCCAAGCGGGGTCCCAACCGCGCGGTTGCCATCGGGCTTGATGATGTTGGTGGTCTTGCGCCAGAAGTCCTTGGTCTCGTCATCCCAGGCGAAGATCGTGGCCGTCTGGCCGGTCATGCGGCCGATGGTGTCGATCATGTCGTGGCTTTCAAAGCCCGTCGGGATCGATTCCATCTCGATGCGCTTGACGTTGCCGTCGTTCGCCCAACTGATGTTGGTGCCGGGGAGGTCGCGTGCCACGATGGTCGCCGCCGTCCGCAAGCTGGTGTTCTGGCTTTCTATCGCCTGAGCCTGGATGCGTTTGCTGATATTGGCGGAGACCGCCAGTTCGACCACACCAAGTGCAATCAGAAGTAGAGATACGGTCATTACCGTTACGGTTTTGACCACCCCGAAGCGTGAAAATATAGACATGCTAACCCCCGTAATTTTGACGGAGATTAGCGTTGAATGGTTAAGAAAATTAGACTTAACCCCTGCAATATTGAGGGTATCAAGCCGAGTTGCCCCGGATTGATACAGGTGTTTTTGGTGGTATTTCATGAGAAGGTTCCCGCCTGAATTGCAGTAACAGTCTTGCCGTTGGAGTGGTAAGCGGAACCAAAGCTGTCCCGCGTTTCCTGGCTCGGGGCTGGGCGTATAACTGGCTTTCCGATGGGAGCCGGCTCTCTAGACCTTTGTCTCCACGCTCAGCCGGTAGCCGATGCCCCGCACGGTCTGCAGCCACACCGGATTGGCAGGATCGTCTTCGATCTTGCGGCGCAGGCGGTTGATCTGAACGTCGATGGTACGTTCGCCGACCTCTATGTCGCCGCCGACGAGTTCATGGCGGGGAACGGTCTCGCCGGCGTTTTCGGCGAAAGCGACCATGATCTCGCGTTCGCGATCGGTGAGGCGGACGGGCTCGCCGGACTTCTTCAGCTCGCGGCGGGCGATGACGAAGGTGAACGGACCGAAGACCACCTGTTCGACCTTTGGCGGCGATGGCTGACCGCCGCGCTTGAGGATATTGTTGATCCTGAGCACCAGTTCGCGCGGGTTGAACGGCTTGGCTAGATAATCGTCGGCGCCGGCTTCGAGCCCGTCGATCCGGGCCTCGCCTTCGGCCAGCGCGGTCAGCATCAGGATCGGCACCGTCTTGATCTCGCGCAGCGACCGGGTCAGTGAAAGGCCGCTTTCGCCGGGCATCATCACGTCGATGATCAGCAGGTCAAAATCGAGACCTTCAAGCTTGCGGCGGGCTTCGCCGGCTTCGGCGGCGGTGGTGACACGAAACCCCTGTTCGGTGAGATAGCGTGACAGCAGGTCACGGATCCGGGTGTCGTCGTCTACGACCAGCAGGTGGGCTGCATCATCTTCCGGCAAGGGGTTTGTCATTGGTCTTGTCCCTCATTGATCTCACTGTGATCCTCCTCCGGCCTGTGCGCGCCGGGATTGATCATGCCGGAAAGGAAGGTCGTGACCGCTGTCCGTCCATTCTCATCCAGACCTTCCAGTGCATTGGCGATACGGCGAGACTGTGGCCTTGCCAATGCCAGCGCCAGTTCGCGCCCCCGGTCGGTGGGGAAGAGACGACGTTGCCTGCGGTCTTCCGGGCCGGCAACCTGGGCAATATAGCCTGAATCGATGAGTTGTTTGAGAACCCTCGCCAGCGACTGCTTGGTAATCTTGAGCGTATCGAGCAGAGCTGCGACCGTCAGTCCGGGTTCGCGGTTGACGAAATGGACGACACGGTGATGGGCGCGCCCGAACCCGGACGTGTCGAGGATGGCGTCTGGATCGGAAATGAAATCACGGTAGGCGAAGAACAACAATTCTATGATCTCGAAGTCGATACCGTCGTTGTCCCCCATGGGACGGTCAAGGATCTGGTCGGATTCGGGCTTGATTGCGCCGGCACGGCTCATGGCGACTTTTCCTTTCAAATATGTCAGCTATGTTGACATAAATTGGCGCAATTGCTAGCTTCGATTTGCGCGCGAGGCAAACTGGCCTTGCCCGCCGGCTTGCCAATGCCCGTTCGCCTCACGCTGTTTCTGGCGCTTGTGCCACGGTCACCGACACCGGCTTAAAGACAAACATTGTCACGGCGGCATACCGCCTGGAGGAAACGCGATGGCGTCCGTACCTTTTGACCAGCTCGAAGGCGAAATCTGGTTTAACGGCGAGTTCGTGCCGTGGAAAGATGCAAAAATTCATGTCCTGACCCACGGGCTGCATTATGCCAGCGCCGTTTTCGAAGGTGAGCGGGCCTATGGCGGCGAGATCTTCAAGCTGACCGAACACACCGAGCGGCTGCATACGTCGGCTGATATTCTCGGCTTCAAGATTCCCTACAGCGTTGCCGAGATAGATCAGGCCTGCGTCGAGCTTCTTGCGCGTCAGGGTTTCGAGGATGCCTATGTGCGCCCGATCGCCTGGCGCGGATCGGAGATGATGGGCGTGTCGGCCCAGGCCAACCGGATCAACCTGGCCATCGCCATCTGGCAGTGGCCGAGCTACTTCAAGCCGGAAGAGCGGATGAAGGGCATCCGGCTCGACATGGCCGAGTACCGGCGTCCGGACCCGCGGACCGCACCGTCGCGATCCAAGGCGGCCGGGCTTTACATGATCTGCACGCTGTCCAAGCATCGCGCCGAAGAACGCGGCTATGCCGATGCGCTGATGCTCGACTGGCGCGACCAGGTGGCGGAGGCCACCGGCGCCAACGTTTTCTTCGTAAAGGACGGCAAGATCCACACGCCGACGCCCGACTGCTTCCTGGACGGCATTACCCGGCGCACCGTGATCGGCCTTGCCAAGAAGCGCGGTTACGAGGTGATTGAACGGGCGATCCAGCCTGAAGAGCTCGAGGGTTTCGAGCAGTGCTTCCTCACCGGGACAGCCGCTGAAGTCACTCCGGTCTCGGAGATCGGTCCCTACAGCTTCACGGTCGGCGAGATCACGCAGAACCTGGTCAATGACTACATGTCCGAGGTGCAGCCGAAAAAGATTGCCGCCGAGTAATACCTGCGACCAATTCAGAACGAAAAGGCGGCGCTCCCGAACGGAAGCGCCGCCTTTTTTTGCTTTCGGTGTGGGTGACTTATTCCGCGGCGTCGCCGATGACGCCGCGGCGGATCTGGTCTTCCTCGATGGATTCGAAGAGCGCGCGGAAGTTGCCCTCGCCAAAGCCCTCGTCACCCTTGCGCTGGATGAACTCGAAGAAGATCGGCCCGATCACGGTCTTGGAGAAGATCTGCAGCAGGATCTTGGTCATGCCGCCATCGACCACGCCTTCGCCGTCAATCAGGATGCCGTGTTTCTTCATCCGGTCGATCGGCTCGTCGTGGCCGTGAACGCGGTCCCTCGAGAGATCGTAATAGGTTTCTGGAGGACCCGGCATGAACCTGACGCCCTTGTCGGCAATCCAGTCGGTGCCCGAATAGATGTCATCGGTGCCGACCGCGATGTGCTGGATGCCCTCGCCATTGTACTTGCGAAGATATTCCTCGATCTGGCTCTTGTCGTCGGTGGACTCATTGAGCGGGATGCGGATGCGGCCACATGGCGAGGTGATGGCGCGCGACACCAGGCCGGTCAGCTTGCCCTCGATGTCGAAGAAATGGATCTGCTTGAAATTGAACAGGTTGCGGTAAAAATCCCACCACTTGTCCATGTTGCCGCGGATGACATTGTGGGTGAGGTGGTCGAGATAGTAGAAGCCCGCGCCCTTCGGCCTGGGGTCCCGCTCGCCGAGCCAGTCGAAATCGGCGTCGTAGGCCGAGCCCTGGTCGCCCCAGGTGTCGACGAAGTAAAGCAGCGATCCGCCGATGCCGACGATGGCCGGGACATCGAGCGTCTTGTCATCGCCCTTGTATTCCTCGGCACCCTTCGAGACGGCATGCGCCAGTGCCTGGCTGGCATCGGCAACGCGCCAGGCCATGGAGGGTGCACAGGGACCGTGGATGCCGACGAAGCGGTCGGCGAACGAACCTTTTTCTGCATTGAGAATGTAGTTGATGTCGCCCTGGCGCCAGACCGTGATCGCCTTGGTCCGGTGGCGGGCAACCGGCTCGTATCCCATGCGGGCGAACAGCGCTTCAAGCACTTCCGGTTCCGGATGGGCGAACTCGACAAATTCGAAGCCGTTTGTGCCGGCCGGGTTGTCTTCGGAAATGGTTGCGCGTGGTGCGTCGTGGGGGAACGGACCCATGGTTTCTCTCCTCGTTTTGTCCGCGCTGCTCATGCTTACGGCAGCGCTGGTTGACTGTTGCACATGATGCTGCATACTCGGTGCAAGGTGCATGCATTCGCGACGATCAACAGAGAAGAGTTGCATGAAGTGTGCATAAAGATCCGGAATGGAGTTCATATCGTGCATCTGGATGAGTTCGATCGCAAGCTGCTCCGCCTGCTGCAGGTGGACGGCCGCCTGACCAACAATGAGCTGTCGCAGAAGGTGAACCTGTCGGCCTCGCAATGCTCACGCCGGCGCACGCGGCTGGAGCAGGACGGCTATATCAGGGGCTATCGCGCCGACCTTGACCGGGAGAAGCTTGGTGTCGGTATCGTCAATCTGATCACGGTGACGCTGGCAACGCACAATCGCGACAACGCGCAGCGCTTCGCCAAGCTGATCGGCGGGCTGCCCGAGGTGCTGGAAGCCTATTCGCTGACCGGAGAGATGGACTACATCATCAAGGTGGTAACCCCGGACCTGCGCAGCCTTTCGGCCTTTGTCAGCGACGTGCTGCTGCCGCATGAATCGGTGCAGCACGTCAAGACCGCGATCGTTCTCGACACCTTGAAAGAGGGTGGCGGCCTTCCAGTATGACAAGGAACGGCCACGCTGGCGGGTGACGCAGGTGCGGGTATGTTTTTTTGACTGCGGATGGAACCAAACCCCTCCGAAAGCGTTCCGGGTAACGGCGACTTGTCGCGCAACAGTAATGAAAAAGGTGATTGAGACAGAATGGAAGATCTGATGGCGAATGCATCCGAATCCCAGTTGGGGCAATTGCTGGGCGGCTGGGGAGAGGCGTTCAACGGGCTTCAGGTGCTGATCGTCACCTACGCTTTTTCGGTGATCGGCGCGATCCTGATCCTGATTGTCGGATGGAGCATTTCGCGCCTGCTGGGGCGCTGGGTCAAGAGCCTGCTCACCAGGTCGCACAGGGTCGATCCGACGGTGGTGGGGTTCTTCTCGGTCTTTGTCCGCTATGCGGTTCTGGTTGTTGTTGTCATCATGGTTCTGGGCCAATTCGGTGTTCAGACAGCATCCATCATCACCGCGCTCGGTGCTGCCGGCCTGGCGATCGGCCTGGCGTTGCAGGGTACATTGCAGAACATTGCGGCGGGCATCATGCTGCTGGTGCTGCGGCCTTTCCGGGTGGGCGAATACATCGATGCTGACGGCGTGTCGGGCACGATCGAGGAAATCGGGCTTTTCGCTACCGAACTGAAAACACTCGACGGTCTTTACCGGATGGCGCCCAACTCGCAGCTCTGGAATGTTCCTGTGACAAATTACTCGCGTCTTCCTGAGCGCCGGCATGACCTTGTCATCGGTATCGGCTACGAGGACGACATCGAGAAGGCGCAGTCGGTTCTCCTGGACCTGGCCCGTGCGGACGACCGGGTCCTGAGCGACCCCGCGCCGTGGGCCTACGTTTCCGAACTTGGCAACAGCGCGGTTGCCGTGACCCTGCGTTACTGGACCAAATCTGCTGACTGGTGGGTTACCAGCCGCGAGATGACCAAGGCCGGCAAGATCGCCTTTGACAAGCACGGCATCTCGATCCCGTTCCCGCAGGTCACCTATTCCGGCTCGCTGGAACTGGAACGGCCGGATGCTTCCGACGCTGGAACGGCGGGCGACAACAGCAAGACGGTCGACAACGGCAAGGGAGACGGCCGCAACAAGTCGCGCGACGACGAGGAGCCGGCCACGAGCTAGGTCAAGCAGGGCTGGGAAACAGCCTGTCCACCGGGCGAAGAAGCAAATACAGTCCGGTCGGGAGGGTGACATCGCGCTGCTGTGCGTTCACCTTGCTGGAAACGAGTCGCCGAACAAGGACACCTACCATCATGGGCAATTTGCAAGCCGGGATCATCCCCGTCACACCGTTCCAGCAGAACTGCACGGTGATGTTTGACCAGGATACCAAGTCAGGGGTGGTGGTTGATCCGGGCGGCGACGTCGACGTGATCCTGCAGACGATCAGCGAAAATGGGCTGACCATCGAGGCGATCTGGCTTACGCACGGGCATATCGATCATGCCGGCGGTGCCGATGAGTTGCGCGAAAAACTCGGCGTCAAGATCATCGGACCGCACAAGGACGACCTGCCGTTGCTCTCGGGGCTTGAGGCGCAAGCCAAGATGTTCGGCCTGGAGATGGATGTGCGCAACGTTACGCCCGACCAGTGGCTCGAGGACGGCGACAAGGTGTCGTTTGGCGTCCACGAGTTCGAGGTCTCGCACGCTCCCGGCCATGCGCCCGGGCACGTGATCTATTACAACAGGGCGGAGGGTTTCGCGCATCTGGGAGATGTGCTGTTTGCCGGCTCGATCGGCCGCACCGACCTGCCCGGCGGCGATCATCAGACCCTGCTCAACTCGATCCGTGACAAGGTGTTTCCACTGGGAGACGAGACAGGCTTTATCTGCGGCCACGGGCCTGGCGGCAAGATCGGCGAGGAGCGCCGGACAAACCCGTTCCTCAAGGGGCTCTAGCGCTTTCCAGCGCCCGATTGATTTCCATCCGCCATTGAAAAGAACCGGCCATCGCTGTCAGGGCGGGGCCGGTTCTTGTTGTTTGAGCTGGGCACGTCACGCCCGTTGCGTGGCAGGCGTTGCTGTGGAGGCTTGCCCGGGTTGGTTACCTGGCGACGCAGAAATGGTCGCGCCCGTCATAGCCCCGGTAGGTGCCGGTCGAGGCATTGAAGGAGCGGTACTTGTTGGCGCAATAGCGGTACCAGGACCGGCTCCACGGCTCGTAGCTGCCGCCGCTGACGGCCCGCGGGGCTGAACGCTCCCGGTAGATGACGCGCGGCTGGTTGCTGTTGGCAATCGCTCCGCCGATGATGGCCGCAGCACCCAGGCCGATGATGCCCAGCGCGATGGCGTCACTGTTGTCGTGATGACGGTAGCTGCGATACTTCTTGTGATGGCGGTAGCTGTGGTTCGGGTTGACCCAGCGTTGCTCGTGAGGCCGGTACAGATGCGGCTGGTTCGGGTCGAAGAATTCGGCCTCACCGGCGCTGGCACTGACCGTGCTCAGCGGCGCGAAAGCTGTCGCTGCGGTAAGCAGGGTAATGCCGAGTTTCTTGGCAAACATGTTCATCTGAATGTCCTTCCCGGTTGGCGTCTCTTTGCGATGACCGGTTTTTCCCGGCTTGCATGAACCCTATCCGGCCCAAGCTGAACGCTGCATGAACATTAACATAACACTCCAGTCAGGCGAAAATCTGACGGGCGTCAATCGGCGGGAAACAAAAAAGCCCGGTGATTGCGGCACCGGGCTTTCCTTTTCTACAGGGTCGATGTCAATCAGGCGAGGCGCAGATTGACGGCCTTCGGGCCCTTGCCGCGGCGATCGGGCTCGGTGTCGAAGGCCACCTTCTGGTTTTCCTCAAGGCCGGTCATTCCCGAAGCCTGAACGGCTGAGATGTGAACGAAGATGTCCGCACCGCCATTGTCAGGCTTGATGAAGCCGAAGCCCTTGTCGACATTGAAGAATTTTACGGTACCAGTTTCGGCCATGCTGTCAGGTCCTTTGATTGCCTTCCGGTCTCCGCTCGGATTGTCCGGTTGGCGAGCATCATGTCATATCCCGCATTGGCGCGGGGGTTATGGCAGGCAGTTCTTGAAGTGTGTGGAAAGGTCCTGATTTTAACGGCTTCGCTCCTGCACGCGGTATGGCGTGTGAGTTCTTGTTGAAGTCGTCCGAAGTTTTTTGTGCGGCTTCGGCGCGCATGTTTCTGGTCTTCCCATGTTTGCAAATTGCCCGAACGTATCAAAGATGATTGTTTTGTTTGAAATTGGCAAGCAAAAGTTTGGTGACGCTTGCCCACTGCAAGTCCAGAGCCTGGCCGGACCACGATGGGGTGATCCGGCCAGGTGTTTGCGGTTACTCGACGATTGCGATTTCGGTGGCTTCGGTGGTGCCGTCGTTGAACATGATCGTCACGGTCTTGCCGGCTTCGATACCTTCGACTTCGACGCCTTCGGCGATGGTGTAGACTTCACCGGATTCGAGTTCGACAGTGCTTGCAGCAGCATCAAATGTCTTGACGACGCCTTCGATTTCGCCGGCGAAGGCGGTCGAGAGCATGGCTGCGGATGCGAAAGCGATTGCAACGATCTTTTTCATTGGTCTTTTCCATAGGTTGTTACCCGATCCGCGACCGGCTGGCAGATTTGCCAGACTGGTGTCGGTTGCGGCGGGGCGGCGCTGATATGCGCCCGATGAAAGCGCCGCGCAAGCGGCAAAAAGATATATTTTTCAAGGCTGAAACCGGCTAAATTTTGCCATGATCCAATCAGATCGCTACGGCTTTTGTGAAGATTTCAGCCCCGAAAACGAAAGGTCTGACCGGACGGAAAACCTCCGGCCAGACCGCACCTTGTCATTCCACCACGGTGACCGCGGTGGCGTCGGTGGTGCCGTCGTCATAGGTGATGACCACCTTGCCGCCAGGCTGAAGCCCGTCGAGCTGAACACCGTCGGTGATGCGGAATGCCTCACCGCTTTCCAGCACGATCATCTTGGTGGCCGGGTCGTAGCTGGTGACCACGCCTTCGACTTCCGCGGCAAAGGCAGCGCCTGTCAGTCCCAGGACCGAAACGGTGGTGATGAAAATCTTCTTCATGGTGATGTCTCCCTTGTTCTGCATTGCGCACCGTCAGTGGTGCTTGCAGGACCAAACCTGTGGCCTCGGGAGCCGGGATGCAAATCACTTGGCGTAAATAAATTCAACAATATCAATGACATAATATTGCCGCAATGTGACCCGTCCATGGCGGCTTCCACCTGCAAATCCGATCCCGGATGCATTGGAAGGCTGCAAGCCAGCGGTTGGGACTGCCCCGTTTTCGCCCCGATCATGGCAGGCTCCGGACCTGGCTCCACAAGGTGCGATCACAAACCGCGGCGGACGCGGTTGGAAAAAGAGGTCAGGCGGCTGGCCGGGGTCTGAGAACAGGGCCGAGTTCGGCCAGCAGAATGGCCAGGAAGATCAGCAGGCCGCCGGCATAACCCAGCGTCGGGATCTGCTCGGAAAGAATGACGGCGCCGAAAAGAGCGGCGAAAAGCGATTCCGTCGACAGGAAGATCGCCGCCTGGGGCGCGGTGGTGTAGCGCTGGCCGATAACCTGAAGCGTGAAGGCAAGGCCGGTAGCGATGACGCCGGTGAAGAGGATCTCGGGCAGGGTGGCAATCACCGCGGCAAGGTCGAAGCCTTCGACCGTCAGTCCCAGGCCAAGGCCGAGGACGCCGGCGAGCGAGAACTGCAAGAAGGAGAGCGTCAACGGCCGCCCGCTCGGTCCGACGAAACGGCCGACAAGGATGACCTGTATTGCCCACATCACGGCGCAGCCGATGGTCAGCACGTCCCCTGCATTGAGATCAGCCAGACTGCCGCCGGCCAGCATCCAGATCCCGATAAAGGTCATCAGGGTGGCGGGCCAGATCACCGGATGCAGCCGCTGGCGCATGACGAGCAGCGTGATGAAGGGGACAAAGACCACGTAGAGGCCCGTCAGAAAGCCCGAATTGGTCACCGTGGTGATGGTCAGGCCGACCTGCTGGAGCGCCATGCCGGAAAACAGCGCCAGGCCGGCGAGGGCAAATCCGCCGAGATGGGCCGGTGCGACCGGATGAACGGCCCTGCGGCTTTCCAGCCATGCGAAAGGGGCCAGAACCACAGAGGCAACGAGAAAGCGCAGGCCGATGAACAGGTAGGGACCGAGATTGTCCATTGCGGTCGATTGTGCGACGAAACCCGCGCCCCAGATGGCACCGGCCGAAAGCAACAGCAGATTGGCGAGATGACGCGGCATGGTTTGGTCCGGGCAAGCGAGAATGTTGCCGGACGGCTATCAGGTGGATCTTTGAGCGGCAAGGGCCGACGTGACGGATTCCTGTCGCCCGGTATCGTTCCTGCCCGGGGTGCGTTCTCTCAGCGGTTGAGCAGCAGCGCTTCGAGACGGGCGCGGTTCTTGCCCATGTCGCTTTTGCCAAGCTGCGCCCGTGCATAGGCCATGATGCCGGTTCGCCCGTCCGGCATGGGCCGGGCCTCGAGATGGATCAGGTCGGGAAACCGCATCAGCGGCGAGTAGGTGACGAAGCGCGCCTTCACCGGGTTGCTGCGGTCGTCGACCCGGCGGGCCAGCGGATCGGTGTCGAGAAGCCGTTGCGACAGCCGTTCGATGGCGATCGGCGGCGCATCGTCGAATGGCGCCACCTCGAAATCCGCATCCTGGCAAAGGCCCGGGCTGCAGGCGAGCGCGTCGTTCGGGGTCGGGCTTCGCTTGCTGGTGTCGAAATCCCGCTGCCCGCGATCAGGCGAACCTGCCATCAGTTCCCAGCTTCGCTCCCGACCGACGAGCACAAAGGCCGCCACCAATGCGCCGCACAGGATTGCGACGCTTAACAGAACGGTCTTGACCATGGCGCGACGTGACCTCTCACCTTTGACCTGGCGGGCACGGCGCGAACCAGGTGCTTGCCGGCTAGTTGCTCGATGCCGGTGCCCGCGACAGGCGCAGAATCTCGCCGTTGCCTTCGTCGGTC
>Ga0114916_1001945_pt1 | contig 11183 bp, 10 predicted proteins | sample MalvirAntarct_66_FD_83501 | JGI IMG/M metagenome (GOLD analysis project Ga0114916, IMG submission 83501) | Marine viral communities from the Global Malaspina Expedition - Malaspina viral metaG Antarct_66 | ecosystem: Environmental > Aquatic > Marine > Oceanic | place: West Anvers Island... | reverse complement strand
GTGTTATGGATTTAAAAAATAAATTATTGGTAGTGGTCAACCCCATTTCCGGTGGTGCCGGAAAAGATGAATTGATCCAGGAAATTACTGAGCTGTTAAATAGCCGCCAAGTGGCGTTTACAACTTTTGAAACCACAGGTGAGAAGGATGAATCCCATATCAGAAAGATTATAGAATCGCAATCCATTAAAAAGATACTGGTTGTGGGCGGCGATGGCACCATACAAACGGTTGCAAAAGCTGTAGATAAAAGAGATGTTGCCCTAAGTCTAATTCCTGCGGGTTCCGCCAATGGCCTAGCCTCCAATTTTCAATTTCCGACCACCGTAGAAGATCAAATAGAAATTGCTTTGGGAGACTCTTATATACTGATGGATATGATCTCTATTAATGACCATCTCTGTTTGCATATTGCTGATCTTGGCATTAATGCTACACTTATAAAAAATTATGAAAATTCTGAGATTCGCGGCAAATTGGGGTATGCGCTCCAAACCCTCCCTACCCTGATTGAATCTGATTTGCCCTATAGTTTTTCTCTGACTTTTAATGACCAAACAATCCACTTACAAGGTGTGATGGTAGCCATTGCCAATGCTAAACAATTCGGTACGGGCGCGGTAATAAACCCTAAAGGAAAGATGGACGATGGTGTATTTGAAGTGTTGATCTTTAAAAAATTGATGCTGGTTGATATTTTAAAAACTTTAAATGAGGACTCTTACAGAAACCCCGAGTTTGTAGAGTGCTTTTCCGTCACAAAGGTCTCTATTGCATGTCAACCTGAAGTGTCATTGCAAGTGGATGGCGAATTCATAGGCAAAGTTCAGCAAGTTTCAGCCGAACTCATCTCTACAAAACTAAAAATTATGGTGCCCGCACAAAGCAAAGTAACTCAAGAGCCTTTTAATCTGTGATTTTGAACAGATTTTTTTTGAACCTACGTTGTCTATGCACCAAGGCAATAGTAGACGAACAAAGTCCTATATTTAAATGGGCATTCTAATCTTAGACATCTTCCAGTTCCAGACAAAAGCCTCCTTACTCCACGCGTTCCAGAATCTTTAACTTTTCAATCTTAATTTTTTTACCAGCAGTGGAAATCAAACCTTCCTTTTTAAATTGAGATAGGATACGAATGGCCGATTCTGTTGCAGTTCCTACAATGCTGGCATAATCTTCACGTGACAAATGGACCTTCAAATACCCTTCTTTATCAACCCCAAAATTTTTGCTAACATAAATAATGGTTGCCGCGAGCCGTTCCCTAACCGTCTTTTGCGCCATATTGATCAAATCGTCTTCAGCTTCTCTTAAGTCTTGGGCGAGATTCTGTAAAATATCAAATGAAAATTCTTGGTTGGTTTTAATAGCATTTATAATTTGTTCCTTGGGCACATAGCAGAGTTCCATATCGTTCAGTGCAATGGCGCTTAAGTTGGTTCTTTCATTACTAATAATAGAGCGTTGCCCAATGAGATCTCCTTTTCCCATCAATTTAATAGTGTGGTCTTTCCCGTTGGAACTTAATTTTGTCAATTTACAAAGACCTTCTCTTACACAATATACGCCATTAAGCATTTCATTCTCGTTAAAAATAACATCACCCTTTTTATAAAACCGCGCAGTCTTACATGCTGTAACTTGTTTCATCTCCTCTTTGGTCAATGTATTCATCGCATTTAACTGACGTGCAATACATTGTTTACAACTACTCATAGCTCTTAAAATTGACCTTCAAAATTACGAAAAACATGACAAATATCATAGTTTAAAGTCCTATCAATTTTGCATCTTTGCAAGAGGTATAAATGAGCATAATTATGGAGCTATCAAGCTGTTTCCACTGTGGCGATCCTTGTGACACATCCACAGTTCTTCACGATGACAAATCTTTTTGTTGTCAAGGTTGCAAGACGGTTTATGAGATCTTCTCAGAAAATGACCTCACCTGCTATTACGACTTACAATCTAACCCCGGAACAACGCCCAATGACATCCAAGGAAAATACGATTTCCTGGCCCAACAAAACATTATTGATAAATTAGTGGAGTTTGACGATGGGAAATCGCAAATTACCACACTTTACATTCCACAAATTCACTGTAGTTCCTGTATTTGGATTCTAGAAAACCTTAATAAACTCAATCCGAATATTTCTTCACCTCAAGTTGATTTTGGTAAGAACACAGTGCGCTTGCAATACAATTCTGAAACCTACAGCCTTAAGGAGGTCGTTATCCTACTGAGTTCCATTGGTTACGAACCCTATATTAGTCTTGAAGATTTTTCTACTGGCAAAAGCCACGTCAACCGCTCGTTAATCTATAAGCTCGGCATTGCGGGTTTTGCTTTTGGAAATGTGATGTTTTTATCCTTTCCGGAATATTTTGAAGTTAATGAATTCTGGTTGGAACAGTATAAACCATTCTTTAGATGGTTGATGTTCGCATTTTCTTTACCCGTAGTATTTTATGCGTCCTCAGATTATTTTATATCCGCCTACAAAGGTTTACGTGCTAAAGCCTTAAATATTGATGTGCCAATTGCTTTGGGAATTATCGTACTGTTTTTGAGAAGTACGATAGACATCATGTTCGATTTAGGTTCCGGTTTTTTTGATAGTTTAACCGGGTTATTATTCTTTCTCTTATTGGGGAAATTTTTCCAACAAAAAACCTATTCCTTTTTATCTTTTGAACGGGACTACAAATCCTATTTCCCTATTGCCATCACCAAAATAGCCAAGGATGGGAAAGAACAACCAGTTCAAGTTTACGACATCAAAGAAGGTGACCGATTGTTGATCAGAAATGAGGAACTCATACCTGTAGATGGTATACTGATTAAAGGAAACGCAAAAATTGACTACAGTTTTGTGACGGGCGAATCCGAAGCCATCCGGAAAACATCAGGTGATAAACTTTTTGCCGGAGGCAAACAAACCTCCGGAAGCATTGAAATGGAAGCGCTCAAAAGTGTAGAGCAAAGTTATTTAACCCAGTTGTGGGGCAATGATGTTTTCAACAAATCTAAAGAAGACGGCTTTACGACCCTAACCAACGTCATCAGTAAACGCTTCACCATTGTCGTGTTGAGCATTGCTTTTATCTCCACCACCTTTTGGCTGTTTTACGATTCGAGCAAAGCACTCAATGTGTTTACTTCAGTATTGATCATTGCCTGTCCTTGTGCAATTGCTTTGGCAGCGCCCTTTACACTTGGGAATATGTTGCGCATCTTTGGCAAACACAAATTTTATCTGAAAAATGCGACGGTCATTGAACAAATGGCCGCCATCAATACCGTCATTTTTGATAAAACGGGCACAATCACTTCCAACAAACAGAGCACCGCCACTTATGAAGGCGCATCCTTATCGGCATCTGAAGAACTGTTATTGAAAAACACATTACGAGGCTCCAACCATCCGCTTAGCAGAACCTTATATGCGCTTTTAGACGAAAATGACATTATCACCCTTGATGAGTTTGAAGAGCACTTAGGCCAAGGTATTGAAGGCATGCATCAAGAAGATCGGATCAAGATAGGCTCGGCTAATTTTGTGGGGAAAACTAATGAAACGGCCTTGTTAAATACCGCAGTCCACATTAGTAGCAATAATACTTATAAAGGAAAATACACCTTTTACAATAGCTATAGAAAAGGCTTGGCACAGTTGTTCAATACCTTAAAAAAACAGTATGACTTAGCCATTTTATCGGGTGATAATGAAGGCGAATTGGAAAACTTGAAGAAATTGTTGCCCGTAAGAACCAAGATGTTATTCAATCAGAAGCCAGACGATAAATTGGAATACATTAGATACCATCAAAGTGAAGGTGCAAAAGTAATGATGATTGGCGACGGACTCAATGACGCGGGCGCCTTGGCCCAAAGCAACGTGGGGATTGCGCTTTCCGAAAATGTCAACGTGTTTTCCCCTGCCTGTGATGCTATTTTAGACGCCGACAAATTCAATAACTTGGGCGACTTCCTCGGTTTATCCAAATCGGCCATTAAAATTGTCAATTGGAGCTTTATGCTGTCTTTGTTTTACAATGTTATTGGGGTTTACTTTGCCGTAACAGGACAATTGGCGCCGGTAATTGCTGCAATTTTAATGCCGTTAAGTTCCATCAGTGTGGTGGTGTTTACAACAATTGCCACAAATTGGGTATCCAGAAAATTGAAATAAATTATCTAAATGGTGTTTTAAGATAAAATTGTATAAATTTGAAGCCATCGGGGTTTCAACTCCCTAAAACCAGTGGTGATTTTGTACGTAGAAAATCACAAAATATGATAAATATCATAAAATAACTTTGGCATCAAGAGTAATTTTGAGCCATAACTTCTAAATAGGTATGAGCGTTATATACATTTTACTGACTATCAGCATTGTAGTTGCTGTCATCTTTTTTATTGCCTTTATCGTGGCCGTTAGAAGTGGCCAATATGATGACAGTTACACCCCTTCCGTCCGCATGCTATTTGAAGATGAACTCGTAAAGGAAAAACCAAAAACATCAAAACTAACTAATCAAGACTAATTATTTTACTATGGAGATGCAACAATTTTATTACGATAATAAAATCGTCAAAAAGTTCCTATATGCCACCATGTTTTGGGGTGTTATAGGAATGTTGGTGGGTCTATTACTGGCTTTCTTATTTCTTTTTCCGAATTTAACTGATGGTGTTTCATGGTTGAGCTTTGGTAGATTAAGACCACTTCATACCAACGCAGTAATTTTCGCTTTTGTGGGGAACGCTATTTTTGCCGGTATTTATTATTCGTCACAACGCTTATTAAAAGCCCGTATGTTTAGTGATGCTTTGAGTAACTTCAACTTTTGGGGTTGGCAGTTAATTATCGTAGGTGCCGCCATCACCCTTCCTTTAGGGTTTTCGTCATCAAAAGAATACGCCGAATTGGAATGGCCTTTTGACATTGCCATAGCAGTGGTTTGGGTCGCTTTTGGATGGAACCTTATCGGGACGATTTTAAGAAGACGGCAACGCCATTTATATGTGGCTATTTGGTTTTATATCGCTACGTTCGTAACGGTTGCGGTACTCCATATTTTTAACAGTTTAGCAATTCCTGTGAGTGCTTTTAAAAGCTACTCGGTTTATGCAGGGGTTCAGGATGCACTCGTACAATGGTGGTACGGACATAATGCGGTGGCGTTTTTCCTAACCACACCGTTCTTAGGTTTGATGTACTATTTTGTACCTAAAGCGGCGAATAGACCGGTGTATTCTTACCGACTTTCTATCATTCACTTCTGGTCTTTGATTTTTATCTATATCTGGGCAGGACCACATCACTTATTATATACCGCATTACCAGAATGGGCACAAAACTTAGGTGTTGCTTTCTCTATTATGTTATTAATGCCTTCTTGGGGAGGGATGATTAACGGACTTCTGACCCTCCGTGGCGCTTGGGACAAAGTTAGAACTGACCCTGTTTTAAAATTTATGGTCGTTGCCCTGACCGGTTACGGGATGGCCACTTTTGAAGGCCCAATGCTTTCTTTAAAAAACGTTAATGCCATTGCACATTATACGGACTGGATTATAGCCCACGTACACGTTGGTGCTTTAGCTTGGAACGGATTTTTAACCTTCGGGATGATCTATTGGTTAATTCCACGAATGACCAAAAGCAAATTGTATTCTATAGGTTTAGCCAACGTTCACTTCTGGATTGGCACCTTAGGGATCATTATGTATGCGCTTCCATTATATGTCGCTGGGTTTATCCAAGCAAGTATGTGGAAACAATTTAACCCTGACGGGACTTTAGTATACGGTAACTTCTTAGAAACCGTTACCGAGATTATGCCAATGTACTGGATGCGCGCCATTGGTGGTACCTTATTTATCACCGGGATGTTGATCATGTGTTATAACGTGATCCAAACCATTAGAAAAGGTAGCGAAGTGACTGATGAGCTGGCTGAAGCTACCGCACTACAGCGTGTTTCTAAAAGCCGCGTGGCTGGTGAACATTGGCACAGCTGGTTGGAGCGTAGACCAATTCAATTGACTATTGGTGCTACTATTGCCATCCTTATTGGAGGTATTATACAAATTGTACCAACTATTATGGTAAAATCAAACATTCCGACCATTACCAGTGTAAAACCTTATACGCCACTAGAATTGGAGGGGAGAGACCTCTATATTCGTGAAGGTTGTGTGGGCTGTCACTCTCAGATGATTAGACCATTTAGGGACGAAGTAGAACGTTACGGCGAATTCTCTAAAGCAGGTGAATTTGTTTATGACCATCCCTTCTTATGGGGAAGTAAACGAACCGGACCGGACTTACATAGAATAGGCGGAAAATATTCTGACAACTGGCATTTCAATCATATGTATGATCCGCAAAGCACCTCTTCAGGGTCGATTATGCCTGCTTACAAATGGATGATCACTACGGAATTGGATAAGTCCAATACAGAAACCAAAATGCAAGCTATGGTGAATTTGGGCGTGCCTTATACCGATGAGGAAATTGCCAACGCACAACAACACATGGCCGATCAGGGCGAACAGATAGAAAAGAACTTATATTCTGACCCAGACTTTGTGGCCTCATATGAAGCAGACAAAAAAAGTAGTGGAGCCGACTTTGTAGAGATGCGAAATCGTGAGATTGTAGCCCTTATTGCTTACTTACAGCGCTTAGGTACTGATATTAAAATACAAGATTTAGAAACGACACAAAACTAACAACCATGCTAAAATTTGTAAAAAACCATATGGATAGCATTGCAGGTATTGAAATATACCCGGTGATCTCCTTACTGATATTCTTCACATTTTTTGTAGCGCTTTTCTGGTGGGTATTCACCGCCAAAAAAGATTACATTGATAGAATGAGCGATATTCCATTAGACAACCAAAACGACACAACACTATGAGACATTTAATTCCATCTTACGTAAGGGTGCCTTTGATATTCTTTATCATCTGGGGTCTGATTGAAATTTTTGTAGACTCGGGAAATGAACCTGCCTTTATCAGTAATCCAATGATTTTGTTGTTTCTGATTTTGGTTCTGCTCCTGCTTCTGGCTATAGAAGCGATTATTGCAGCACTTGAAAACGTGATGTATCAAAGCTTGGATGACACGGCCAAACTGAGATTTCGTGCGTCAAAAAATTCGCCATCCAAAATTGGAGAATGGATCAGCACCACCTACACAAAAATGCTGGGATCTAAACCGATCGAAAAAGAAAGCGAAATTGTACTTGACCATGATTATGATGGAATTAGAGAATTGGATAATGACCTTCCACCATGGTGGCTTTATGGCTTTTACGCCTCTATAGTCTTTGCGGCGGTTTACTTAATTCGTTACCATGTTTTTGATGGCGAAAATCAGTATGAAGAATTGGAAACTACTTTAGAAATCGCTAGAGCAGAATTAGAAGAATATAAAAAAACAGCTAAAGATTTGGTAGATATCAACTCCGTAGCTGTACTGACTGACCCGGCAGATTTGGCCAATGGTAGAACCCTTTATGAAGCCAACTGTGTGGCCTGTCATATGGCAGATGGTGGCGGCGGTATCGGACCTAACCTTGCGGATGAGCATTGGATTTTAGGTGGTGGTATTAAAAACATCTTTAACACCATTAGTGAAGGTGGCCGTAGCGGAAAGGGAATGATTGCCTGGAAGTCTACCTTAAAACCTAATGAAATGGCACAGGTTGCCAGTTATATAATGACTTTTGAAGGAACTACACCTGCGAAACCTAAAGAGCCAGAAGGCGATATCTGGAAAGGTGAAGGCACGCCACAAAATGCGGATGCCGCACCTGACGAAGTCCCTAGTACTGAAGAATAAGTGATCCTCTATTTCCTTAGTTAACATCAAAGGAATGGGATCAACAATAGATAAAATAACGAGACAAGTGGAAACTCCCCAAAACGAAAGCTTTAGAGATACTATTGGCACCCTGACTGAAGAAGGGAAACGCAAATGGGTCTTCCCTAAAAAACCTAGTGGCAAATTTTACGACTATCGTAAGTGGGTCAGCTATGGACTTTTGGCTTTCTTTTTATTGGCGCCTTTTATTAAAATAAATGGGAATCAGTTCTTAATGTTCAACATTTTAGAACGCCGTTTTAATATTTTTGGCTTCCCTTTTTGGCCTCAAGATTTCCATTTGTTTGTCATTTCGATGTTGATCGGGGTGATTTTTATTGCGCTGTTTACAGTCGCTTTTGGTCGGATTTTCTGCGGATGGATTTGCCCACAGACCATTTTTATGGAAATGGTTTTTAGACGTATTGAATATTGGATTGATGGCGATAGAGGTGCCCAAATGCGTTTGGACCGACAAGAATGGAATGCAGAAAAAATTAGAAAGCGCGCGATAAAATGGTTCTTGTTTTTAGTGATTTCTTTTGTGATTGCCAACGTCTTTTTAGCGTATTTAATAGGCAGTGACAAGTTGATTACTTACATAACTGATGGGCCAATGGTACATGCCAGTACTTTTATTTCATTGGCTATTTTCACCGCAGTATTTTATTTTGTTTTTGCTTGGTTTAGAGAGCAGGTATGCATCATTGCCTGTCCTTACGGTAGATTACAGGGCGTTTTGTTAGACAATAAATCCATTGTAGTGGCGTACGACCATAAACGTGGCGAAGCAGAGAATGGCAGAAAGAAATTCCGTAAAAATGAAGACCGGGAGGCACTTGGCCATGGCGACTGTATTGATTGTTTCCAATGCGTTAACGTGTGCCCTACAGGAATAGATATAAGAAACGGGACGCAGTTGGAATGTGTTAACTGTACCGCCTGTATTGACGAGTGTGACCATATTATGGAAAGCATCAATCTGCCTAAAGGACTGATCAGGTACGCCAGTGAGGAAAACATAGAGAATAAAAAGAAATTTGAATTTACACCGCGTCTCAAGGGGTACTCTGCAGTACTGCTCATTTTAACAGGACTACTTATTGGGATGTTAATGCTGAGAAATGACGTAGAAGCCCGCGTCTTACGACTCCCAGGCCAGTTATTTGAGCATAAGGATGACAACATTATCAGTAATGTATTTACCTACAAACTCATCAATAAAACGACCAGGGAAATTCCTGAAATCAACTTTAAATTGAGAAGTTATAAGGGAACTATAAAAGTGGTTTCTGCAGAAGACCGCTTTACGGTGCCTAGTCAGGGATTAGCAGAAGGAACGATGTTTATTGAAATTCCGCAAAGTGAATTGGGATCGGATAAGAACAAACTGATGATTGAGGTTTATAGCGATGATGATTTAATTGAAACGACCTCGGTTAACTTTTTAGGGCCAAGAAGTTATAAGTAATTAGAAGTTACTACTGCCCCGGCAGATTTTAAGTAACTTAAGAAAGTATACTATTAATTAAAAAAAGGTTCCTGCCTTGGCAGGACTATAAAGAATATGAAATTTAATTGGGGTACAGGTATTGTTTTGGCATTTATAGGCTTTATAAGCTTCATCTTATATTTTGTGATTTCTATGACGGTCAACAAAAAGTATGAGCATGATTTGGTTACTGAGAACTATTATGCCCAAGAGTTGGAATTTGAAAATGAGCTACACAAGCAGCGTAATGCCCAAACCTTAGATCAAGATCTCTTATGGGCGCATACTGAAGACGGATTGGTCATTAGCTTTCCAAAAGACATGTCCCCCTCAGATATTACAGGCAAAGTGTTCCTATACAGACCATCTAGTAAACAATTAGACTTTGAAAGTGCAATTTCATTGTCTGACCATAATTTGCTCATACCTGACAAACGTTTATTAGATGGTCGTTGGAACATTAAAGTCGATTGGCAATATAAAGGCAATTCTTACATATTCAAAAAAGATATCACCTATTAAATGCTCTGGTCTGCACTCATATTCGGTTTATTGGGAAGCTTCCACTGCGTTGGTATGTGCGGCCCTATAGCCTTTATGCTGCCTGTAGACCGTACCGATTCTACCAGAAAAGTAGTTCAGATTTTCACCTACCACTTTGGTCGTATTTTGGCGTACAGTCTGATTGGACTCTTCTTTGGTTTGGTTGGTAAAAGTCTTTATATTTTTGGCTTGCAACAGCAACTTTCAATTTTGATTGGTATTTTGATGATTGTCGTGGTGCTCATCCCCACAAAGACATTCAACACTTATAATTTTTCCAAACCCATTTACAGGATTATTTCTAAGGTAAAGTCCTCCTTAGGACAAGCCCTCAAGAAAAAAACGGCAGACACCTTTCTGACCATTGGCTTCTTAAACGGCTTCCTTCCTTGCGGTCTGGTATATATGGCGGTATTTGCCTCCTTGGCCATGGGAAGCGCTTTAGAAGGCAGTCTGTATATGGCACTTTTCGGTTTGGGAACCATTCCTTTAATGACTTCCGCAATTTATTTAGGAAAATTTTTGAATACCAGTGTAAAACAGCGCATCCAAAAAGCGATTCCTGTTTTTGTAGTCATCATCGGCCTTTTATTTATTTTACGCGGCATGGGCCTGGGCATCCCTTACCTCTCTCCCGCACCTGCTACGGAAATGGCTCAGGGTGACCTAGAATGTCATTAATATTTTATAAATTAGACCACAAATTTTAATGCGGATAATTTTGTCTTATATAGAATTTAGTGTATCTTTGACTAACCAACATTAAGATTATGTTTTCTAAAGCTTGCGAATACGGAATAAAGGCCTCTATTTATATCGCCACCAACTCTTATGATGGGCAGCGGGTGAGTTTAAAGGAAATTGCACAAAAGATTGATTCTCCGGAAGCATTTACCGCCAAAATTCTGCAAGATTTAGTAAGACACAAGATTATCAAGTCGGCTAAAGGCGCTTACGGTGGCTTTGAAATTCCTAAGAATGAAATTTCAGAGATTAAATTGTCACAAATTGTTAATGCCATAGATGGCGATAGCATTTACAGAGGCTGTGGTTTAGGCTTGCACGTGTGCGATGAAAACCACCCCTGCCCCGTACATGATCAATTTAAAGATATTAGAACGCAATTAAAAGACATGTTGCAAAACACTAATCTTGAGCAGTTGGCCTTAGACATAAAGTCTGGTGTGAGCTTTCTAAAACTTTAAAAAAAATTTGAATACAAATAGGATAGATTTATCCGAATTAAGAATTGTTTAATT
>Ga0114916_1001943_pt1 | contig 11191 bp, 3 predicted proteins | sample MalvirAntarct_66_FD_83501 | JGI IMG/M metagenome (GOLD analysis project Ga0114916, IMG submission 83501) | Marine viral communities from the Global Malaspina Expedition - Malaspina viral metaG Antarct_66 | ecosystem: Environmental > Aquatic > Marine > Oceanic | place: West Anvers Island... | reverse complement strand
ACTCCTATTTCATTTGCTTTTTTCTCTAAAGTAGATTCGGCTTCTATAAAACTGGAAAACGAAAGAAAATCATACTCCTTAAAATGTTTCTCAATCGTTGTTGAAAAAATGAGTTGATCATCAAAGTCGTCATCAATTAATATACAAATCTTACCTTGTTCTATCATGAAAATATAATTCTTGCAACAAGATCATGAAAAATTAAAGGATTGCAATTCAACTCAGGAAAAAATTATGAATGTAAGAACCGAATTAAGATCAAAACATTATCTCAATACATTCACGTGTCCAATTTCAATATGACGTTTATCGGACATAGTTTCAGTAAATTCTATCTTCCAGATATATGTTCCTTCAGGAACAGGCTGATTTTGGTAATAACCATCCCAGCCCTTATTTATATTATTAGTTTCATAAACGACTTCTCCCCATCTATTAAAAATCAGTAAATTGATGTCTCTAGGCTCAAAACCAGAAGTAAATATAGGCTGAAAGGTGTTGTTAGTTGCATCTCCATCTGGTGTAAAAGTATTGGGAACATAAAAAACAATTCTGTCTTTAATAGTAACTACAGCTCTTGCTGTATCTGAACACCCATACTCTGTTGTTGTTACTAATCTAACATCATAATCATCTGCTTCTGAGGGATAATCAACAACTGGGTTTACAAGCGAAGATGAACCAACAAAATAGAAATCCCAATCATAAAAATCTGCAAATGATGAGTTGTTCAGAAAACGAATCTCGGTATTCATCACATCAGGTTCTTCTGGATTGAAATTAAAATCAGCTATTGGATTATGGTAGACTTTGATGTAATCTGACTGAATAAATGTATCGACACAACCTTCTGATGAAGTCACTTTTAATTCTAAATCATAAAAATTTGTACTTCCACTATTATTCTCTAAACATTCACCATAAGATCCAGATGGACCGTTTTGGACTACAGTGTTTTCTAATCTCCATTCAAATTCAGATAAAGAAGAAGGATTGTCTACTGTGGAGGTAGAAACAATTTCGGGACAAATTGGAGAACAACCTTCTAAGTTCAAGCCTACAAAACTTGCCTCAGGTTTTGGATTTACAGTTACTGGTAAAGTTGTATCATTTACACATCCGTTATTTGAAGTTACAGTTAGTGTTGCATTGTATATTCCGGCAGATTGATAAGTATAATTTGGATTTTGTGTATTTGCTATACCCCCGTCACCAAAATTCCAGTCCCATTGAACATTTGAATTTGTTGTATGGGTGTTTGAAATCGTTGATTGATCCGTAAACTCTGTAGCAAAATCCAAACAAACGTCGGTAGGACTAAAATCAACTTCGGGAATAGGCCATACAGTTACATCTTGTTGCAGCGTATCTTTACACCCGTGATTTGTTGTAACAATCAGCTCAACACTATATACATCCTCAGAGTTATATGAATGATTTGGATTTTCGACTGTTGAATTATTCCCGTCATCAAAATCCCATTCATAATTAGTTATTAGATCATTATCGACGACTGAAACATTTGAATTATTTGTAAAATCAGTTGCAGCATCTTCGCAAACTGTTGTAAATATCCAGTCAGCAGTAGGTTTGGAGTAAACTATAACCCCTTGTGAAAGCGTGTCCCTGCATCCGTCAGAAGTTTCTACGATCTGCGTAATGTCATAAGTTCCAGATGAAGGGTAAAGATGTCCGCCATTACTCCCTGTATAGTCAATGGTGTTATCTGATTGCACATCCCAAAAAACGTTATTTATTGTCCCTCCATTCCCTTGTGCGTTACTTTCAAACAGAAGGCTATCTAAAAAACAAGCATTGACAAAATCAAAGTCAGCCGTTGGAAGATTGATTATAGTTGTCGAAATAGTTGTATCAGCAACGCAACCGCTCGCCGAAGTGGCTGTAAGATTTACATCATAATCACCTGAAGTTAAATACAAATGCTGAAAATTAGTATCATTGGTGATGTTTCCATCGTCTAAATCCCAATCATAAGAGGCAATTTGACCGTAGTCAATACTTGAACTATTAATAAATTCAGATGAGTCATTGAAGCATACATCATTTACAACAAAGCTAGGTATTGGATTTGGATAAACTTCAACCGACAGAGTCGTGTCATGAGTGCAACCATGACTATTGGTAACCAATAAATTAGCATTATGTAATCCGTGAGTACTATAAATATTAGAAGGGTTCTGAACATTATTGTCTACCATTCCATCGTTTTCAAAATCCCAATTCCAAGAGGTAATGGTTCCTGTTGCAGTTGTACTTTCATCAATAAAGTTTGTTTGTAAATCAGCACAAACTGTATCCGTTATAAAATTTGCTTGGGGTCTTGGATAAACATTAATCGTATCCGACTGGTAACAAATTGGGGAAAAACTAATATCATCAACAATAAAATCAGCTCCTGAGCAAATAAACGTCAATTCTCTTAAACAAATATCAACAGATGTAAGGTTTCCGGAATTCCAAATTTGATAGAATTGTGTCCAATTACACGCGGTTGAACTACTAGTTAATGTATCTCCAACGATAGCACCATTAAAATAAAAGCCTAACTGAGCGTAGCTATTGGCACTATTTCCATTAGCCATCCAAGCAGAGAAAATGTAATCTGTATTTGGTTGAATCTGTATTGTTTGACACCATAAATCAGCGCCTCCAGGCACACCATTTGAACCACAAGCAGCATCTACAATCATCATATTTCCAGTTCCTGAAGTGTGATCGGGACAACTTGCCCACCAAGCATTTGTAACATCTGTACCTATAGAATATCCTCCTTGAGTAGTACTGTTTGGATCATAATTATAATCAGAGCTAAACCCAATATTTCCATCTTCAAAATCGCCATTATAAACTAAGTTACTTCCAATTGTTCCTACTTCACAATAATATGTCCCAAATTGATCCACATTAAAAGTCTGAATCTCTGTACTATCTTGCCACTCGTAAAAATCGTATCCAGAGCCAGCATCTAATACAAAATCAGACACAAAACAAGTATCATTTCCGAGATTAATGCTATCTGCCTCAGGGATTACTTCGAAAGATTGAGTTATACTATCCAGATAGCACCCATAATCTAAAACAACCTTAACATCGTAAGTTCCTGCCGGAAGGGTAACTTGATAAGTTGAATCATTTGAGTCTGGATTGGCATTGTAAGCGTTTCCAGAAGGAGTGACATACCAATATTGGCCATATAAATCTTCATAATTAGATAAAGCCAATGTACCATCTAAGCTATTACAAAGTTGATTGTAAACAATATATTTTGGTGTCTGTAAGAAAAAGTTGGGAAATGAAGGCAGACCCAAATTGACACCTGTTGCACTTCCGTTAACATTTGTTCCCCCAACATTTACAGCATTATCTACATAGTTTGAAGCTACACCAAGTAAATCAGGATTATTTATGACACCTAAAAATGTTGTTCCAACCAACGCTAAATATATTTTTCCATCTGGACCTAGTTGTAGTGCACCTAATCTGTAATTGTGAGCAGCATTAGCCGTAGATCCAATATTTATTTTTGAAGCCGTAAAGTCTGCTTGGTTTGCAGTATTTAAATCGAGTTGATAAATATTCGGATTTGACAAGCAAGTATAGTATATAAATCTGCTATTTGGTGAAAACTCAAGTGAATAATGATCCCCTATAAAATCACCATATTTATAAGTCAATTGTCCAGTTAGCTTATCGAAATCATAAACGCTTACACCAGCATTCCGATTTGAATGCGCAACAATATCGCTGTTAGGAGTTGCTTTAATAGTTCCCCAGGTTCTATCTGTAACAGGTCCTTGATTACTTATTACTGGTGTATTTCCAACACCGAGGTTTGTAACAGGAAAAACTTTCCATGTGTTGTTTCCTACCTCTTTAGTCAAAAGCCAATAATCACAACCATTTTCATGTTTAGCGAAGTTTGCTGCTTCCACAGTTGTTGTTCCAATTAGGTGTGTGTTTTTAGTTGCAGCTACAACATCTCCATTCCCTGCATTTGCCGTCATATCCACTTCTGACCACCGAACACCGTTTGATCCATTTTCATAATCAACCGTACAAATGATGTACCCATCAAATTGTCCCAAAGCGGGGTTCCAAGTACCTGGTTTGGGACAAACAACTGCAGATTGAACGGAGCTTGGATTTCCTAGCAAGCCAGCACCATTAGGCATAACATTGTGGTTTCTATCGTAAACGAAAGAGCCATCAGTATAAAACAAAAGGTTTCCGGTCTTATCTGAAACACTTGCGCATCCTTCGAAAGTACTGAGTTGCCCATCAAACACAGGAAGGGGATTTCCACTGGAGAACTCAACACCAGCATAAGTGCCAAAATACCAGTTAGAACCTTCCAATTGCGCTAAGGCAATAGTACATGAAACGAATAGAAAAATAACAGTTAGTAAACTTCGCATTACGCTATCAATAGTATTTAACCTTCTACCATTTTGAATTACAGCAAAAGATTTTAATTTTTAAATGAATCTGTCGATTCTTTATTAAAGTAGTCTGTTCTTAGTATTTTGAGTGTAATTATTACTTCAAGACATTTACATGCCCAGTATGTGTATGCCTCTTATCAGACATAGTTTCCTTAAATTCTATTTTCCAAACATAAGTTCCATCCCTTACAATCCGATTACTTTCAGCACCATAAGTACCATCCCATCCAATACTTGCGTCATTTGACTCAAACACGATATCTCCCCAGCGATTGAATATTAACAAATTAAAATCACCTGGATCAAACCCATGTGTAAACACAGGTTGAAAAGTTTCATTGAAATTATCATTATCAGGAGTAAAAGTATTTGGCACATAGAATATAATTCGATCCAAAATCTCCACTGTAGCCCAAGCAGTATCTGTACATCCTTCGTTAGTGATTGCTATTAACTCAATTTCATAATCCTCTGGTTCCGCAGGGTACTCGATAACCGGATTAACATCAGTTGAGTTCCCTATACCAGTAAACGACCAGTTATAAAAATCAGCATAAGAAGAAGTATTTGTGTAAGTAACAATAGGATCAATTACATCAGGGTTTTCTGGCAAGTAAAAGAAGTTTGCTATTGGATTGTGATATACCTCAATATAATTTGGCTCATTATGAACGTCCTTACATCCCTCATTAGTTGTAACTTCCAATTCTAGTCCATAAAAAATTGAATTACCTGTTTCATTATCAAAACAGTCTCCAAAAACGGGACTTGCACCGTCAACGATTGTACCATCGCTTAATCTCCACTCGTAATTCACGATATTTGAAGGTGCATTTACAACTGAAGTTGAAGTAATTTCTGGACAAATCGGAGCACATCCATTAAGCTCTACTCCTGTAAAGCTCGCTTCAGGTTTCGGGTGAACGGTTACTTCTAAGGTTGTATCATTTACACAACCATTCGAGGAGGTAACTTCTAAGTTGGCATAAAAAGTTCCATCATTTGAGTAACTATGTACTGGATTCTGAACATTTGAACCGTTTCCATCACCAAAGTCCCATGTCCAACCTACTAAATTATTGTTGGTATAGGTATTTGAAATAGTCGACTCATCAAAAAACTCTGTATCAAACTCTAAGCAAACATCAGTTGGTGAAAAATCTACAGAAGGCAGAGGCCAAACTGTTGCTGTTTGAGTTAATGTATCAGTACAACCATAGTTGGTAGTTACAACTAATTCTACATCATAAATATTCTCACCACCATAAGTAATTGTTGGATTCTGGGCAGTTGAGGTATTCCCATTTCCAAAACTCCATTCCCAGTTCGTTATTACATCACCATCAACATCTTGTACTGTAGAATTATCTACAAACTCACTTGCATCTTCAAAACATACTTCATCAACATCCCAAACTGCTTCAGGTAGTGGATAAACCACTATTTCCTGTGTTATTGTATCAGAACAACCGAAATCCGTAATAGCATAATGAGTTATATCGTAAAAACCTGCCGCTGGATAATCATGCTGTCCTGTAGAGCCAGTATAGTCAACGTAGTTATCAGATTGTACATCCCATAAATACTGATCGATCGTTCCTGAAGCAACATTTGACGTACTTGTAAACTCAATAGCTGTATTGAAGCAAGCATTTATAAATGTGAAGTCCGCAACAGGCTTTGGAAATATTTCCACTGGTATAACTGTATCGTGTAAACATCCACTTTCAGTAACTACTTCAAGAGAAATATTATAAACACCGTGATTTGCATATAGATTAGATGGATCTGTATCTACAGAAGTATTTCCATCACCGAAATCCCAAGCATAACCAGTAATATTACTAGGGTTATCAACGGTAGACTGATTAATAAAATCTGCGGCGTCATAAACACACTCATCGTCAACTGTGAAAGAAGCTTCAGGAGTAGGATATATAATATAAGTTTCACTATGTGTCGATACACAGCCATATATACTTGTAACTTCAAGTTCTACGTTGTAAGTACCGGGGTTATTATAAAAATTAGACGGATTCGCATTAGTGGAGGTATTTCCATCGCCAAAATCCCATTCGTAGGACCCAATTTGATTTGCAGCAGGTGTCGTACCCGCTGAAGTAAACAGGATTGAATCATAGGCGCATTGAGTGGAACCACCATAAGCTGGATTCGAGTTAGGTGTAATAGCAATTTGTGGAGCTGGATCAGCATTAACTATTATATCGTACTCTTCTTCGTAACAACCGTTAGAAACGGTAATAGTACCTGTCTCTGTAGTATTTACTTGTGGCGCTGTAAACGCTGGAACTTCAGTAACTCCATCAGCTCCTAGTCCAATATTTGTATTTGTATTTTCCCACGTAATATTACTTCCAGTAAATTGTTGTGCCGGCACGGCTTCTCCAGAACAAACATTAACATCTGCAATTGGTGTCATAGGAGCAGCTGGAGCCGGAATTGTGAAAAACCCTGTACTAGCGGGATACATACCTCCAGAACTCTGTGTAAAAGCATTATTACCAGAAACAACAGTAATGTCAACCACGTCACCAGGTTGTGCACCCGGGAAATCGTAAATCACCCAATCCAACTCAGTATTAGGCCCTTGCCCAGTAGCAAAAGAAGTTGCTGGAGTTGCACAATTTGGAAGATTGTCAATTGTAGTATTATAAATAGCTCCTGCCGGTGAAGCAGTTTGATTTGTAACAACACCATTAATTGTAGTCGTAATAGTCATTGTTGTGGAGTTGGGATTTTGAGTACCATGCCAGTGCTCAACGTATAACCTCAGCTGTCCATCACAACTCACACAATATGCAACTTGTACAGAGTGCGAGAATAGATTATTACAAATGAATAATGCAATTGTAAGAATAATTGATTTTAAAATTTTCGTAGTAGTCATTGTAGTATATATTTTGTTTAACTTATATCTTAATAAATTTTATAGTTCCTATTTTTCTCGAAACCTCATCTAATAAAATAACTCGGTAATTCCCAGTACTTAAGTGTTTGACATCAATTTGATTATTTTCAATATTGAAATCCTCAATCTGATAAACTAAATTACCCTCTAAATCAACTATTAAGATAGACATAATTTGCTGAACTAAAGAAGGATTATTCGAATAAAATGAAATTTTTTCTTTTGCAGGGTTTGGATAGATCATTACATTTCCGATTTGCATATCTATATTAGACACATCTAATTGACAGGAATCTACGAAATAACTGTATTCGTCATAGCCTTCACATCCATTTTGATCGACAGTATTTACAAATACAGAGTAACTTCCTGGTGTGGATGGAGTCTGAGAAATTAGAGACCCATTATCATTTACAGACCATTGTATTGAAGAAAAATTCTGACTAATCTGGAAGTTTAATTCTTGACCCACACAAATTAGTTCTAATGAATCTAAAAGAAGAATTTCAGGGTTAATTGGCTCCACAACCTCCACAAATACTGAATCACTTGTCAGAATTGCTCCACACTCATGCGTAACTTCAACTGAAAAGTAATATTGTTCTGCTAAAAGATTGGATGTGCTAACCGTCATTACTGAATCCGTTGAAGCGTCGTTCCATAAATACTGATTATAAGTTGGAGTAACCCATAAATTAATAGTATCGCCTAAACATATAGGGTTTGAGAAATCATCATTAATAGTTGGCTGAATCACCTCTACAACTTCTATTTCTATAGAATCACTAACAGCTTGACCACCACAGTTATTTGCTACCTCAACATAATAGTAATGTGTTCCTACACCTAATATTTGGGAGTCTATAATTACTAAAGAATCTGTTTCGCCATTAGACCAAAGATAAGTGTCATAAGAATTATTCAAGGCCAAAATTATTGAGTCCCCTTCACAGATAGGATTGTTCGCATCGACTATCGAAATCAATGGTGTGAATACATCTGAGTCAACAAATATTGAATCAGACATGCCAGCACAACCGAAACTATTCGTCACTTCCACCCAAACCAACTCTTCAGTACTTAAGATCACTGAAGCCGAATTTGAGCCATCAAACCAATTATAGGTTGTATAACTGTTATTAAGATCTACCTCTACGGTCTCATTATTACAAAAATTCGCTGATCCATTCACATTTAAAACTGGTTGAGGAGTGGGATATACATCTATGGTTATTGTATCTGAATAAGTACATCCATAACTGTTTTCTGTATCGACAAAATAAGTATACGTGCCACTCTGAGAATTCGAAATTAAAATTGAATCTTCAGTATCCCCTGTAGACCAAGAGTATAAAGTAAAATCATCATTAACATTGATATCGATATTATCTCCTTGGCAATATAGGGTTTGATTAGGTGTAAAAACAATCGGAGTAAACGGATGAACCACAATCTCTACTGTGTCAGAATTTCCAGCGCAGCCATTTGTATCAACTGTTTCTAAATAAAACTGGTAGTTACCTGGAGCAACGCCCATTAAGTTTAAATCAAAATTACTAGAACCGTTCGACCAAATATAAGAATCAAATAAGCTAGAATCTGTGGAAATATAGATATCATTAGAATAGCATAACACAGATGCGCCTGAATAATTTAATTGAGGCTTAATTGGATCACAGAATTGTGCTAAAAAAGCATCATCATCGCCCCCTTTAATCTCTTGGTGAGCGCTGACACTGGATATCTCGTTTGTACTCGAAGTGTTACCAACTATAGAAAAAGTAGATTGGTTCTGATTAATCAAAATATCTTTTGCTTCGTCAAAACCTGCTCCTCCATAGTAGGTCCCCCAATCTTTTTGGCCATCTGCTAAGATTTTCGAAACAAATGCATCATAAAAGCCTGAGAAATTAATTTGATACGCTTCAGCAGTTGAAATATTTGAAATACTTCTTGTTACACCTGTTAAAAGAACGTCTTCATTATTAAAATGATCAATTCCATAAATAAAATCATCATCCTGCCCACCAACATAACTAGCCCAAATAATACTTCCTTGGTTTGTGAATTTTGCAATAAACCCTTCATTCGTATTACCTGGAGAATTTTGATATCCTTGATTAAAATGTATTCCGCTACTACTTTGTGTATCTCCAGTAATATATATTCTGTTAGAATCAGTAACTGTTATTGCATTAGCTATATCATCTTGCGCGCCCCCATAATAAGTACCCCATTCTAAAACTCCACTAGAATCAAATTTCGCAAGAAAAGCATCTACATTTCCAGCATTTAATTCTTGATGAACTCCAGATGTAGCGATACCTGAAGTCGAATATGTTAGTCCAGTAATATAAACATTGTCATCTTGATCAACTCCTATTCCTATTCCTTCGTCAAATGAATTTCCATAATATGTTCCCCAAATAAGATTTCCAGAAACATCGAACTTGGAAAGAAAAGCCCCAGATATACCTGAGAATATCTCAAGATGCGCTCCTGGAGTAGCAATGTTAAATGTACTCGAAGTATGACCTGTTACATATATATTATTTTGACTATCAAAAGCAATATCATCAATAAAGTCGTGCAGTTCTCCTCCATAGTAAGTACTCCAAATTAATTGCCCCATATCATCAAATCGTGCTAAAAATGATTCATCATTATCAACTGTATTTTCTTGATGAGCACCTGCAGTAGCCATATTACTGCTTAACGTGTTTCCTCCGAGAAATACACTACCATTACGGTATTCAATTGCCAGACCTCGATCGTAAGCAGCACCGCCAAAGTATGTTCCCCAAACCTTAGAACCAGAACTATTATATTTCACGATATACGCATCAAAAAAAGAATTCAATGTTCCTTGGTGTGCTCCTGTTGTCGAGATAGCATTCGAACTTCGGGTTTGACCAGCAACATAAAGGTTACCCATTTCATCATCACAAACCGCATTTGCAAAATCTTCCATAGTTCCTCCGATGTATGTTCCGAAATTTCGATTGGGAACAGGGTCAATAACCAAGGTATCACCTTCTCTCATTATATAATCAGTTTCAAAGCCAAACAAATTACTCTCTAAAATGGAATATTTCACATTCACCTCTACCTCACTTTCACCAGAAACATAACTCATTGGTATTGTCTCTTGAATCTCACCAAGAGGAGCAGTTATTTTTATAAATTCTGACGAAGACTTTATTGCAAAGGGGCTATTGTAAGAAAGCTTAATATCAGACAACTTTGCCCCAGGATAGAGAATAAAGTTATACTTAAAACCTTGCTCTGTAACAAGAAATTCTACATCTATATTATCATATATATTTTGATATACTACTCTCTCGAACTCGTGAAGTAAATAGTGCTTATCAACTCCTTTGTACAGATTTCCAATAAATTGACCTTCATCAGTGACAACTTTGAAACCCTTATTATAATTTTGAAAAACTATATCACATCGGTTAAAAGCTATTTCAACGGATTCCTTTTTTTCTAATGGATTGTGATCTTCAGATTTAGAATCTCTTATTTCGTAAGAAAAGCCGTTTCTATTTAAAGCAATCAGCATATTTTGTCCACGATGTTGAAAAAGAAGATTTTGTACCTCTGCACCGTTCTGATCTTTGAACTGCCCTTCATTTTTGATAAATGAAAATGCATTCAACGAAAATAACAGCAGTAGTGGAACGATTATTATTCCAATATTAAGAGATATTTTAGTTTTATTTTTCAATTTTTTTTCTTCTATTAAAACATATTTTTTAAAAAAATTCGTTACAAGTCATCAAGTTTAGACTTT
>Ga0114916_1001941_pt1 | contig 11201 bp, 7 predicted proteins | sample MalvirAntarct_66_FD_83501 | JGI IMG/M metagenome (GOLD analysis project Ga0114916, IMG submission 83501) | Marine viral communities from the Global Malaspina Expedition - Malaspina viral metaG Antarct_66 | ecosystem: Environmental > Aquatic > Marine > Oceanic | place: West Anvers Island... | reverse complement strand
GAACCCCCCCAGCTTCTCCAGCGCGATGCGAGTCACCACTTGAATGGAGGGCACGTCCTCGACGTGCAGAATGCGCAGCAAGGGCTTCACTCGGAGGCCCCATTCAGCGCATGGCAAGGCAGCTCGAACCAGAAGCAGGCCCCAGCACCGGGCGTCGAGTCGAAGCCGATCACGCCGTCCATGTGCTCGATCAGCTCCTTGCTGATCGCCAGGCCCAGGCCGGTACCGCCTTGCTTTCGCGTATCCGACGAATCGGCCTGGGCAAACTTGCTGAAGATGCGCTCACGAAAGGCCTCGCTGATGCCGGGACCCTTGTCGCAGACGCTGACCCGCACCCGCTGCGGGTCGATGAGCTGGGCGCTCATGGCGACGGTTTCGCCGGGCGGGGAATACTTTGCGGCGTTGGACAGCAGGTTGCTCATCACCTGTTCCAGACGCATCGCGTCGACAGTGATCGACACGGCCGGGCAATCCCCCAGCTCGATACTCACCGCATGGCTTTCTGCATAGCCCTGATTGCTGCGCAGCGCCTGCTCAAGCAAGGGTTGCAAGGGCTGCGCCCGCAACTCAAAACGCATCTTGCCGGCGTACAGCTTGTCGATGTCCAAGAGGTCGTCGATCAGTGTGCTCAGCCGTTTGCTGTTCTGGTGGGCAATCTCCAACAGCTCCTGCAGGTGCTCGGGCACCTCGCCCATGACCCGCCCGCAAATCAGTCCGAGCGATGCGGTAATGGACGTCAGCGGGGTGCGCAGTTCGTGGCTGACAGTCGAGACGAAGTCCCGTTGCAGGTTCTCGATCTGCTTGCGCTCGGTGATGTCGTGCAACACCACCACCGCACCGTTTTGCTGACCGTTAGAGGCGTACATCGGATCGGCGTTGGCCAGCACATAGCGCGGCGTGCCATGCAGCACGATGGCCATCTCCAGGTTCCGGATGTGCTCGCCACGCAAGGCGCGTATCAGTGGGAGCTCATCCGTCACCATCGGTGTGGTGCCGTCCGCATGATAGAGATGATAGGCATCGGGCCAGTGCTCCGGCTCAATCTGCTCGGCATCGAGGCCGTGCCAGCGGCGGGCGGAGTGGTTGAACAAGGTGAGGTTGCAGTCGGCGTCGCAGGCCACTACCCCTTCGGACAGGGCCTCGAGCAGGCGTCGATTCATTTCCTGTTGCTTGTCCAGCTCCAGCTGCTCGGCCTTGCGCTCGGTGACATCGGTCACCAGCCCGTGCCAAAGCACTGAACCGTCTGCTTGACGCATGGGCGTGGCGCGGGCTTCAACCCAGATTATGCCCTTGCGAGGATGGTCGATCCGGTGCTCGAAGTGCCACGGCGTCAGGGTCGAGGCGGCTTGGCGGATGCTCGCCAGTACATGCTCGCGGTCCTCGGGGTGCACTCGCTCGTAAATCGGCCCGATGCTGGGCGCCATCTCGGCGGCGCTCAGACCGTAGATGTCTTCGACCCCCTCACTGAGGTACGGGAACGAACTGTTGCCGTCGGGGCGCCAGCAGAACTGGAACAGCATGCCGGGAACCTGCGCCGCGATCTGCTGCAGGCGCAGTTGCAGGTGTTCCTGGTGGGCCAGGTCATAGGCACTGACGATGTAGCCGCGCAACAGCTCGCGCTCATCGTGGATCGCCGAGACATTCAGCAGCACCGGCACGCCACTGCCGTTGCGGTGCAGCAGACGCCACTCGCGCATTTCGCGGCGGCCTTCGAGCAGCGGTGCGGTGAGCACGGCGAATCCCGGCTCGATGGGTTCGCCCAGCGCATTGCCGAGAATGGTCGCGCGGCGCTGCAGCGCTTCCTCCGGGAACAGCACTGACGTCAGCGGCTGGCCGATCAGCATCTGCTCGGAATAGCCGAACAGGCGCTCGGCGGTGGGGTTGACGCCCGATATATGCCCGTCGTCGGTGGTTACCAGCATCGCGCTCGCGGCGCTGTTGAGCAAAGCCTGTTGCAGCGCCGCTTGCTCGGCGTAGCGGTGGGCCTGCAGGCGTTCTTCGAACAGCCGCATGATCTGTCGACTGAGGCGTTCCAATGCACCGCGTTGCGCTTCGCTGAGCTGTCGCGGCTGACGGTCGATGACGCAAAGCGTGCCGAGGTTGTAGCCGTCCGGCGAGATTAGCGGCGCACCGGCATAGAAGCGGATGTGCGGGTCGCCGGTGACCAACGGGTTATCACAAAAACGCGTGTCCCGATGCGCATCCTCGACTTCGAAGACGCCCTCGCCTTCGATGGTGTAGGTGCAGAACGACAGCTCTCGCGGGGTTTCACTGACCTCAAGGCCGAGGCGGCTCTTGAACCACTGGCGATGGTCGTCGACCAACGAGATCAGCGCGATGGGAGTGTCACAGATGTAGGCAGCCAGCTCGGTGAAATCGTCAAAAGCGGTTTCATCTGGCGTGTCGAGAATCTCGTAGCGCAGCAACGCTGCGAGTCGGGACAGCTCGCGGGGCGGGGAGGGGGCAGGTATCGATTTCGATGACTCCATCTGGCTGGGCTCTCTCGGATTCAGGGCCAACGGCTTACTTGCCGCCAGCCTCCCAGATGGCTTGGATCTGGCTGGCCAGGCGCATCGGATCGAAGGGTTTGACGATCACATCGCAGGCACCAAGGTTGCGCAGGTGCTCAATCTCGCTTGGCTGTACCTTGGCGGTCATGAACACCACCGGGACCTGTGTCAGATCGATCCGCTCGCTGAGCCGGGTGAGGGTTTCGGGGCCGCCCATTCCGGGCATCATCACGTCCAGCAGGACGAACTGTGGGGCGAAGGCTTTCACCACTTCAAGCGCCTGGTGGCCGGACGAGCACGACTGCACCTGATAGCCCCCGATCGCTTCCAGCGAGACTTTGACCACCGCCTGAATGGACGGATCGTCCTCGACATGCAGAATCCGTTTCAGCTCGCCCATGCGAGACCTCCAACAAAAGCGTGCCTGGCGCGCTCGAAAGTAAACAGTTTGCCAGCTTGCTCATCGGCTGACGCGGCACACTAGAAAAATAGTCGCTTAACGGGCTTCCTGCATTGGCAGCTCGAACCAGAAGCGTGCGCCCTTTTCCCGCTCCGAGTCGAAACCGATGCACCCGTTCATGTGCTCGATCAGCTCCTTGCTGATGGCCAGGCCGAGGCCGGTACCGCCCTTTTGGCGGGTATCAGACGAGTCGGCCTGGGAAAACTTCTGAAAAATTCGCTGGCGGAAGCTCAGGGGAACGCCGGGGCCGGTGTCGTCAACGATTACGCGGATGTGATCACCATGGCGCTGGCTGCTTAAGGTTACGACTGCGCCTGACGGGGAGAACTTCGCCGCGTTGGACAGCAGGTTTGCCAGGACCTGCTGCAGGCGGTGCGCGTCCACGCTAACGGTTGCTGCGGCTTGCTCGCCCAGCTCGATACGCACTCCGAGCTGTTCGGCATAGGCCTGATTCGAGTGCAATGCCTCTTCCAGTATCGGCGCGAGAGGCTGCGGCTGAAGCTCAAAACTCATCTTGCCGGCAATCAGCTTTTCCATATCCAGCAGATCGCCGATGAGTAATCCGAGGCGTTGGCTGTTCTGTTGAGCGATGCCGAGCATTTGCCCCATGGCCGGCGGAACCTCGCCAACGGCGCCGCCAAGGATCAGGCCCAATGCCCCGGAAATCGACGTCAGCGGAGTGCGCAGCTCATGACTGACAATGGATACGAATTCGCTCTTCATGAGATCGACGCGCTTACGCTCGGTGATGTCGCGCACCAGCCCAATGAACTTACGCTCACCGCGATGGCTGATCTCCGAAACACGCAGCTCGATGGTGAACAGTTCGCCATTACGGCGAACCGCCTGCAATTCGCGGTTCTGCTCCAGGCTGCGGCCTTCCCCACGTCGTTCATAGGCCTGTAGGTAACCATCATGGGCCGCACAGTGGGGCTCGGGCATGAGAATCGACAGGTTACGCCCAAGCACTTCCTCCTCGCTGTAGCCGAAGGTGCGTTCTGCGGCGTGGTTGAAGGTTTCGATCAAGCCGCGCTGGTTGATGATGATGATCGCGTCGATGACATTAGCGATCAGTAGGCGTACGTAGCTCTCGCGCTCATGGGCTTCGCGTTCGGCCAGTGCGCGGGCGGTGACGTCGCCGATGAAGCCGTCGTACCACTGCACCCGGCCATCGGCATCGCGCAGCGCGCGACGGTTCTCTTGCACCCAGAGTGTTTCGCCCTCGGCGTTGATCAGCCGGTAGGTGCGCTCGAACGGGTCCGCGCCATCGTCCTCTAGACTCACGCGGTCTTCTGGGTGGATCAGGCTGCTGTACTGCCGGGTGCCTGGCGCGACGAAGTCGCTGGCGGGGTAGCCGGTCAGGCGCTCGATGCCGTCGCTCAGATAGCTGAACGTGCGTTCGGTATCGACGCCGCGGCGGTAGACCACGCCCGGCAAATTGCTGACCATGCTGCGGAAGCGGCTTTCGCTCTCACGCAAGGCGAGCGTCGCGCTCATCAGCGGGGTGATGTCAGCGATGAAGCCATGCCAGAGGACGGACCCGTCGCGCAGGCGCTCGGCGTTTGCGCGCACTTCGACCCAGATCAGTCCCTTGCTTGGATTTTTGATGCGGTAGCGCGTAGCACCACTGCCCAAAGTGACTACCGAGCGTTCGATCGCGGCTCTGAGATTGGGGCGGTCAGGGTCATACACGGCGGCAAAGGCAATATCCGCGTTTTCGACCAGCTGATCCGGGCTGATTCCGTACAGTTCGCGTGCACCTTCACTGGCATAAAGGAAGCTGTAGCTGCCGTCGCCGGAGCGCTTCAGTTGGTAAACCATGCCCGGCAGCAGGCTGGTGATTTTCTGGCCACGTTCGAGCAGGCGACGGCGGGCGCGCTCCTGCTGTGTGGAACGGATTTGATGAACGCGCTGCACGATGCCGCGGCGGTGCAGCATGAACCCCAGCATGAGCAGCAGTGCTTCGGCGATGAGCCACGCCAGGCCCCATTTCAAGAGCAGGCGGCGTTCGGCCTGTTGCTGCTCACGAAGTGCCAGGGTGATGTCGCGCCAGACCAGCGCAACCGCCATGGGCAAGCGACCGGGACTGTACTGGGCCCGGACGTCATGCAGTGGAATCTGGTTGAGCAAAAAGCTGCGACCGTTTGATTCAAGCATGCGCAGCGCTTGCCCTGCTTCGGGTGCCGGGAGCGACTGCTGCTGCGCCCATTGCAGGATCTGGGGTGCCGAGTAGGTATCGAGCAACCAACCGCTTAAGCTCTCAAGTTGGATGCCGACTGGGCGCGCCCAGAGCACTTCTTCCAGTTCGGCACGGTTGACCAGCAGACCCAGACCGGCATTCAGCTGATCGCCAAGTTCGGTTAGATCCGGAAGAATCTCGAACCCCACCTCCAGCGCGCCGATTACTTCGCTTTCCAGGCTGCTGCTGGCGCGTATTGGAACGATCGCGCGGTTACCGGCGCTGTGTTGGCCGATGTCCAGCCCAGAGACGATCTGTCCCTGGGACAGGGCCTTGTAGAGCAGCGGCCGGCGGTCGGCCACCGCGTCACCAAAGGCGTCCAGGTCCTGCATGCGCAGCAGGGCGATCCCTGCCTCGCCCCAGTAGAGCTGCAGTTGACGGGCACCGTGGGCCTGCATCGCCGTCCAGGTGGGCATCAGCGACTGGATCAATTGCTGGCGTATGCGCGCCATGCGCGGGCCGTGCCATTGGGCCCCCGCTGTGATGGCCCGGTCTGCCTGGCGCACCAGGCGCAAGGTTTCGGGATTGGCACTCAGTGTTCGGGCAATCAGCCGGGCCTGTTTTTCCAGGCCTTGCTGGGCGCTGCGCAAGGCCATCGCCTGCAGCTCGCCCTGTTGCGCCGTTTGCAACGACCAGAGGGTGTCCCGGGCCTGAAAATCATTGAAGGCCAGGCCGCCGAAGAGCACGGCCAACAGCAGGCTGCCGATGCCAAGTAACCATCGAGGACGGGTGGAAAGCGGGTGGGGGCTCATGGTTCTGTTCTGGGCAAAGATCGGTGCGCCCACGCGGCTTAGCGAAGGACAGGCGTCCGAGCGGACTGAAATAAAGTGATGGCGATATGATATCGCGTAAGCGCAGTCCATTGCTCTTGCGTATCGGCCGCGCGGGCTTTTTCTGTCAGACCCTGAAACGAAAAAGAAACGCTGAACGACAGGCGGCGGCTAATCCAGGCAGGCAGGGTGGATAATGCAGCCAGGTCCGCGTTTGCGGATCGGTTTTTCTACACCGCGAGGCAGCGACACTATGTAGTACACCGGTTTTCTCGACCTTTCCGCCTGGCAGGTGGTTGCGACTACCCTGATTCTGACCCATGTCACTATCGTTGCGGTTACCGTCTATCTGCATCGTTACTCCGCTCACCGCTCACTCGAACTGAATGCGGTGCTCAAGCATTTTTTCCGCTTTTGGTTGTGGCTGACCACGGCGATGAATACCCGCGAATGGACCGCTATCCATCGCAAGCATCACGCCAAATGCGAAACCCCGGATGATCCGCACAGCCCGGTGCAGAAGGGCTTGAGCACCGTGTTACGTCGCGGCGCCGAGTTGTACATGGAAGAGGCGAAGAATGAGGAGACTCTGCGAATCTACGGAAAGAACTGCCCGGACGATTGGATCGAGCGCAACCTGTATTCGCGCTTCCCTAACCTCGGCATCGTGCTGATGCTCGGCCTCGACCTGGCGCTGTTCGGCGTGATCGGCCTGACCGTCTGGGCCGTGCAGATGATCTGGATTCCGCTGTGGGCCGCGGGTGTGGTGAACGGGTTGGGGCATGCTGTGGGTTACCGCAACTTCGAGTGCCGCGATGCGGCGACCAATCTGGTGCCCTGGGGCATCCTCATCGGTGGAGAGGAGCTGCACAACAACCATCACACCTACCCGAACTCGGCCAAGCTCTCGGTGCGCAAGTGGGAGTTCGACATGGGCTGGGCCTGGATCAAGCTCTTCAGTTTGTTCGGTCTGGCCAAGGTCAACCGCACCGCACCCATCGCCCACCGCGTTACGCCCAAGCATCAGCTGGACATGGACAGCGCCATGGCCATTCTCAACAACCGTTTCCAGATCATGGCGCAGTACCGCAAGCTGGTGATCAAGCCGCTGGTACAACTCGAACTGCAGCGCGCCGATGCCTCCGTGCGGCATCAGTTCCGCCGGGCCAAGCGGTTGCTGTCGCGTGAGCCGAGCCTGCTGCAGCATGATCAGCAGGTGCGTATCGAGGTGATTTTGGAACAAAGCCAGCCGCTGCGGGAAATCTATGAGCAGCGCCTGGCCCTGCAACAGATCTGGAGCCGCACCAGTGCCAACGGCCACGACATGCTGGCCGCGATGAAACAGTGGGTACAGGACGCCGAAGCCAGCGGTATCCAGTCCTTGCGTGAATTCGCGGGGCACCTGAGAACCTACTCGCTGAGACCGGCTGTCGTCCAAGCTTGACCTCTGATCGGCGCGACCTGTGACTGGCGCGCCGGCCGGAACTTTGCCTTCTTGCCACTCTCTCAACTGCATTCTGGTGTTATCGCGACAGTGACCCAGCGGGTCTCCGCCGGTGCCTGACGCCAATATTTGGAAGCAGGTATGAATCTGGTGAAGCAGCGAAGCGACACGGGTGTCGGGATTCTTCCGCCGACCGAGGCGCAAACTCTTTTGGCATTGATGCACGCGCGTGCCGAGGTCGAGCGCTTGAGCGAACGCGAGCAGTTGTTCAGCACCCTGATGAGCGGGGTCAATGCTGTGCTCTGGGCGTTCGACTGGCAGGCTCAGCAGATGATCTACGTCAGCCCTGCCTATGAGCAGATCTTCGGCCGCTCGGCCGCGTTATTGCTGTCCGATTTCGGCGAGTGGCGCAACAGCATCTACCCAGACGATCTGGATTACGCCCAGCAGAGCATGCTCGATGTACTCGACAAGGGCGCGGTCGAAGAGCGTGAGTACCGCATCATTCGCACCGATGGGCAGCTGCGCTGGCTCAGCGACAAATGCTTCATTGCGCGCAATGCAGACAGCACGCATGGACCGATCATCGTCGGGATCGCCGAAGACATCACTGAAAAGAAGCAACTTGAAGGCGAGCTGCAGCGTCTGGCTACGATCGACGTGCTGACGCAGAGCAGCAACCGGCGGTACTTCTTCGAATGCGCCCAGCGCGAGTTCGATCTTGCCCGGCAGTACGCCACGCCCCTGGCGTTCCAGCTACTGGATATAGATTATTTCAAGCGCATTAACGACACCCATGGCCATCAGATGGGCGATCAGGTGTTGCAGCGGGTCGCCCAGTGCGGTTCGTCGGTGCTGCGCCGCGGTGATCTGTTTGGCCGGATCGGCGGTGAGGAGTTTGCTTTGCTGCTTCCAGGCTGTCAGCCGGACCTGGCCGAGCAGATTGCCGAACGCTTGCAGCGAGAAATCCAGCGATTGGTCTTCACCAGCCCAGACGGGCAGCGTTTCGGCGTCACCATTAGCCTGGGCGTTACCTACCTCAGAGCCAGCGACCCCGATCTCAGCGCCATGTTCACCCGAGCCGATGCTGCCATGTACACCGCCAAACGCCTTGGTAAGAACCAGGTAATCGTCGGCTGAAGCGATTGCGCTGCAAAAAAAAACCGCTGCGTAGCCTAGGGCTGGCAGCGGTTTTTAGTTTCGCCGGAGTTCAGCCTTTGTGTGTCAGCGTCGCGATTGGCTGTTGCTGGGTGATGCAGTGGATGTTGCCGCCACCCAACAGGATTTCACGACCGGGCACCATGACCACCTGATGTTGCGGAAACAGCCTGGACAGGATGGTTTCGGCTTCGGCGTCCAGCGGATCATCAAAGGAGGGCGCGATGATGCCGCCATTGACGATCAGAAAGTTCACATAGCTGCCGGCCAGGCGAATCGACGGGTCGCGCGGCTGACTGCCAACCAGCGGAGCCACGCCAGCGCATTCCGCGTCCGTGGCATGCAGTGGCCCTGGAATCGGCATTTTGTGCACGATCAGCTGACGGCCCCAGGCGTCGGTCGCCGTCTTCAGCACTTGCATGGCGGCCTGACAGCGCTCGTAGTTGGGATTGTCGCGGTCGTCGGTCCAGGCCAGCAGCACTTCGCCTGGGCGAACGAAGCAGCAGAAGTTGTCCACGTGTCCGTCGGTTTCATCGTTGAACAGACCATGCGGCAGCCAGATCACCTTGTCGATGGCCAGGTAGTCGGCCAGCACCGCTTCGATGTCACCGCGTGACAGGTGCGGGTTGCGGTTGCGATTGAGCAGGCATTCTTCAGTGGTAATCAGCGTGCCTTCGCCGTCGACGTGAATCGAGCCGCCTTCCAGCACGAAACCTTCGGTGCGGTAGCGATCGCAGCGTTCGAGTTCGAGAATCTTCTGCGCCACCTCATCATCGCGCTGCCATTCGCTGTACAGCCCGCCGTCGAGGCCGCCCCAGGCGTTGAAAGTCCAGTCGACGCCGCGTAGCCCGCCCTTGCCATTGATCAGGAAGGTCGGTCCTGTATCGCGCACCCAGGCGTCGTCGGTGCTCATCTCCACCACGCGTATGCGCGGATCGTCCAGCTGCGCACGGGCGGCGAGGAAGTGCTGGGCTGTCGCGCAGACGGTGACCGGCTCGAAGCGAGCAATCGCTTTGGCGACCGCTGTAAAGGCCGCCTGCGCTGGCGTGGCCTGCTCGCGCCAGTTGTCCGGGCGCTGCGGCCAGACCATCCAGGTCTGACTGTGTGGCGCCCACTCGGCAGGCATGTGGAAATCGTCGGCACGCGGTGTCGTGGTCAGAGTGGTCATCGGTTTACCTAGGGGCGGCAATCTATCGTGGCCGGTTGCGAACGGCCGTTCATTAGCGGCGATATATCTGACCACGGCGGACGACGTTCAGCCGCAACGCGTGGTGCGACTGAACGCTTTGCCGATCAAAGGCCAGACTCAGGACTCCAGCGAGCCGTCCAGCGTTTTGATCGGGCTATACAGGTTTGGACGGCGATCACGGAACACGCCCCAGGCGCTGCGGATGTGCTCGAGTTTATCCAGATCAAACTGATGGACCAGCACGCCCTCGCTGGTTTCGTCCAACTCCTCGACCTTGGCGCCAAACTGGTCGGCAATGAAGGATGAGCCGTAGAAGGTAATGTCGTAGCCGTCCTGCTCTTCGCGGCCTATGCGGTTGCTGGCGATCAGCGGCATCAGGTTGGCGCCGGCATGGCCTTGTTGCACACGCTGCCAGTGATCGCGCGAGGTGATGCTCGAATCGTGCGGCTCGCTGCCAATTGCCGTCGGGTAGAACAGCAGCTCAGCACCCATCAGCGCCATGCTGCGCGCAGTTTCGGGGAACCACTGGTCCCAGCAGATGGCCACGCCGATCTTGGCGTAACGGGTATTCCAGACCTTGAAGCCGGTGTCCCCCGGGTTGAAGTAATACTTCTCGTGGTAACCAGGGCCGTCCGGGATATGGCTCTTGCGATAGACGCCCAGCACCTTGCCGTCGGCATCGATGATGGCGATCGAGTTGAAGCGTGCTCGCCCAGAGAGTTCGAAGAAGCTTACCGGCAGTACCACTTGCAGCTCAGCGGCGACCTTCTGGAAATGCTGAACGGCCGGGTTGTCTTCCACGGAAGTGGCCAGCTGCAGGTATTCAGGGTTCGGCTTCTGGCAGAAATACGGCGTCTCGAACAGCTCCTGAATCAGGATGACCTGCGCGCCCTTGGCTGCAGCCTCGCGGACCAGCTTCTCGGCATTGGCGATATTTGCTTCGCGATCCCAGGAACAGGCCATCTGGGTGGCGGCAACGGTGACGGTACGGGACATGAGAAACCTCGCGGATGCTGGCGTAAGGGCAGCCCAGGTCGGGCATGGCGAAATCTATTCGATAATTATCCGGAATAAAAGCGCTTTCTATCGACTCGTTTAAGGCTCTGGTGTGCCTTATCCAGATAAATATCGGTTAATGCGGTGCGGCTCGCTTCGGGAGGAACGGCGGCAGGTACAGCCCCAGGTACGCGTCGAATACCCGCATGCCTTCCTCTGCCATGCGTGGCGTAATGCCGCCATGCAGGTGCACCGAGCGCGCATAGACACGATCGCCAAGCTCCATCGCCAAGGCGAACACGTCCACCTCGTCGGGCAGCACTGGAAGCTGGAAATGCCGTTCAAAGAGGACCTGCATCAACCCGGCGAGTTCGATGTCGTGCTGGCGGTCAGCCTGGGTGACTTCCGCCAGACCGTGCTGTGCCAGGATCAGCT
>Ga0114916_1001939_pt1 | contig 11212 bp, 8 predicted proteins | sample MalvirAntarct_66_FD_83501 | JGI IMG/M metagenome (GOLD analysis project Ga0114916, IMG submission 83501) | Marine viral communities from the Global Malaspina Expedition - Malaspina viral metaG Antarct_66 | ecosystem: Environmental > Aquatic > Marine > Oceanic | place: West Anvers Island... | reverse complement strand
TCTCAATATCGACAGTGAAACTTTCCGCAATATCATCTTTATCTGCCCAATATTTAGAGGTAAGAATTTTATACTTATTTTTTTCAGGATTCTCTATATTCCAAATAAACTTGTGAGCATCTACAAATTCGGCATCACCTTCTAGTTGTTCAGAAAAAAGTCTTTTGATTAAACAGCTTTCTTTTACTCCTCCTGCAAATATTTTAGCTAGAATTTCTTTATCTGTTCCAATTTCAACATCATCATCGTCAAGTACTTCAAAAGTAACTTCTGTCGCTTCTGTATTAGGGAATTTTCCATTATAGGCCTTATACAAGAGTTGATTTATATTGAATAAATCGTAATGTAAACTAGGTTCAGGATATTCTTCAGCTACTTTATCTACAGTCATTTCATGCGAAATGGAATCAATTTGACCTTCGTTTAATTTATCTCCGAGTTTATATTCTAGTAAAATGCTTGCAGCTTCATTCGTCTCAAAATCAGAAATTGCCATAAAAAGCATTTCTTTTAGATTTTCCTTTTTCACATTCTGCGCATCCGGAAAGTCAAATTTCGCTAAGAGCTTTGAATAGTCTTCGTTTGTCCAGTAATCTTTAATTTCATTTAATGTTTTGACTTCTTTTACTTCTACTTTCATTGTATTGTAATTTTATAAAATAAATTTGTAACCATTTTTGACTATTCCTTAATATAGTTATAAGTAAAGGCGTTTCCAAGGTTTTGAGCGTATATTTCAGTAGGAGTATTTCTATATTAACTTCAGAGCAGAACGAACAATCCAAATCTGTAAACTGAATATGTCGTGTAACAGGGTCTGAATAATTACAAAGCCTAACAGATTAACTTTTTCTTCAGAATAAATTAAATTATCAGCGAGACGAGAAAAAAACCGAATGAGTGATGAAATATATAAGTAAATGCAATCTTATCTGTGATTATTTATTCATTCTTTTCGTTTACCTTAACCTTCAACGGATCAGTAGATTCGTAATTCTTAATTTCAACAATCGATGCAGGTAAACTAAAGCCTTTTGAAATTAATACTTCTACAACATCATTCATAACTTGAGAGCGAATAGAATAATGTACAGAACTTCTGGTTGTTTTAAAAGTATCTACCCAGAACTGCACTTTTATATTTATTGTATTTGTAGCTAATTCATTAATCGTAACACCTGGTTTTTTATCTTCCTGAAGAACTCCCTCAATCTTACCGAGAGTTTCAAATATTAGTCTAATAGCTTCCGTAGGGTTGTTCTCATAAGCAATTCCTATTTCAAATTCATACCTTAAAAAACCATCAATCGTGTAGTTATGCAGTGGGTTTTTTAAAATAATTGCATTTGGTAAAAACACATCCTTGCCATCACCTGTTTTAATAAGCGTTTCCCGAATACTAATGTCTTTAACAAAACCAACTATTCCATTTATTTCAATTAAATCATCTAATTTGAAAGGACTTTTGAATGCGAGAATGATACCAGCTAAAAAGTTTTCTCCAATATCTTTTAATGCAAATCCAATTACAAATGTTAGGAGACCAGCGCCTGCCAAAACTTTATTCGTAAATGAATCTAGACCTAACAAATACAAACTAACAAATATCACAATAGTTTTTAGCACAAAACTGATGATTTGAGATATAAAAGTTGCTGTGATATGATTGGGAGACTTGTTTACGAGTCGTTTTCTAACTCTACGTTTTGCGAAGTTGGCGATTATAAAGCCCACGACAATGAATAGAAGGGTCAATCCAAGATTGATGTAGTTTGTTTTGAAGTATTGGATAAAATTATTGTAGAATTCTGTTGCGTTTTCCATGAACTAATGTTTGGTCTTTTTTGAAATTAGCTTCACTATAAATATAGCTAAATTTTTGTTTTAGCTTCAGTTTACATATATCCTCAGACGAAACATGTTAGTTGAAATATTTAATTTAACTTCCTACTTCCAATTTCATCATTATATCGATCTGCTCATCATTACCTAACTTAAAAATATGTTTATCAAACTCGACGAAGCCATTTTTCTTGTAAAAATTTATCGCTTTAGGATTTTCTTCCCATACTCCCAACCAAATATAATCCACATTTCTGTGTTGCGCCACTTCGAGTACTTTATCGTAAAGTATCTGCCCTATCATTTTTCCGTGATAGTCTTTTAAAACATAGATTCGTTCAATTTCAAGGGCTTTATTGTCCTTTAGCTCTGTTTGAGATTCTCCAAAGTTTACTTTTAAGTAGCCAATTACTTCGTTGTCCTGTTGAGCAAAATATATTTCAGCATTTTCGTCGTTCAATTCAGTAGTTAGTTTGGCTGTAGAAAATTCTTCACTCAAATATTTCTGCATATCTTCTTCAGTGTTTCAATCTGAAAATGTTTCGTAGAAGGTCTTTCTGCCAATTTTTTGTAATTGGGAGATTTCATTAATTGATGCTTTTATTATCTCGATGTTTAGCACTTTATATTTATATTTTCTCTAAATCAATCTGTTTTTTAACCCATTGAATATAACGTGTTTTTTTGAAAGCAAACCATTTTTGTCGATATTCACCCGAATTATCAATTTGCCATTTAAAGTTTTGAAAAGGTTTTCGATTATTTAGTGCATTAACCAACTTGTCCTGCATTCTTGTGTCAGTAACGGAATCAGCAAAATCAGCCATTATTTGAAAAGACTCACGAGATTCAAGTATTTCAAATTCAAAATAATCAGCCCAGTTTTCATCAATTTCTTTAGATTCTTCTTCCCAAGGCTCCTCCTCTGCCCCAATCAAATTATCAAAATTGGGTAAGCTCTTTATTTCTCCGGTCTTTTGGTTATAAAAACATCTCATTCCTAGATCCAGATCATCAGCAATTTCTTCTATTTGTTTTTCAGTTAATTTCATTTTTCTTGGTCTTTTATAAAACTTGAAGTTAACGATCTTAAAATGGAGAATCAAGTATTTCAAACTCTGGTGAAAAATTCACTTTTCTAACTTATATTCTTTTACTTTTCAAAAATACAATCTAATTAAATAACCTCTAATACTCTCCAACAAAACATTTATAATCAATCAAAATCTCCATCCATAGCTTACATTTAAAAATAACCTTAGAGTCCAACCCTTTATATTAAAGTGACTTATATATTTTATGTCCGTATATCGAGGGATTGAATCATAAACACGTGCAATAAATAATTCAACGATTAACTTCAATCTGATAAATCATATTTATTCCTAATTAAATCGGGTACATTTTGATTGTCGACAGAATAAATATCCACTAGTGTAAACTCATAGGTCGACTCATCAAAGAAGCGTTTATACTTAATAAGTCCAATGCCTTTTGCGTAATAAGAGTATTGATAAAAGTCTTCTACGCTCAGAACTTCATCCTTGTTTTTTATTTGTCGGATAATAAATTGATCTTTAAAGACTAACGCTTCCACTTTTTGATTATTGAAGTTTGTTTCATAAGAATTACCAGTATAGGTTCTCTTTCTTTTCATTTCCTCCTTAACAGATGCAGAATATGGATCGTTAGCCGAGTAGCCCCAAATAACACTAGAGTTTTTGTTAAGTTCTTTCCTGAAAGTTGTTGGTGACTGGATTGTTGCTCTTATCGGCGTAATATATCTTGAATCATCATAATAATATCTGATGTAATCTTTAACAACAGCAGAATCTATGGTAATCTCCTCTTTCATCCATTCGAGTTTCCAGGCAGTTCCATTTACATCTTTGGAATATGCATCAGTAATCATGTAAGTTTTCCCCAAAGTATCATGTACTGACAATACCCAGTACATTTCTTGGTTAGCTTTATTAGTTGGTTTATAATGATATACTTTTGTATCTCTCAAATCTTCAATAGGAAAATAATAGTCCATAGCATTGTTCACTTTCCCTTTCGGCTCACCAGGATGATCCTCACAGCTGCAAAGAAATACAACTAAAAGCGATATGACGATCACTGACAACTTCAAACTACTTCTCTATTCCTTCTAAATCCAACAAAAATGCATATTCTAAAGCAACTTCCTTGTATCTTTCAAATCGTCCAGAAGCTCCTCCGTGTCCAACATCCATATTGCAATACATGTATAAGCGATTCTCGTTGGTACGTAAATCTCTTAACTTGGCAATCCATTTTGCAGGTTCCCAATATTGTACTTGACTATCCCAATAGCCTGTTGTAATCAATACATTAGGATAATCTTTTTTCTCAATATTGTCGTATGGAGAATAGGATTTGATATAATGATAATACGTTTCATCCTTTGGGTTTCCCCATTCGTCAAACTCTCCTGTTGTTAACGGAATACTTTCGTCTAACATCGTCGAAACAACATCTACAAAAGGAACTCCAGCGATGATTCCGTTCCAAAGATCTGGACGCATGTTCATCACAGCTCCCATCAATAATCCACCAGCACTTCCGCCTTGTGCGTACAAATGGAATTCGTCTGTATAGTTTTTATGGATCAAATATTCTCCGCACGCAATGAAATCGGTAAAGGTGTTTTTCTTCTTCAACAATTTTCCGTCTTCATACCATTGTCTGCCCATCTCCTGACCTCCGCGAATATGTGCGATAGCGAAAATAAATCCTCTATCGAGTAAGCTCAATCGAACAGAACTAAAATAAGGATCCATTGAGTAACCGTAAGAACCGTATCCATATAAAAGCAAAGGCTGCGCTTCGTCTTTTTTCATATCTTTTTTGTATACAATTGAAATCGGAATTTCTGTTCCATCGGAAGCGGTTGCAAATAAGCGTTCTGATTGATAATTGTCAGGCGAAAATTCATCATCCAGAACTTTGGTCTGTTTCATCAAGGTACGTTTCTTCGATTTCATGTCGTAATCATAAACACTTGCTGGTGTTGTGAGGGAAGTATACCCAAATCTCAATATTTCTGTATCGAATTCTGGATTTTGTCCAACGTTTGCTGTGTAAGTCGGATCGTTGAATGAAATATAATGTTCTTCAGAGTTATCCCAAGGCATCACGCGAATTTGCGTCAACCCATTGTTTCGTTCTTCAACGACCAAAAAATTCTTGAATATTTCGATATCTTCTAATAAAACATCTTCTCTGTGAGGAATCACTTCTGTCCAGTTCGTTGTATCTGTCTTATCGACTGGAGTTTTCATCAAACGGAAGTTTTTAGCATCGAGATTGGTTACTATATAAAAATGATCACCAAAATGCTCTACGTCATATTCTAAATTTCGCTTTCTCGGTTGAATAATTTTCCATTCTCCATCAGGATTGTTTGCATCCAATACTCTTAACTCCGATGAAAGCGTCTGATAACTTCCAATCATTATATATTCATCAGATTTCGATTTTTTAACACCACAATTAAACGTTTCTTCAGTTTCTTCAAAAACGAGTTCATCATCTTCTGGATTTGTTCCAAGCGTATGTTTGTAAACACGGTATGAACGCAAGGTGACAGGATCTTTACGCGTATAGAAAATGGTTTTATTATCATTTGCCCAAACAGCTCCACCAGTGGTGTTTCCAATTACATCACCTAAGATTTCACCAGTTTCCAAATTCTTCACCGACAAAGTATACTGACGACGAGAAACGGTATCTACGCCATAGACCAAGTATTTGTTATTCGGACTCACAGAACGACCAGCAATATTGAAATAAGCGTGCCCTTTCGCCATTTTTGGTCCATCCAGCATGATTTCTTCCTTTTGAGGACCTTCTTCCGCCTTTTTTCTCAAGTATTTTGGATAATCATCACCTTCGTCAAATGTCTGGTAGTAGGTATATCCATTTTTCTTAACAGGAACAGATTCATCTTTTTGCTCGATTCTTCCAACAATTTCGTCATACAGTTTGCTTTGCAGTTCCTCTGTATGCTTCATGGATTCTTTCAAGTACTCATTCTCAGCATTAAGATAATCGACCACTTTTTCAGTTTGCTCATCAGGTTGAACGGCTTCTTTTTGTTCATCAGACAAACGCATCCAAAAATAAGGATCAACTCGTGTATCTCCGTGTGTTGTGATTTCGTGATTCAGTTTTTCGGCTCTTGGTTCAGTAAGTCTATCTTGCATTGTATCGTCTTCATTCATATTCTCATTACAACTTAAAAGCAGCGTCAGAGCTCCTCCAAATATTAAAATTTGTTTCATACGTAGTCCGTTTCGAACGAAAATACTACTTTTAAAGGAACAAAAATATATTCAATGCGATTATTTCAATATCTATTAATAATACTCTTCGCTTCTGCACTATTTAGCTGCGAAAACAAGAATGAACAAACAACGATTTACCTCGTTCGACACGCAGAAAAAGACACAACGGTAAAGAATGATAATCCCCCTTTGATTCAGGAAGGCAAAGAAAGAGCTGAGCGATTAGTAGATGAATTAGCCGATGAAAAAATCAAGTATATCTATTCCACAAAGTACGATCGCAATATTAATACTGTAAAACCGCTTTCTAAAGCTAAAAATACAGAGATTCAAATCTACGAATGGCACAAATGGGAACCAATGCTTGATTCGTTGAAAACCATCCCCGGTACGCATGTTATTTGTGGTCATGGAGATAATCTTCTCCCAATGATTGATTTTCTTGGTACTTCTGTTGGGAAGGATGAGTTAGGGCATCAAGAGTATGATAATTTGTTTCGGGTTGTTTTGGATGGTGGGGATGTTAGTGGGGAGATTGTTAAGTTTTAGGGGTAATCTTTTTTGTTCTCGCTTCGAATATCCTCCCTCTGTATCTCCCTCCGAAGGGAGAAGCCCAAGGAGTAGCATCACTGTTTCAGAAGAACATACTTGTGAAAAACAAGATTAATTAAGTTTTTTTTGCGAATATTAATGTTTCCCCCTTTTGGAGGGGGATTAAGGGGGAGGACTCTCTGGCACAAAGATTTAGATATTGCTATTCTTCTTTTTCAACCCTTGCGCCAAAACAAGAAATCTCAATTTCGCGAAGCACAAAGCCAAACACAAAGCTAATTACTAAAGACCTACCAAATATCTAAACATGCAACTCCTTCGTCCCTCTGCCACCAAGCTCAGTATTCCTCCAACCATCAAAGGCATTAACTTGATTCTTGTCCGGTTTTTCTACAGTTGTTAACCAATAGCGTTGATAAAAGGGTCTGTTTGTAACGGGGATTGTGAATGTGAGGACTTGACCGTTTCTTTCTACTGTGAATGCTTTGATGTCTTCCAGGAAGTAGTCTACCCAGCGGTGGAGGTCTGCGTTGACTTTGACTCCGTTTATTGCTAAGATTTCGTCGTTTAACATTCCTCCTGCTAGATCATAAGCACTTCCAGGGTAAATGGCAACGACTTTTGTTTTGTTGTCTTGAATTACTTTCGCTCCGAGCCATGCAGCAACGGGGTCTTTTACGGGTTCATGATTCATTTCTAGTCCGATGGTTTCGAAACAATCTACCAATAGCGCGGCATAGGCTTTTGTTCCGTGGATGTATTCTTCAAAGAACCAATCGAACGAATCTCCAGCGACATTTTTAATGGCATCTTTATAATCTGATTCTGAAACACCGACACCTCGTTTACCGAAGTTAAAATAGAGACTACGCATCACATCATCGAGACCCTTTTTGTTTTTCGTTGCTTTTAAAATGAGTACATCCATAATAAATGCGATCAAACATCCTTCTGTGTAGATGGAAACTTTTCTGCCGGGAGCGCCTAACTCGTATCCGTCAAGCCAGGTGTCCCAAGACGATTCTGCTACGGAGTAATTAAAGCGTCCAAAGTTGTCAAAGTGTCGTTGCAATTGTGAATTCATCTCATTCAAATACTGATCGAGATTAAAAACACCTGCTTTATAAAGCATCAAATCGCCCATGTATGTTGTAATTCCTTCAGCGATATAACCAAGTTCACTAAAGTTTTCCTGTGTGAAATCATAAGGCATCATCTCAATCGGACGAATAGATTTCACGTTCCATGTGTGATATAATTCATGTGAACTTACACCAAGGAGTTCTTTGTACAGTTCGCTAAACACAGCGTAACTTGGTCCGAGCGTAATAACAGTACAGTTTTTATGCTCAACACCGTGATAAGCTTTATACGGAAGGATTTGAAAGAAAAAGTGATATTCCTTTGTTGGAAATTCTAAGAACTTTTCAATTTGTTTATCGGTAAACTTGACAAAATCACTGATCAGCATATCCCAATCAGGTTTGATGATACCGTTAAACCAAAGATTAAACTTTGTCCCTTTCACTTCATAAAACGCATGTTGAAGCTGACTCGAACAAATGAAAGGACTATCAACTAATTCATCATAGTTCTGTGCTGTGAATTTATTATTCTTCGTCTCCAAAGAGTTTGCAACATCCCATTCACTTGGAATATCTAATTCAACAGTCACCTCCCCCTCTATTTGATCAGGATTAAAAATGCAACAATTCACAGGATTCACATACAATTGAGATGCATCAAGAAAAGTAGAACCTGCATTTAATTCGTTAGCATAGAAATGATAATCTACAACAAAATCCTTTACCCCGTTTGTATCAATCTCCCACGTACTTTTGCTGATTTTGATGAAATCTAAACGTTTACCATCTTTTTCAAACACTTGAAAATGCTTTACTTTCTTGGCAAAATCAGCCGTTTGATAACGCCCTGGACGCCAAGTTGGGAATTCTAGGATTGTTACGTCTTCTTTTGCTTTAAAAGTCGCTTTTATTTGAATGAATTGTTGTTGCGGAGATTTTACGCTGAATTGGTAATGCATGATGTGAATTTGTTTGAAGGTTTTCTCTGCGTTACGTATGGGCGTATTGCAATACGCCCATACGTAACGCAGAGAAAACACATTTTAAATATAAAGAAGATCTTAACTCGTAAACAACATCTCTCTCAATTTTGGGAAAGGCCATAGTTCATCGTCTACGAAGACTTCTAGTTTATCGCAGTGGTACGCGATTTTTTCGAAGTGAACTTTCACAGTGTCGCGATATGCTTCAGATTTCTTAGCGATGTCATCTATTGCATTAGCTTTCTTTCTACACTCTAACATTTCGATAGCGTGAGCTTGCATTTCGTTCATGTGAGTGGATAGTTTTTGCAATATATAACGCTGTTCTTTTGTACCTGCTGCAGCTTGTTTACCGAGAAGGTTATTTAGTCCTTCGATATTCTTAATTAACTTATTTTGATAATTAACGACTGCAGGAATCACATGGTTTTGCGTTAAATCGCCAATCAAACGAGATTCAATCTGAACTCGCATAATATATTTTTCATATTCGATTTCTTGTCTTGCAAGTAACTCTCTTTTTGTAAAGACATTCATTTTTTCGAAGAGATCAATTGATCTTTTCTCTTCCCAAACTTTAAGAGCACTTGGTGTATCTCTCAAGTTTTTAAGACCTCTTTTCTTCGCTTCCTTCACCCATTCTTCACTATATCCATTTCCTTCAAAGCGAATATTTTTAGATTCTTTGATGAGTTTTTGAAGTTCTTTTAGAATAGCTTCGTCTTTACCATCACCTTTCTTGATACGAGTATCGACATCTTTCTTGAAAATCTCAAGTTGATTGGCCATGATGGTATTCAAAACGATCATTGACTGTGCACAGTTCGCAAGAGAACCAACAGCGCGGAACTCAAACTTATTTCCTGTAAAGGCAAATGGCGAAGTTCTGTTACGATCCGTGTTATCTAAAAGGATCTGAGGAATTTTACCAATGTTTAATTTCAGTTCTGTTTTATCCTTTGGCGTCATCTTACCCGCTTTGATATTCTCTTCGAGATCATCTAAAACTTTTGTAAGTTGAGAACCTATAAATGCTGAGATAATCGCAGGAGGCGCTTCGTGTCCACCTAATCTGTAGTCATTCGATGCACTTGCGATTGACGCTCTCAATAAATCTGCGTTATCGTGAATTGCTTTGATTGTGTTAACAAAGAACGTCAAGAACTGAAGGTTGCTCTTTGGGTTTTTACCTGGCGCTAATAAATTCACTCCAGTATCTGTAGCCAACGACCAGTTATTGTGTTTACCAGAACCGTTAAGTCCGGGGAAAGGTTTTTCGTGAAGTACTACTCTATAATCGTGTTTACGCGCAATTTTTTCTAACAAATCCATCAGCAGAAGATTGTGATCGTTAGCAAGATTACATTCTTCAAAGATTGGAGCACATTCAAATTGGTTTGGTGCTACTTCGTTGTGTCTTGTCGTAACAGGAATTCCCAAACGAATCGCTTCACGTTCGAAATCACGCATAAAAGCAGTCGTTCTTTCAGGAATAGAACCAAAATAGTGATCATCTAACTGTTGTCCTTTCGCTGGAGCGTGACCAAAAAGTACTCTACCAGTCATCATTAAATCTGGACGCGCATTGTAGAATGCCTTGTCGACCAAGAAATATTCTTGTTCCCAACCTAGTGTGGCACTAACTTTTGAGACATTTTTATCAAAATATTTACATACAGCAACAGATGCATTTTCAACAGCCGTTAATGCTTTAAGTAAAGGCATTTTATAATCCAGTGCTTCACCTGTATATGCAATAAAAATTGTTGGAATGCAAAGCGTATTCGCTATAACAAAAGCGGGAGAAGATGGATCCCACGCTGTGTAACCACGCGCCTCAAAAGTATTTCTGATTCCGCCATGTGGAAATGAAGACGCATCAGGTTCCTGCTGAACTAGTAACTCTCCACTAAACTGTTCTATAGCCCTACCGGGTCCTACTGGTTTAAAGAAAGCATCATGTTTTTCAGCAGTTGCACCTGTTAGGGGTTGAAACCAGTGTGTATAATGTGTTGCTCCTTTATCAAGCGCCCAGTCTTTCATAGCTGAAGCAACTTGATCTGCTACTCTTCTTTCGATACGAGTACCTTTAGTACTGGCATCTTTAATTGAATTATACGCTTCATCCGGCAGATACTCACGCATTACTTCAAGATGAAATACATTTTCACCGAATACCTTAGAAATTTTACCTGTTTGATCAATTTGTTTTGGAACACGATGCAAAACATCTTGATACGCTTGCTTACGAACTGTTGACATGACTAAAATATTTATATTTTGGACAAATGTATATAATTTTCAGGGGGTGTTGTTTATATTTTTATCATTTTTTATCAACAAGACCCTATTTATTTTGGGGGTAAAAATATTATATCATGTAAATTCACGATCAAAACACTATTGTTAGGTATGCTTGATATTTCAGTTAGTCTATTAC
>Ga0114916_1001938_pt1 | contig 11216 bp, 8 predicted proteins | sample MalvirAntarct_66_FD_83501 | JGI IMG/M metagenome (GOLD analysis project Ga0114916, IMG submission 83501) | Marine viral communities from the Global Malaspina Expedition - Malaspina viral metaG Antarct_66 | ecosystem: Environmental > Aquatic > Marine > Oceanic | place: West Anvers Island... | reverse complement strand
CCTGTTATCGCCCCTCTTGGCGTCGATGAAGAAGGCAATACTTATAATATCAATGCCGATTTGGTCGCTGGTAAAGTCGCCGAATTCTTGCAGGCAGAGAAACTCATGCTATTGACCAATATCAAAGGGGTACTGGGTCGTGATGGCGAAGTCGTGACTGGTTTGACGCCTAAGACTGTGGACAGCCTAATTGAAGATGGTACGATTTCAGGCGGCATGATTCCTAAAATTCAATGTGCGCTTGATGCGGTTCGTAGCGGCGTAAAAAGTGCCGTTATCGTCGATGGTCGCGTACCGCATGCCACGCTGTTAGAGATTTTCACTAACGAAGGTGTTGGTACACTAATCAGTCGAGATCTAGGCTAATCATTGGCCAAATAGTAGGAGTAAATCATGGCATTGTGGCTTTGGTGTCTACTTTTTATCTTAGAAAGCTCGTACTGCTGGTGGATTATTGGCTATGGTGGCGCAAAATGGATAGAAGGGTGGAAGTCATTTTTCCTCATTGAGTGGTTTGCACTAGATTGGAATGCCGAACAAATTCGCTTTTACATCTTGCTTATATGGCTCGCAAGTGTGATTTGGTTTATTTTAGGTGTTATAAAGCCCGAGCTAAGAGGTTCTTAGCTCGGGCTTTATTGATGGTAGCAGTAGGCTTTTACGAAAAAACTTTATCAAACTCGGCTTCATCAAAGCCACATAATAATATTGGCTGATTTTTATCTACCCACGCACCTTCAACTATCGGACGCTTAATCATACTGGTATTTTCAATAAGTAAATCAATGGATTTATCCACATCGCTATCCGCCGCTTGCTTTTCAGCATCTTCTAGCTTACGCCATGTCGTTCCGCGCTTGTTTAATACTTTATCAATACCTAGGCTATCCACCCAGCGCTGTATCGTTTCTTTATCAATATCTTGTTTTTTATAATCATGAAAGTTATAGCTAACGCCCAACTCATCAAGCTTGGTAAAGGCTTTTTTCATGGTGCTACAAGATTTGATACCGTAAATAGTGATGGTCATAATGTCTCCTTGTCAATGAACGTTACTGTTTATTATACTCAAATAATGCTTGAAGCTGGCACATGGCAAATGTAGATATCGGCAAGCGCCGAATATAAGCCGAAAAGCCACTAGGTAATCAATGAAAGGCGACATCCTATCGTCGCAATTTTCGCCAAATTACGCTATGCTATGGCATTATAAAATTTCACCCCATTTATCTGTAATAACCGATTCCGAGCCAACTATGACCAACGCCGTAACAGCAGAAACTGCTAATACTAACCATGCTAATAATACTTCTAGCGACAAGACCCAATATCAGCCGCAACTTATCGAAGCGCAGCAGCAAGCCAAATGGGCAACAGATAAGCGTTTTGAAGTCAGCAATGAGCTAAGTGATAAACCAAGCCGTTATATGCTGTCAATGTTCCCGTACCCAAGCGGCAAACTGCATATGGGTCACGTACGTAACTATACCATCTCTGATGTGTTGAGCCGTTATTATCGCCTTAAAGGTTATGAAGTCATGCAGCCAATGGGCTGGGATGGTTTTGGCTTGCCAGCAGAAAACGCGGCGATTGCCAATCAGACGCCGCCTGCTAAATGGACGTTTGAGAACATTGACAGCATGCGCGCGCAGCTAAAATTGCTTGGCTTGTCTATTGACTGGTCACGTGAATTTGCCACTTGTAGCCCTGAATATTATCAGTGGGAGCAGTGGTTGTTTTTGCAGTTATATAAAAAAGGCTTGGTCTATAAAAAGCTTGCAACCGTCAACTGGGATCCAATCGACAATACTGTATTAGCCAACGAGCAAGTCATCGATGGTAAAGGCTGGCGCAGTGGCGCTATGGTCGAAAAGCGTGATATTCCGATGTATTATTTTAATATCACTGATTATGCTGATGAGTTGCTTGATGATTTGGATCAGCTAGAGGGTCATTGGCCTTCTGAAGTTATTACCATGCAGCGCAATTGGATTGGTCGTAGCTCAGGTATGGAAGTGCATTTCCCTTATGAGCTGGCTGGCCAAAGCAATAGCTTAGACGTCTTTACCACTCGCCCTGATACCTTGATGGGTGTCACTTATGTTGCCGTTGCTGCAGAGCACCCGCTAGCCCAATATGCCTCCGAGAATAATAAAGCGATTGCAGATTTTTGCGCCCTTTGTAAAAAAGGTTCGGTTGCAGAAGCTGATCTTGCTAAAGCCGAAAAAATCGGTATGGATACGGGTCTAACCGTGACCCATCCATTGACTGGCGAAGAAGTGCCTGTTTGGGTTGCCAATTATGTACTTATGAGCTATGGCTCAGGTGCGGTAATGGCAGTACCTGCTCACGATGAGCGCGACTATGAGTTTGCAACCAAATACAACTTACCGATTAAACAAGTCATTGACATTCCTGCAGGGTATTTCGATGATATAGAAGAAGGTAATGACAATCGTGCTTATACCGAGCGTAATACCTTAGTCAATTCAGGTGAGTTTGATGGCATGGATTTTGAGCAAGCGTTTGCAGCCATGCTTGCTAAGCTTGAGCCACAATCTCTTGCTAAGAAAAAAATTCAATACCGTCTACGTGATTGGGGTGTCTCGCGCCAGCGTTATTGGGGCTGCCCGATCCCAATGGTTAACTGTGAGCATTGCGGCACCGTGCCAGTTGAAGAACAAGATTTACCGGTTATCCTACCAACTGACGTCGTCCCTGACGGTCGCGGCAATCCGTTAAAAAACATTCCAGAATTTGTAAATACTACTTGTCCTAAATGTGGCAATCCTGCTGAGCGCGAAACCGATACCTTTGATACTTTTGTGGAATCAAGCTGGTACTATGCCCGCTTTGCCAGCCCAAATGATACGACCAATATGGTCAATAAGTCTGCGGCGAATAAATGGTTACCAGTTGACCAATATATCGGTGGTGTAGAGCACGCCGTCATGCATCTTCTTTATGCACGCTTCTTTCATAAGTTGATGCGTGATGAAAACTTGGTATCAGGTGATGAGCCATTTGCCAATTTAATGACCCAAGGTATGGTACTTGCGGGCACCTTCTATCGCGTTAATGCTGATGGCAGTACTACCTATTATTTCACTAAAGACATCGATATTGACTTTAACGAGCGCGGTCAGCCCATTAAAGCCATCTTAAAATCAGATGGACAGCCAGTGACGATTGGCAAAATCGAAAAAATGTCTAAGTCAAAAAACAATGGCGTCGATCCACAGATAACCATCGATAAATATGGCGCTGATACCGTTCGTCTTTATACCTTATTTACTGCCCCTGCTGACCAAACGCTTGAATGGTCAGATGACGCACTCAAAGGCCCTTATAACTTTGTTAAAAAGGTCTGGCGCATTGCTTCTGAGCATATGCAAGCGTTAACCGCTGCCAATTTAAGCCTTGATACTCTGAATAACGGCACGCTCAATAGTGACGCCTTAAATACAGAGGGTTTAAGCAAAGAAGCCAAAGCCTTGCGCCGTAAGACGCATGAAACTATCGGCAAAATTGATAGTGACTTGGGTAAGCGCCTAGCACTAAATACCCCTGTCTCTAGCCTGATGGAACTTGCTAATGAGCTGAGTAACTTTAAAGCTAATAGCGAACAAGAGCTACAAGTACAGCATGAAGCCTTGATTGATTTATTGATTATGCTGTCGGTATATGCGCCGCACATTGGCGAGCACTTACTTGAGCAATTAGGACTTGATACCGTCACCTTAAATTACCCTGCGGTCGATGAAAGCGCACTGGTACAAGACATGATTACCATGGTGATTCAGGTCAATGGTAAAATGCGCGGTAAGATGGATGTAGCACCAAATAGCGACCCTGAGCAGCTAAAAGCACAGGCACGCGCGATTGAAGGTGTGGCAAAGTTCCTGACCGGTGATATCAAAAAAGAGATCGTCGTACCTAATAAACTGGTTAATATCGTGGTTGCTGGCTAGAAATAATTAAACGCGGATGTTTTAGGTTTTCTTATCTTAATAAGAATAGCGATTATGACGGATAAGCACCATGCTATGCCGTCATATCAAACAACATGTAAGGGAAAAAGCACATGCCTAACAAGTCGAATAGACAGAAACTAGCGACCGCATTACTTGCATCTCTGCCAATGCTTGCCATCGTTGGGGCGACTGCCAGTCTTAGTGGCTGCGGCTTTCAACTACGCGGTTATGATGCGCCCATGCTGTTTGATGTGGCGAAGACCGCGGTAATTATCGAAGATAATCGCACCGCATTCCCACTGAAGCTGCCTCTCACAAAACGCCTTGAGGCATTGGGCGTTGATGTCATTACTAACATGACATTGACTGATGTGGCTAGTAACAATCAAAACGTAGGCGCTGAAACCATCGCTGCGATTACCGTCAATAACGTACGTTTTAAGCGTTATGAATTGGTCGGCGTATTAACAGAAATTCGCTTAGTGATATCAGCCGATGTTAGCTATCAAAGCATAGATAATGGTAAGCCTATAACGCTCAGTAATCCGATTCAAGTTGAACGTAGCTATCAGTATAACGAAGCGTCAGTGAGCACCGATGATCAGCAAGGTGATCAAATTCGTGAATGGCTCTATGACAGTTTAGCAAGACGTATCACCGATCAATATGTCGCGATTGCATTGCCAAAGGTGACACCTGCCAGCGCCACTACTTCTGCGCAAATCGGTAAAGGTACAGGCGCTACGGCGATTCTTGTACCCAAACCTTAATATGGCTCAAATGTAGCTTAGCAATTTTTTGGCTTTGCTTTTTTATTCACAACTTTGTGTGCGTCAGCATTTTATGCAAGATACCTTTATACAAGCTTATCCAAAGCTACAGCAATCCTCAGTTGCTGTAGCAGGCTTGTGGCTAGCACATGGTGATGAGCCATTATTAAGTCAATGGCTCATCGATGCGCTGCGTCCACATTGGCGCGCGCAGAATTACGCCATTAAGCGTATTGAGCTTATATCGGTTAAGAGCTGGCAAGAAGTATTGTCAGAGCTTGGCAGCCAGTCTTTATTTGATGATGCTAGTGCCTTGATTGTCACAGGCAACCATAAACCTGATAAGGCAGTCATTACAGAACTTGAACGCTTTGCACAGGATGCTCAAGCAGGCAGCCACAGTCATAGCTTATTATGGTTGACCCCAAAACAAGACAAACGCGCTCAGAGCAGCAAGTGGTTTACGCCATTTGCGCAATATGGTCACGTCATCGACTGTAATTTGTATAATGAGCAGCAGCGTCAGCAGTTATTGCAAATACAAGCGCAGCAGTTTGGCTTAAAGCTATCGCAAGAAGCGTGGCAGCTACTCATGTCACATACTGAACATCATTTGCTCAGTGCCTATCAAACCTTATGGCGCTTATCTTATTTGTTTGCCCCACAACTCATGGCAAATAATGATGCTGCCATTCAAGAAACTACAAACTCTAGCCTGCACCTATCGCAGGTCGCACTAGATATTAATGACTTACAAGCGGCATTGGTCAGCGATGCGCAGTTTAGCGTGTTTGATTTGTCCGATGCGATGCTCGCCGGTAATAGTACGCAAGTCGCCAAAATTATATTTCAGCTAAAAGCAACAGATGAGCCCACTACCTTGGTACTTTGGGCAATCAGTAAAGACATGCGTCAGATTATACAATTGATGGATGGGCAAGACCCACAAGCATTGGGCATTTGGCGTAGCAAACAAGGTTTGTACCAACAAGCTTGCCGTCGTCAGTCAAAAGCCCAAACAGCCGCATGGCCTGCTCTGCTTTATCGCTGTGATCAGGCAATCAAAGGTCTTATTATCCAGCCAGCATGGGAGCTATTACTACAAGCTGCGTTAGAATTATCAGGAAAACGTTTGTTCCCTACTAAATGACCAGAGTGATGAATTGTTAGTTATTTATCAGTCAGTAACCAATAATACCTCTAAGAACGATATTATTTCTTAACCTGCTTTTTCAACGATAAACTTCCTGCTTAAATCCAAATCTCTTCTGCAAAACCTGCCTCAATATCTCTTCTTAACCTTTCGCAAACTAACTCCCATTCCCTTTTGTCCGTCGAGCCTCTATTATAGTGACATTTATAGTTACATTTGATTTTCTTGTTATTGGATTGTCGTCATGCGCAAAATTAGCAAAAACTCTGCTATTAAATGGGGCATTATTGCCCTCGTCATCATCGCTTTAGGGGTTTTAGCCTACAAAACCTTAAAACCAAAAGAAGTAACACCCAACTATCTAACGGCGACTGCTGAGATTGGCGATATCGAAAATAACGTTATGGCATCGGGTAAAGTTAAGGCTTTAAATACCGTCGATGTTGGTGCGCAAGTATCTGGTGAAGTGACGCGACTATTCGTTGAAGTCGGTGATGAAGTGCAAAAAGGCGATTTGATTGCGCAGATTGACCAAGTAACGCAGAAGAACAGTCTGAGCAATGAGCAAGCAAGCCTTGAGCAAAGTGAAGCGGCGCTACAAAGTGCGCAAGCTGAGTCATTAAGTCGTCAAGCAGGTTTAAAAAGTGCGCAGGCAGATCTTGCCAGCCGCCAAGCTGAGTTAAGACAAGCGCAAGCAGATTTTTCACGCTTGCAAGGCTTACTCGCTATCGACGCGATATCACAGCAGGATTATGATACTCAAGGGACAAAGGTACAAACTGCGCAGGCAGCAGTCGCCAATGCGCGTGCCTCTATCGATACTGCTAAAGCCGCTATTGCCACTACTGCAGCGAATATCAATAGTCAACAGGCGGCGTTACGTAAATCTCAAACCAACGTCAGCACCGCGCAAGAAGATTTAAGCTACACCACCATTCGCGCGCCGATGTCAGGTACTGTAGTATCCGTAACGACTGAGCAAGGGACGACGGTCAATGCCAATCAAAGTGCACCGACCATTGTTACCTTAGCTGATTTATCTACCGTGCGCATCAATGCTCAAATCTCTGAAGCTGACGTCATTAATGTCAAAGCGGGCTTGCCTGTTTATTTTAATATCATCGGTAATCCCGACCAAAAATATGATTCGATCCTTAAAGCGATTGAACCGGCTCCTGAAAAAATCAGTGATACCAGCTCGACCGATGCCGCCATTTATTATGTCGGTTATATTGAAGTGCCCAATACCGAGCGCCGCTTTCGTATCGATATGACCGCGCAAGTTTATATTGTCATTAACCAAGCCAAAGACGCGCTACTTATCCCTTCTGCCGCACTGCAACCTGCCGGTAAAACTGGAAAATCTAAAAATTCAAAAAATGTTAGTACTAAGAATACTGTGACGAATGTTGACAGTGATTCTACGGCGACTATGGCAAATGTACGCGTTCTTAAAGCTGATGGCACAGTGGTTGAACAAGCTGTCAAAGTCGGTATTAATAACCGCGTCAATGCGGAGATATTGAGTGGTCTTAAAAAAGGTGACGAGGTTATCTTAAGCGAAGAGGGACCAGATAGTGGCAGCAAAGGCAGTGGTGGCAGAGGCGGCCGACCATTTTAGCCCTAACTCCAGAATCAGATAGAACAAGATTTAAATGAATTTAAATTAGCGACAAATCAGCTTTGATATTGATTAAGATAAGCAGGATAGTAAATGAGCAGCCAAGATCTTTATGCTAACGCCGTTACTGATAAGCCTTTGATGCAAGTCAAAGGCTTGATTAGAGAGTTTAAAGCCGGCGAGCAGACCATTCGTGTATTGCACGATATCAATCTAACCATCCATCAAGGCGAGATGGTGGCTATTATTGGACAATCAGGCTCAGGCAAATCAACCTTGATGAATATTTTGGGCTGCTTGGATCAAGCGACTGCCGGCGATTATCAAGTATTTGGTCAATCCGTGAATCGTTTAGCCCCTGATGAGCTGGCAAAACTGCGCCGTGAACACTTTGGTTTTATTTTTCAGCGTTACCATCTATTGGGTGACATCAGTGCCCGTGACAATGTCTCTGTGCCTGCCGTCTATGCAGGGATGGATGGTCAAGCGCGCAATGAGCGTGCCGAAAAGCTCTTATCAGACTTGGGACTGGCGGACAAAGTCAATAATCGCCCAAGCCAGTTATCGGGTGGTCAGCAGCAGCGTGTGTCCATCGCAAGGGCATTGATGAACGGCGGTGATATTATCCTAGCGGATGAGCCGACAGGCGCGCTAGATAGCAAGTCAGGCAAAGATGTCGTACAAATTTTAAAAGACTTAAATGCGCAAGGTCATACCATTATTATGGTAACGCATGACCCCAGTCTTGCTGCTCAAGCTGAACGCGTGATTGAAATCAAAGACGGTTATATCATTGCCGATTATAAAAACGAAGACTATCAGCGTCCAGCAGCACAACCTGCGTCGATAATAGACAAACACCGTAAAAGTGCGTTTGGCAGCTTTATCGACCGCTTACTTGAATCATTTAAAATGTCTTTACTTGCTATGCGTGCGCACAAAATGCGTACTCTGCTGACAATGCTAGGTATCATCATTGGTATTGCATCTGTGGTATCGGTCGTTGGACTCGGTAAAGGCTCACAAGCGCAGATACTGTCCAATATCAGCTCACTAGGTACCAATACCATCACCGTCACCGACGGCTACCCTTACGGCGATCCTAGACGTCAGTATAATGATGATAACTTGACCCCACAGGATGCCCAAGCGGTTGCAGATCAGCCTTATGTACTTAGTGTCAGTCCACAGCTGAATAGCAATATGAGCGTCCGCTATCGTAATGTCCAAGAAGCCGCCAGTATCAGCGGAGTAGGTAAAGATTATCTCGATGTCAGTGGTGAAACATTGGCAATGGGTCAAGGCTTTGATGAACAAAGCATCTTACGCCGCACCCAAGATATTATTATCGACAGCAATGCACATAAAACCTTTTTTCCTACTATAGCAAACCCTATCGGTGAGGTACTATTGATAGGTAGTGTTCCTGGACGCGTGATTGGGGTACTGGAGCCAAACGAAGGCGGGTTTAGTAGAAGCGTCGACACCCCTACTTTATATATGCCCTATACCACCATGATGTCACGGCTCATAGGCAGCGCCTATATCGAGAGTTTTATTGCGCTGATTGATAATAACATCTCCTCTTCTGCCGCTGAGTCTGCCATCTCAGATCTGATGACAAGCCGTCACGGTACCGATGATTTTCGCATACGTAACTCCGACTCTATCCGTCAAACCATTGAGTCTACAACGGCAGCATTGACCTTGCTGATATCCTCTATCGCCATTATCTCGCTGATTGTCGGCGGTATTGGCGTCATGAATATCATGCTGGTATCCGTGACTGAGCGCACCAATGAGATTGGCGTACGTATGGCAGTCGGTGCTCGTCAAAGCGATATCATGCAGCAGTTTTTGATTGAAGCCATTTTGGTCTGTATATTAGGTGGTTTATTAGGCATTGGACTGGCATTTGCTATTGGCGAACTGATTAACCGTGTTGGTGGTGATAGTTTTAAAGTCATTTATTCTTCGACCTCCATTATTGCCGCCTTTGTCTGCTCAACGCTTATTGGCGTGGTTTTTGGCTTTTTACCAGCACGCAATGCTGCCAAATTGGATCCAGTAGAAGCGCTCTCTAGAGATTAGTAAGATATTAAGCAAAAATTTTCAAACATCATTTTTAAAATAACAAACTATCCGCGATAATAGGTGACTCGATAGCCAAATAAGAGTCAAAGTTAAAAAACATTCATTATTATCTAAGATTTTTAACTTTTTTGCTGATTCGGGGTTGTATTTGTCTTAATTATATATATAATGTGCTCTCACGTTTAGAGATACAAATTATCTAAATGTGAAACGAGTTTGATGCCTCTTTTGATATTGAGTAGTCAATAAAGAAAGACCTTAAGCTTACCGAAAATTCCCTTAAAAGAATTTTCACTTGTAGAGTTAAAAAGCAGTGCTTTTTTTATACTCTTCAGGGCCGATAGCTCAGTTGGTAGAGCAGTTGACTTTTAATCAATTGGTCCCGCGTTCGAGTCGCGGTCGGCCCACCATCTTTAGTATTACCCTTATTATGTATGCTACCCTATCCGGTAGTAGTGTAATAAGTTTAAAGACATCCTTTTTGATGTCTAGTTTTAATAAATTTCCCTTTAAGGAAATTTATCTTGCGAAGCTAAAATTGTCATGCAATTTTTTAACGCTTCTCAGGGCCGATAGCTCAGTTGGTAGAGCAGTTGACTTTTAATCAATTGGTCCCGCGTTCGAGTCGCGGTCGGCCCACCATATTTGAAAAGCCCAATCATTTAATGATTGGGCTTTTTTTTGTTTGTATTATTTGATTAAGGAGTATCTACTCTTTTACGAGCAAATTTAACTTGTGCAAGCATGAGCTTAAAACCATTTTGTAACGTTGTTTTGCGTGGTTCATTCGGTGCCCGTTCTATCAATTTTTCGAAGTCTTTATCGCTAAGCTTAACTCTTTTATCATGTGCCAGTAATAAAGTATCTGGTTGCAGGGCTTTTACCTTGTCCAATGACGTACGGTAAGCGTCAGGTAAGGTAATTAAATAAGGCGAGACAAATCTATTTTTGATGATTAATATGAGATCTGCGGTATACGCCTGCTTGCTTTGCGGATGCCATAAAGACAAGTCTCGATCGGTATGCCCTGGCGTCTCCAAGACGATCCAATCGTCAAAACTTGGCACACGGTCACCATCTTTAACAGTGATATCCGCTTTTAAAATGGGGTGATACCAGACGTTGGTCATAGACTTATTTTGGCGACTGGCGACATAATAAGTCAATCCCAAATCATTTAGATGGGAAATTCTACCCAAAACACCATGATACCAAGGCTTGTCGGACATTGCGGTAACTATCTGACAGCCAGTTTTTTGCTGCAACAACTTAGCGCCGCCCGCATGATCGGGATGCATGTGAGTGACCATGACTGTCTTAAGTTGCTCAACTGGACGTTTTAGAGTGTCGGTAATATACGCTAAAATCTTATCGACATCACATCGACACCCTGAATCTAATAATAATAACTTGTCAGGATAAACCGCCATATACGTTGTCTGAATATATCCCTCTATCGCAACGATATCTACTAAACTCATAATATCCCTTTATCTAATATAACGCTTATATTAGCCATTTAAATATCCATATATGAAAGCAAAGGCTATATTTAACCAGCTTATTCATTGCCGTATTCTTGATGTTATTAAGCAATATGATTG
>Ga0114916_1001937_pt1 | contig 11216 bp, 8 predicted proteins | sample MalvirAntarct_66_FD_83501 | JGI IMG/M metagenome (GOLD analysis project Ga0114916, IMG submission 83501) | Marine viral communities from the Global Malaspina Expedition - Malaspina viral metaG Antarct_66 | ecosystem: Environmental > Aquatic > Marine > Oceanic | place: West Anvers Island... | reverse complement strand
CATTAAAAGCTGATGAATCACGATTCGGATGACAATCCTTTGAGCATTAAAAAGGCAAAGAAGAAAAATAGTCAGTTAATTGTCCGCATTAATGATCAAGAGCGCGCTGAGTTTGTAAACTTATGTGAAGAGCTCGATACCAGTGCGGCCCGTGAAGTACGCAGATTTATCCGTCAGTTCATCAATGAGCAAAATCGCACTTCGATAGACACATAAAATCAAGAAGCGACTGCTTAAATGACATCTTTCTCTTACATAAAAAGGAACATTCCAATGGCTAAATCAAATACTAAAGCGCTTAAAAAAGAAATTAAAAACCGCAAAGCTAAAATTGCAAAGCAAGAAAGCAAAGTGAAGAAGTTGAAAAAGCAACTTAAGAAAGCCAAGTAAGCTTTCCGATAACATCAGCCGGAAGGATTTGCTCCCTCCGGCTTTTTATACTAGTTAATGAACTGAACCGATTATCCCTCTTCGATTAAGCCAGTTTACTTTTTCCTACAGTAAGATTAATCAGAGGTTCCGAGTAATTTAGCGAATGTAAATCCCATTGCCGCGCCAAACACAAGGTGCAGAATAAGGGTCATGACAGGCGCCATTATTCCCATGCTCAACCCGAATAGACCTGCACCGCTCATAGGCATAGGACCTATCATCATTAGTAGCCATGCCAAGATACCAAATGTCATTCCTTTAGCTACTTGAGAGCCTCCGGGAAGGATACCGTTAAAAACAGCAAACGCCCCGCCCCAAGCCACTGAGCCAAGCACAAAATGCATTATCCACCCAGTAGTAAGACTAACCTGTGTGCCCATTTTCTCAGCTGCCATGGTTGACATCATATGAATCGGATCTAACTCTGGCATCACGCCCATGTTCTTTTTCACCATCATCAATCCCGTTAGCACCAATGTACCGACGAAACCTGCAATAATCCCTTTAACAATGACTGATATATTAAACGACATGTATTTAACCTCTTTAATTTGTATTGTATGTAGTGACAATAGCATTAACGACAAAGCTTTAGCTTGATGTTTATAACCTTCGTCTAGATAAGAACGTGAAGTTGCTAACTATCTTACAAATAAATTATTCCCTTAAAAGCACGAACCGAGCTCACTCATTACGCAAAACATCCTTAAGACAGCGTGAGACATCGAACCAGAGCGTGATGATTATTCCTTTGTAGCGACATTTTAGTAGTTATTTTTGGTCGTTATATAATATGCTATTACACAAAATTAAAAACCTCTGTCGAGTGGGTAGCATCTGAGTGTATTACGTAATGAATACAATGTATGTTAAGCGTTGAACGGGGATAACAACGTCAATAACTGTAAGCAGGAAATAACGTAAATGACTTATACGCCTCAATCCAAATCCGCTTTAAATTTTATAGCCGGCGGCGGAGAAATGGGCGCTAGAATACGCGCTTACGATTGGCAGTCCTCACCTATTGGAGAGCCAGAAACCTGGGCGCAACCATTGAAAACCAGTTTGCGTTTGTTGCTATCCAGTGGCCACCCCATGTTTATTTGGTGGGGCGAACATCTTATTCAATTTTACAATGACGCTTATGCTAGTACTTTAGGTCCAGAACGTCACCCGAGTGCGTTAGGACAAGAAGGTCAAGATTGTTGGGCCGAAATTTGGCCTGAAATCGCTCCGCAAATGGAGCAGATTTTAACCGGAAAGGGCCACACCTGGCACGAAAACCAACGTTTGTTCATTACACGCAATGGTGTGCGTGAAGAAATGTATTGGACCTATAGTTACAGCCCAATTGACGATCCAAATTCTGCAAACGGCATCGGCGGTATATTGGTGGTCTGTAATGAAACAACCGAGCAGGTTTTAGCAGAGCAAGCCATGAAAACAGCAGAAGCGCGCTGGCGTTCATTGTTCGATCAAGCCCCGAGTTTTATGTGCATCGTGCAAGGGCCTGAACATCGTTTCGAATACGCCAACCTTAATTACTTCAAACTTCTAGGCAAGCAAGACTTTTTAGGTGAAAAGGTAATTGACGTTGTTCCTGAGGTTGATGCCCAAGGGTTTATTGCCCTACTAGACAAGGTTTTTGAAAGTGGTGAAAGTCACCACGGTATAGAAATGCCGCTCATTGTGGGCAATGGCGCCCCCACCTATATCGATTTTATCTATCAGCCCATAATGAACGCGAGCGGCCACGTCAGCGGAATATTGGTAGAAGGGAATAATGTTACCGAACGTGTCTTAGCGAACCGCTCACTGCAAGAACAAGATAAACTCAAAGACGAATTTCTCGCTATGCTAGCCCATGAGTTGCGTAATCCTCTAGCTCCTATACGCAACGTGAGCGAGATACTGATTAACATGGAGCAACGCGACCCCAAGCTAAAAAATATCGGTGACATTCTGGCTCGCCAAGTACGTCACATGACTCACCTCATGGATGACCTACTGGATGTGTCTCGTATTAGCCAAAACCTAATCAATTTGCAGCTTGAACCTACTGACTTCTCTGATATCGTCAGTTTAACCATAGAATCTCTGCAAAGTGCGCTGGATGCCAAACACCACACCCTCGAGCTAGTTGTTACCCCTGAAGCTTTATATGTTAACGGCGACAGTACGCGCTTGGTTCAATCCTTGAGTAACGTGTTAAACAATGCCATTAAATACACCCCAGACGGCGGCCACATAACACTAGAATGTGTAGCAGATACTGACACTGTGCAGGTGATAATAAGTGACAATGGCTGCGGAATTTGCCCTTCAATGCAAGGTAAGGTGTTTGAACTCTTTGCCCAAGTACAACAAACCTTAGATCGCTCCCAAGGAGGTTTAGGAATAGGGTTAAACATCGTCCAGCGTTTAGTGCAAATGCATGGCGGGACCATATCTGTTAGTAGCCAAGGCCTGGGTCATGGTTCATGCTTTACCATCACTTTACCGAGAATTAGCGCCCCGAAAAACACCGCTGTTGAGGCCGCTTTTGCGCTAAACACAGCGAAACGAGTTTTAATAGTCGATGACAACAAAGATTCTGCGGATACACTATCGGAGTTGTTAGAGATCCAAGGGCACACAGTGACTACCGTTTACAACGCCCATGATGCGCTCAGTGATATTGAAAACATCGAACCTGATGTTGTCTTACTCGATATAGGTTTACCCGATATGAATGGCTACGAAGTTGCTCAGCAGATCCTCGCCAAAAAGTTAACGCCGCTATTGGTTGCTCTTACAGGGTATGGTCAAGCTGAGGATGTGCGTAAAGCCAAAGAAGTAGGTTTTAATTACCACTTCACTAAACCCGTTAATTTCAGTGAGCTGAATCAAATTTTTGCACAAAAATAACCAGCATAAGCACAAGTTAAGCCAGAGAACACCGCAACGGGGCGTTGATAGCAGTTAATAGAGATTAACCACAAAACAAAAACACTCATGTAACGTAATGCGCATATAAACGCAGTGCCTGACGGAACTCTGACAATCTAGCGTTTAGTCAATCCATCATCCCTTTGATATGCGCCGCCACGCTGCGCCCCAGCGCATTCAACACATAGCCGCCTTCTAAAGTAGACACCATCCTGGCATTACAATGTTTAACAGCCAGTTTTTTAAGCTCTGCGGTTAACCAGTAAAAGTCCGTTTCGACTAAATTAAAATGCCCCATGTCATCTTCGTAATGGCTATCAAACCCCGCAGAGATTAAGATAAGTTGCGGGGCGAAGGCATCGATTTTAGGCAGCCATTGCTCGCTAATAGCCTGCATAAATTCATCACCATAGGTACCTGCTGGCAAAGGCAGATTTAAAATATGCTCGTTTCCAGGTCCCATGTTATATGGAAAAAAAGGCGATTCAAACGATGAGCAAAATAGTACACGTTCATCGTTAAAAAAAATGTCTTCAGTACCGTTACCGTGGTGTACGTCAAAATCAATAATGGCAACACGCTCTAGGCCGTATTGCGCCATAGCGTAAGCCGCAGCTACTGCAACATTATTGAAAAAACAGAAACCCATGGCCCTAGCATGTTCGGCGTGGTGACCCGGTGGGCGCACCGCGCAAAATGCCTGTTCAGCTTTGTTTTGCATCACCAAATCCACAGCCATCACATTCGCCCCAGCTGCATATAATGCCGCGTTCAAACTGTGCTGACCTAACTGAGTGTCGGGTGCCAACTCTATGACGCCTTCTTTGGGGACACTGGCGAAGACATGATCCACATAAGCTTTGTCGTGCGCTAAATATAACTGCTCTTTTGTGGCCTGAATTGCCTGTTGTTTGTCAATAATAAAATCGAGTCTTGACGCAATAATCTGATCGTTAATCGCATGCAACCGATCTGGGCTATCTGGGTGATCGGTACCCGCCTCATGCAACCCGCAACAAGGGTGACTTATAAAAACAAAACTCATTAATACTTGTCCAAATTCAAGGTTAAATTGACTTCGCCCATCTCTTGAGAAGGTTGGCGCTCAAAATGCGCACTTTCGAAAACTCTAAGCATATTTCGGTTATCTGCTCTGACCACCGCTAACATTCTTGTTAATCCCCTTTGCTTTGCAATGAGGATCATTTCTGCCAATAGTTGTTTAGCCATGCCCTTTCCGTGAAACGATTCTCGGGTCACAAATGCCGCTTCACAGCTTTTATTGTCAGCGCACAAATAGTAACGCCCTACGGCTTGAATTTCCGAGGCCGAACCTTGCTGCCTAACAATGCACAAGGCTAAGTCGTGGCTCTGATCAACACTGACTAAATTACACGACTTCTCACGGGTCATCTGCGTGGGATAATGGTTATACCGGTAAAACAGGGTTTCTTTGGTATGGGAATAGAAGAACTCTTGCAGACGACGCTCATCTGCTGGGTTGAGTGGCCGTAGATCAAACGACTGATTATCAATCTTCATGGTTTTAAACCCTAATGGACCGAGTTCAGGTACATCTCGAGGATAATTCTTTTGATAATTCGGCACCCAATAATGCTCACGCACCTTGGCCAGTAATTGTTCACGAAATTTTGGGTGCGCTACGCGAATTAGCTCCAGCGCTCGCTCTCGAATGCTGCGCCCCTTAAGTGATGCGACGCCAAATTCAGTCACTACATAATGTACATGGCCGCGGCTCGTCACCACCCCGCTTCCTTCGGTGATAAAGGGAACAATACGCGAGATAGAGCCTCCCTTTGCAGTAGAGGGCATAGCAATAATAGGTTTACCTCCAGGGGACATAGCAGCGCCACGAATAAAATCCACCTGCCCGCCAATGCCGCTATAAAACTGATAACCAATGGAGTCAGCGACCACCTGGCCCGTTAAGTCCACTTCCAATGCGCTATTTATCGCCACCATTTTATGATTACGCGCAATATTCGCTGGTGAGTTCAGATAATCACTGGGGTAAAACTCCACATGGGGATTATTATCCACAAAGTCATATAGCTTTTTGCTACCTAAACAAAAACTCGCCACTGTTTTGCCAGGGTGAAAGGTTTTTTTGCGGTTGTTGATCACGCCTTTAGCAATCAAATCAATAATACCGTCAGTAATTAGTTCGCTATGTACGCCTAAATCTTTGTGGTTTTGTAAGTAATACAGCACTGCATTGGGTATTTTCCCGACCCCCAGTTGCAGCGTGGCGCCATCATCCACCAGCATGGCAACATATTGACCAATTCGCTCAGTGATTTTATCTGGTTCGTAAATAGGCAGCTCCGGGAGCGCTTGCTCCACTTCTATGCATGCCGCTATGTCGTCAATGCGGATAAATGTATGACCGCTGGTACGTGGCATCGACGTGTTAATTTGAGCAACCACGTACTTGGCCTTTTTAACTGCCGCCAAATTCACATCAACGGCCACACCTAACGAACAGTAACCGTATTTGTCAGGCGGGCTGACCATGATAAAGGCTGCATCTAAGGGCAAGATATCCTCTTCAAACAGTGAAGGGACCTCTGATAAAAAGCACGGCGTGTAATCGACCCGCCCCTCAGCCACCGCTTGACGGACTTTTTCTCCTCCAATAAACAAGGCATTCACTTTGAATAAATCACTGAACTGTGGCTCCACCCAACGACTGTCCGACAAAGCATTAAATTGCACCAGCTCTATATCTTTTAAGTCGCCACTATTGGCGATTAAATCATCAATGAGAGCGTTAGGAACGGCAGCATTCGAGCCAATAAAGATACGATTGCCAGACTTAAGCAACGCTTGCCAGTCAGGCCGATTAGGTAAGGCGGTTTTCATAATCACTCCTTAGATATGCTCACATCGACTATGCCACAGAGTATTGGTGTCGGCATTAAGACGTTGGTCTGTTGTTAGTTACTAGGCCATAAATGTGGATGACGTATTATTCGATAGAGCATCAAGGTAAGTCACGCAGTTAAGCAAAGCAAACTTGATGCAAGACAAAGTCAGCCCTTCAAAACGCGCTACATTAAAATTACTTTTTAATTACATTTTATTTTCAATACGTCCCAACGTGTTGACTTGAAAAAGGATTGTTATGGCTATTATCTATTTTTGGGGCGCAGCGCAGGAAGTGACCGGCTCATGTCACCTAATTGAATCTGCAAGCTTCGGTAAAATCCTGCTTGATTGCGGTATGCATCAAGGGGGGAACTCCATTGATCGCATCGGTGACGAAGGCTTCCCTTTTAATCCTGCATCCATAGACGCAGTGCTGTTATCCCATGCCCATCTCGACCATAGTGGCATGTTACCCAAACTCGTCCATGATGGGTTTACTGGCCCTATATACTGCACCTCAGAAACGGCAGATTTACTGGTGGTAATGTTGCAAGACTCGGTCAGCATTTACATGGGTGACTTAGCCCGAGAAAACCGCCGGCTCGCTCGCAAAGGTAAGCCTCTACTTGAGCCTGAATACTCGGAAGAGGATGTGATGCAAGTCATCGCTCAGTGTGAGTCGCAAAGCTACAACAAGGAGCTTAAACTTGCTGAGCAAACCACAGTGCGCTTTCACGATGCAGGGCATATTCTTGGCTCAGCGATAATCGAACTTAGCTTCGAAGAAAGAGGCGAGCAGAAAAAATTGGTTTTCTCCGGTGATTTGGGCAACAAAAGCGCCGTATTAATGAACGACCCGAGCATACTGACCAAAGCTGATATTGTATTAATGGAAAGCACCTATGGCGATCGCAATCATAAGTCTATCGATAATACGGTATCTGAGCTTAAAACCATTTTAAAGGATACTGAAAACCGAGGCGGTAATATCATGATCCCTGCGTTCGCAGTAGGACGTACCCAAGAAATACTTTTCTACCTAGGCCAACTGCACCAGCAAGGTTTATTAGACAATTGGCAGGTAATTCTCGACAGCCCGATGGCCATTGAAGTGACCCGCGTTTACGACAAGTGGTTTAGTGCACTTGATAGTGACGAAATTGAAGAAGCCAGCCCTAACGCACACTCCATACTCAAAGACTTCATTCCGCGTTTGTTTTTGTCCGTGGCACCGGATGAGTCCATGATGATCAACAAAATCAAAAAAGGTGCGTTAATTATTGCTGGCAGCGGCATGTGTACCGGAGGACGGATACGTCACCACTTCAAGCAGCGAATTTGGGATTCACGCAACGCCATCATTTTTTGTGGTTACCAAGCTAATGGCACGCTCGGTAGGCTGCTAGTTGACGGCCTACAGCATTTAAAATTGTTTGGTGATGATTACGTGGTTAAAGCACAAATAGAAACTCTGGGCGGCTTTTCAGCTCATGCAGGGCAAAATGAACTCGTAGAATGGGTGAGCCATTTTGAAAACAACCCAAAAGTCGTGTTAGTACACGGTGAGCCCAAAGCCCAAGAAGCATTAGCACAAAAGTTATGGGAAGATAAAAACATCAGAGCCGTGATACCAAGTCTGGGCCAAAGCTTGGTGTTTTAAAGTCTCGTTTTTAGCACTTAATGCGGCCATGCGGGCTTCGTGCTTGTACGCGCTTCACAAAAGGAATTCGCCAACAAAAAAAGCAGTGAACACTGAGTATTCACTGCTTTTTACGTCATATTGCTAACGCTCTGTTGTTACTAAGTCTCTTTAATACAACCTAATTTAGGACAACCGTTTTAAGACATCCATTCTAGCGCGCCTGCTTCAAGGCGTGCGCATCAAAACAGGCATGTTAAGAAAGGTGCGCGAGCATCGCTTGTAATGGATGCTTAGGTTTTTCACCCTCAATACGAGCAACTTGACTGCGACATGAATATCCAGTGGCTAAGATTTGAGAAGTTTTAAATTTCGCCACTGCCTTTTCCCAGCTTAAGGCATAAATGCCTTTTGATTGCTCTAAATGACTTGCTTCATGGCCAAAGGTGCCAGCCATGCCGCAGCACCCCACTGAAATCGGCGTGAGTGACATGCCCATGCGCTGGAACAATTGCTGCCAATGTTTCTCACTTTCAGGCAGAGCTGTTTTCTCTGTACAGTGACCGAAGAATGCATACTCGGTATCAGGTGTGTTGCCGCGCTCTGGCAAAGTAATTGTCGCTAACCACTCGTGAACTAACGTCACTTCAAAGCTGCCTCTGGTATCACCTAACACTTTTTTGTATTCATCTCGATAGCACAGCACTAATGATGGGTCGACACCCACCATAGGTATACCCAGCGGCGCTAGCTTGTTTAAAAAGTCTGCGCTGTCTTTTGCCGTCGCGGCAAATTCTTTCAAGAAACCTTTCACATGTTGGGGTTTACCATTGGGCATAAAGGGCAACAGAATAGGCTCGTATCCTAGGCATTCAATCAGTTTAACCAAATCATGCAGTAAACCTGCCTCATAAAAGCTGGTGAACGGATCCTGTACAATCAATACTTTTTTGGCCCGCTCACTCGCGCTCAAGGCTTGCAACGTCCCTAAATTAAAATGAGTGGCTTCATGCCCTGCTAGTTGCTTTTTCAGTGACGGGGATGACAGTAACGGTGTGTCTACATAACCCACCGTTTTCTTGATAAGCTTGTTCATCCACGCTTGTTTTAAAAAGGCATTTACCAGCTTTGGCGCTTTAGCCATCAGCGGTGCCATAGCTTCAATATTACCCACTAAATAGTCTTTGGCGGGGCGCATGTAACGCTGGTAATAAAGTGACAAGAAGCGCGCCCTAAAAGTGGGCACATCCACGCTTACCGGGCATTGGGTAGAGCATGCCTTACACGCCAAGCATCCATCCATCACCTCTAGCACTTCATGTGAGAAGTCGTTAGATTGTGCTTTGCCCATGGAATTGTTTAAGCGTTTAAGCAAATTCTGGTTTTTTCCTTGCAGCTCGAGGGCGTTCACATCCACTTGATTATTGGCCAGTAAACGCAACCATTCACGCATCGCCCCTGCTCGTCCTTTGGGGCTGTGACGTCGGTCAGAGGTAATTTTACTCGATGGGCACATGGTCGATGTGGTGTCATAATTGAAGCACAAACCATTGCCGTTACAGTTCATCGCTGGCTCAAATGCATCACGCACGGTAATAGGTATTTGACGGTCAAACTCACCGCGTTTTACGCCACCTACGCTGACTAAAGACGCACTACTTTCAATCGGTGTGCAGATTTTGCCTGGGTTCATTTTATTGTGAGGGTCAAACGCCGCTTTTATTTTTCGTAGCTCTGCATATAACTCTTCACCGAAAAATGCCGGCGCATATTCACTGCGATAACCTTTACCGTGCTCGCCCCATAATAATCCGCCATATTTAGCAACCAAGGCCGAAACCTCATTCGATATATCTGGGATTGTCGCTTCTTGCTCAGGGTCGCACATATCAAGCGCTGGGCGCACATGTAACACCCCAGCATCAACGTGACCAAACATACCGTAATGTAAGTTACGGGCATCAAGTAACGCCCGAAACTCCATAATAAAGTCGGCCAAATTCTCTGGCGGCACGCCTGTATCCTCGACGAACGCTAAGGGCTTTTTACGACCCTTGGTTTTACCCAATAAGCCCACCGATTTTTTACGCATCGCATAAATTTTGCCAATATCGGCGTTGTCATAAGTAATTTGATAACCAATTACGCCGCCTTCGTTACCCTCAAGCGCCGCATCCAATTTTGCGCTCAGTAAAGTGATTTTTTCTCGCAACGCTTCTTCTGAATCGCCATTGTACTCAACCATGTTTAGGCCAAGCACTTCCTTGTTTTCAACCTCAGTAATGAGCTCTTTAACTTGGTGCCAAATAATATCCTGCTTCGCTAGGTTTAATACGTTGCTATCAACTGTTTCTACAGATGTCGCGTTTGCCGCCACCATATGCGGGGCATGGCGCAGCGCTGACTCAAAAGAATCGTACTTAATATTCACCAAGGCTTTGTGTTTAGAAATAGGAGTGACGTTCAGTTTGGCTTCTGCCACAAACACCAACGAGCCTTCAGAGCCTGTGATAACACGGCTAATATCGACCTTGGTTAAATCGTCATTTAACGCATGCTCTAAATCGTAACCGGTCAAGAAGCGGTTCATACGGGGGAATTTAGCTAAGATCTGTTCGCGCTTATCCACGCAGGTTGCCAAAATTTGTTTAACTAACCTCCCCGTAATGTTCTGTTGCTGTGCAACTTGCTTGGCCTGCTCCATGTCCATTGGGGCGGTTTCTAGCAATGTGCCGTCAGCCAATACTGAGGTTAAGCCTAAAACGTGATCGCTGGTTTTACCGTACACCAATGAGCCCTGCCCCGAAGCGTCGGTGCTAATCATACCGCCGATGGTCGCGCGGTTGCTGGTCGATAAATCTGGCGCGAAAAACAAACCATAAGGGCGAAGCGCGTCGTTTAACTGATCCTTCACCACACCTGCTTGTACTTTTACCCAGCGCTCCTGCGGGTTAATTTCAAGGATGTTGTTCATATGCCGTGACACGTCAACAATAATGCCTGACGTCAAAGACTGCCCGTTAGTACCCGTCCCGCCGCCTCTGGCACTAAAAGCAACATCATTATACTGACTAGCAAGCTCACCAATTACTTGTAAATCAGCCACTGATTTGGGTAGCACCACACCTTGAGGCAACGCTTGATAGATAGAGTTATCGGTAGCCACGGCGAGACGACTGGCATAGCTAAATTCGATGTCGCCACTAAATTCACTGCGCCTCAAAGCCGAGAAAAAAGCGTGATAATTGGATTGCGGGCCGGATTCAACGTCTAAAGCAGGTAATTCATGCTGGGGCATAATGTTCTTTTTTCTCACGGTTTAACAATT
>Ga0114916_1001936_pt1 | contig 11220 bp, 10 predicted proteins | sample MalvirAntarct_66_FD_83501 | JGI IMG/M metagenome (GOLD analysis project Ga0114916, IMG submission 83501) | Marine viral communities from the Global Malaspina Expedition - Malaspina viral metaG Antarct_66 | ecosystem: Environmental > Aquatic > Marine > Oceanic | place: West Anvers Island... | reverse complement strand
TAGTATTGTTATTATTTTTTGAACCAATCGGCACAATTTGTATAGTATTATTTTTTATATTTTTTGGGCTCATATTCCAGTTATTAACAAAAAATAGAGTGAGCAGATGGGGAAAACGAAGGCAGTCCCAAGAAAGTCAGAGAATGAAACATGCCCAGCAAGGGCTTTCCGCAGTAAAAGAAGTCAAGTTATATAACAAAGAAAGTTTTTTTGTGTCGCGCTATGCGAGCCATACAGTTGGTAGTCTTTCCATGAACCAGAGAAGCTCATTTATACATAGCTTGACAAGACTTTGGTTAGAAATACTTGCAATCTTGGGGATAGTCATGCTTTTTGGCGTAATGTACTTACAAGGTAAAAGTAATGCAGATATCTTACCAGTGGTAGGGCTTTTTGCTGCAGTATCGTTTAGGTTGCTTCCCTCTATTAATCGAATTATGGGGGCTTTAAACCAGTTAAGGTTTGGCTCAACAGTAGTTAATTTGATTCACCAAGAATTTAAAATATCACGAGCAAAAACAAATCCAAATCAAAATAAAAAATATACCAAAAAGTCTGAATGGAGATTTAAGAATCAAATAGTTTTAAAAAATGTCTCTTTCTTGTATCCAAACAGTACTATTCGCGCTTTATCGAATATTAATTTAACAATCAAGAAAGGTGAAATGATTGGATTCATTGGTGAGAGTGGCTCTGGGAAGAGTACTCTAATCGATTTAATTATGGCTCTTTTAGAACCTCAGGATGGAGAGTTTTTCGTAGACAATGAGAATATAAAAACAATTACGCAGGAATGGCAAAGCGTAATTGGTTACGTTCCTCAGTCAATTTACATTACAGACGATACGCTAAAAAATAATATTGCATTTGGTGTACCAGATAATGAAGTCGATAATATTGCGCTTTATCAAGCATTAAAAGCAGCACAACTAGATACTTTGGTTGCTGAGTTACCAGATGGCATTGATACCGTTTTAGGTGAGCATGGCGATAGGTTATCTGGGGGGCAAAGACAAAGAATCGGAATAGCAAGGGCTTTATATAACAACCCTGATGTTCTGATTCTGGATGAGGCCACTAGTGCGCTTGATTCTGATACAGAAAAAGAAGTCATGAGCGCCATATACAAACTGCACTACGACAAGACAATTTTAATAATTGCACACAGATTATCTACAATTGAAAAATGCGACACTGTATACCGCCTGTCTAATGGAAAACTTGAACATAAAGAATTCAATAATTAAATATTGAGTGACAGAAACCAATTAAACCAAAATACAATACTGGGTAAAAAATGTTTAACAATAAAACAATTCTCATCACAGGTGGAACAGGTTCTTTCGGAAGAAAGTATGTAGAAACACTGCTTAAGAGATTTCAGCCGAAGAAGATCATTATTTACTCACGGGATGAGTTAAAGCAATATGATATGCAGCAGGAATTTAATCATGAATGCATGAGGTACTTTATTGGTGATGTTCGTGACTTGGAAAGGCTTGAGCAAGCAATGAAGGGAGTGGATTATGTGATTCACGCTGCAGCGCTAAAACAAGTTCCTGCAGCTGAATACAATCCAATAGAATGCATTAAAACGAATATTCACGGTGCAGAGAATGTAACTAAGGCAGCAATAAATAACGATGTCTTGAAAGTTATAGCCCTCTCAACTGATAAAGCTGCTAACCCTATCAATTTGTATGGAGCGACAAAGCTGGCTTCAGATAAGCTGTTTGTAGCAGCGAATAATATGTCAGGTGGACACCCGACAAGATTCGCCGTCGTCAGGTATGGGAATGTCGTCGGCTCAAGAGGCTCTGTTGTTCCGTATTTTCGCAAATTATTAGAAAGTGGTGAAAAATATTTACCTATAACACATAACGAAATGACGAGGTTTTGGATTACGCTGCAACAGGGTGTGGATTTCGTTTTAGATAATTTTTCTAGAATGCATGGCGGAGAAATTTTTGTGCCCAAGATTCCGTCTGTACGAATCGTAGATCTTGCAGAAGCAATGGCACCAGACGTAGAGCACAAAATCGTTGGTATTCGCCCTGGAGAAAAATTACACGAGATAATGTGTCCACGCGATGACTCTCACTTAACAGTGGAGTTTGAAGATCACTATGTCATTACACCAAGTATCAAATTTCATTCTGGCAACAATGATTTTATTGAAAATGCTTGTGGGGAAGTGGGTAAGTACGTTCCAGATAATTTTGAATACAATTCAGGGAGTAATCCAGACTTCCTGGATACAGAAGCTATAATCCACTACAACAATCTCGCGGGGAAGTGAGGTGATTCCATATGGTAGACAGTTCATCACTGAAGACGATATAGAAGCTGTTAAGCAAGTCTTAAAATCGGACTTTATTACACAAGGTCCTGTAGTCCCAGAATTCGAGAATGATGTTGTAAACTTAGTTTCTGCAAAGCATGCTGTTGCGGTAAATAGCGCTACTTCGGCTCTTCATATAGCCTGTCTGGCTCTTGGCCTTCAGGAGGGCGATTGGCTTTGGACAAGCCCTATATCTTTTGTTGCAAGTGCTAATTGTGGTTTGTATTGTGGCGCAAAAATAAGTTTCGTTGATATCGATGAAAAAACTTACAACATATGTCCTGAAAGCTTAGAAAAAAAGCTGATTGAAGCAAAAAAACTTGGTCAGCTGCCTAAAGTTGTTGTCCTTGTTCATTATGCAGGTCAATCATGTGATATGAGAAAAATACACCTGCTTAGCCAAGAATATAATTTTAAAATAATAGAAGATGCATCACATGCGATTGGAGGTATGTACGATAAACATTATATTGGGTCATGTGAATATTCTGATATCACTGTATTTAGTTTCCATCCAGTCAAGATCATCACGACTGCTGAAGGTGGTATAGCAACGACTAATTGTACTGACCTCTTTAAGAAAATGCTTCTGCTAAGAAGTCATGGTATTTCCAGAGACCCAAATGAGATGCAAGGTTATAGTGAAGGGCCTTGGTATTATGAACAATTGGAATTAGGTTTCAATTACCGTATGACAGAAATGCAGGGTGCTTTGGGTAGGAGTCAAATCAAAACTATCAAAGATAATATTAATCGTCGTCATGCTATCGCCAAACAATATCACAAAGAGTTGAGTAATCTGCAGATAACGCTGCCTTATCAGTCTGACTTTTCAACGTCCTCCTATCATCTTTTTCCAATTCAACTTCATTTAGAAAAAATTAAATACTCAAGGAAAGAGGTATTTAATATGCTCAGGGAGCAGGGGATTGGCGTTAATGTGCATTACATACCGATACACACTCAACCTTTTTACAAACGCTTACCATATGACTTGGGAAATTACCCTGTTGCAGAGTCATTTTATGAAAAAGTGATTACCATCCCTTTGTTTCATTCAATGTCAGATTTGGAGCAAAGGAAAGTGATTGAGTCAATTAAAAATATTATTGGATAAAGGTGATGAGTGAATTCTTGTGTTTAATTCCAGCTAAGGGCTGCTCAACTAGGCTTCCAAGGAAGAATTTATTAAAACTTGGTAACAAGTCATTGCTTGAACATACCATCGGCAAAGCGTTAGGTTTGAATTTATTTTCAAATATCTGCGTGTCGACTGAAGATCCTGAAATACAAGAAATTGCTAAAAAGACTGGAGCTGAGGCCCCCTTTTTACGACCAGAAAAGTTGAGCAGAGATCCATCGACGATAGTTGATGTTGTAATTCATGCCGTAGAGTATTACTCGCAGAAGCAACATAAAAAATTTGGCCACGTTTGCGTTTTATTACCAACATCTCCATTTGTTAACACAGAAGATATTGAAAGTGCAGCTGTTACATATAAAGAGACTAAGACTAATGCGCTACTAAGCGTTTGCTTGACTGAATTCCCCCCATTCAATAGCTGGGTTCTTGAGGAATCTCCGGACACAAAAGGCCAAGTCTTGAAACCCTGTTTCCCCGATTCTCCATATCGTCATACAAAATCAACAGAGTGCCCAGAAACTTACAGGAGTAATGGTGCGATTCTCATTGTAAATGTTGAGTCTTTACTGAGAAATCGAGGCTATCAGGGAAATGATGTTACACCGTTTATAATGCCTCAGAGCAGATCGCTGGATATTGACACACAATATGAATATGAACTGGCCCAGTTTATGTATCAAAAGAATAGAACTACTTAGAAGGTAAAAATGATGAGTAATAGACAATCATCCCCGATAAAAATAGGAAAAAAGTTTATAGGTGATGGACATCCGATATATATCATGGCTGATTTAGGACTAACAAATGGCGGTGATATTGAACGCACTTTCAAATTGATTGACATGGCAGCTGCTATGGGTGTTGATGCCATTAAGTTTCAAATGATTGGTCCAGATCAGTTGCTCGGTGACAAAGAAGTGGAATATACCTATCCAACGCTTAGAGACGGACCAATAACAGAAAACATGTACAAAATGTTTTCAAAATTAAATTACACAACAGATGAATGGACCAGAATCGCATCTCATGTAAGAGACAAAGGCATGGAGTTTATCTGTACCGCACATACGCTTGATGCGGTGCCAGTCTTAGAAAAAATTGGTGTGAACATACATAAAATATGCACTTGGAGTATGACCCATAAAAGGCTTGTCCAAGCGATAGGTCAAACAGGAAAACCATTGATGCTTGACACAGGGATGTTTACCACGCAAACACTGACCCAGACCTTGGATTGGCATAGTCAAGCTGGAGGGAGAGGTGCGCTTATCCTTCATGACTTTCATACAGCGAATCATGAACAGATGAACTTTCGTGCGATCCCGTACATGAAAGATACTTTTGGGTTTCCAGTTGGCTATACCCCGCAAGGACGTGATAGCGATCTTGATTTTATGTCTATTGGCCTAGGTGTAAATATTCTTGAGAAACGTTTAACAATAGACAGAAGTATTCCTGAAAATGGACATATCAAGGCTCTTGAGCCAAAAGAGTTCCAAGAATGGTTAAAACGCGTTAAAGAACTGGAAAGTGCGCTTGGATACTCAACAGTTCTTCCAACCGATGACGATAGGAAAACAAGTTTATGGGCATTCAAAAGCCTTTATCTGAACTGTGACCTCAAAGAAGGGCAAGTAATAGAAGATCACATGCTATCAGCGAGAAGACCAGGGGATGGAATTCCAGCCTATGCTGTTGACTCTGTGTGTGGAAAAAAGCTGAAACATGACATTACAAACGAGACCAAACTGTTATGGGCAGATATTTTGTAATCAAAGCATGCCAATAATCTATTAAAATAAGCCATATGAAGTATCACTGATAGTAACAAGCGATGGAAGTAAAATGGGATACAAAACTGAGCAAGAAAATTTCTGGGCCGGAGACTTCGGTGATAATTATGTTGAGAGGAACAAAGGTTCCAGATTACTGGCTTCAAATTTAGCTTTTTTTTCTAAGGCTTTAAAGTGTGCGGGGAATGTAAATTCTATTATTGAGTTTGGAAGCAATATTGGAATGAATCTCCGAGCGCTTAAACTTTTATTCCCAGAGCAGAAGCAGTTCGGTATCGAGCTAAACCACAAAGCTGCTAATAATTTAAAAAGTTTTCTTGGCAATGAAGCTGTTTTTGAGGGGTCGATTTTTGAGTATCCTACGCATGAACAGTTTGATGTGTCTTTAATCAAAGGGGTTTTGATTCACATCAACCCAGAGATGTTACCACTTGTTTACGAGAAGCTTTATAACTCCTCAAAGAAATACATACTTATATGTGAATATTTTAACCCTACACCTGTAACCATAACTTACCGGGGTCACAACGATAAGTTGTATAAAAGAGATTTTTGTGGCGATATGTTGGATATGTATCCTTCCTTAAGGTTATTAGACTATGGGTTCGCCTATAAAAGAGATCCTGCCTTTTCACAAGATGACATAACATGGTTTTTACTAGAAAAAATATAGCCTTTGAAAAGAAAAGACAGAGTATTTATGTTGAGAAATAAACTATTATCATTCTTACGTATTTTTAGACTCTCTATCCTTCCTAAAGATTATTTACAGCATTACAACATGCTGAACGCATCCAATAAGACTGGATTAAGCATTCCAGCAACAAGGTATGTGCTGGTAAACCTTGTTCTGGAACAAGAGATACAGAAAGAAATCTCAGAAAAATTTATTCGGGAAAATTTGCCAGATAAGTCTGAGTTGCCAAATACAGTTTTGTTAAACTGGAAACCAGAGAGGGATAGAACTCAAATTGTTGAAAGTGCTATAGATTATCGTGCGTATATTTCTTCTAACCAATACTTGAGCTGGTTTGGAAGCAAATTGATGGCGCGGCTGACGGTCAATAACGGCAGAAGTTTCTGGCGTATTGAAACGATGCGTCAATTGCGTAAAGCGAATCCGGATATTTTTAAAGGTAGAGTTTTAGAGATTGGAGCTGGAACTGCTCTCATATCATGCCAGTTATCACTTTTCCTTGAGACTAGGGAAATTTACGCATTAGACTATGATGAATACACAGTTACAAACCTGATGCCCTTAGTGCAATGGGCTTTGGATGCTGATGTAGCAAAAATCAGGAGAGTAGTTGGTAGTTATAATGAAATGAATATTGATACTGATAGTTTCGATGCCATTATCGCAGTTGGTTCTATGCACCATTCTGAGAATCTTGAAGCTACGATGAGAGAGTGTTTTCGAGTACTCAAGCCTGGTGGTAAGTTTATTATTTCTGACTATGGTCTAACTAGTGGACTTACTCAACAAGAATATTCTGCCTGGATAAATTTACCTAAAGCGGAAAAAGATGCAGCTCTACTTGAGAAAGGAGCAAGTTCCGTTGGAATGAGAACTAATAAAACAATATCTGAGCATGCCCGACCTGTTTACATATACCAAGCTGCTGCTTTTAAAGCGGGATTCAATTTAACAACAACATATTTTGATGCGACAAAGGATAATGGAGGCAGTATCTCACGCTTGTGGCGAAGAGCAAGGGAGTCCTTCAAGCCAGCACCATTTTATAAGTCTAAAGATAAGTCTCGCACACATGGGTATGACAAGTATGGAAATGTAAGGGCATTTAGCCTTGTTCCTGAGATTAGGTATCCTGCATATGCAAAACGTGCCCCTTCTCTCTTCAATTTAATGATCGCGGGTGATCATGCTGGAATGCCTGTTTACGATAATATTGTTATGGTGTTAGAAAAGCCAGTTAAGCAGACCAGCCCAATCGCTTTTAAATATCCAACTGGAAATGTTTATCACTTACCAGTCGAGCTGGAAAAACAAATTTAATAAGACTATGCCATGAAGATTGTTTTCAGAGTGGATGCCTCAGTTGCAATTGGCACAGGTCATGTCATGAGGTGTCTAGCTCTTGCTGAAACACTTGCTTCAAATGGGGCTGAAGTGAGTTTTATCTCTCGCAATCATCAGGGAAATCTGAACTCGTGTATTATTGCCAAAAATTTTAAAACCTTTGAGCTACCCATATCTCTTCATCAGCAATCATTTGATGAGATAAATCATTATTCCAATTGGTTGGGTTCAGCTTGGCAGCATGATGCAGATGAGACCACGGCAATATTGAAACAAATTAGTGCTGATTACATTATTGTAGATCATTACGCTTTAGATTCCCGTTGGGAAAAAATGATACAAAAATATTGTAAGAATATTGTAGTTATTGATGATCTAGCAAATCGTGACCATGACTGTCATATATTGATAGATCAGACAATTGGGAGAGTCAAAAAAGATTATACCAATCTTGTACCTGTATCATGTTCTCTTTTACTGGGTGTGGATTATGCTTTGTTGCGTCGAGAGTTTGCTATCTGGAGAGATTATAGCCTGTCACGTCGCCATAGCCCCGCTCTAAAAAATATACTTGTTTCGCTCGGAGGTGTAGATAAGAACAATATAACTGTCGAAATTATGGAAGCCCTCGATAAGCTTAATCTACCAATTGATATGCTTACGATAGTCATGGGCAAACATGCCCCACATACATCTGCAGTTGCAAATTTATCAAAGAAGATGAGTTTTAAAACTACCATTCTTATAGGTGTTGAGAATATGGCAGAACTAATGGCAAAAAGTGATCTTGTAATTGGAGCAGCGGGGTCAAGTTCTTGGGAAAGAAGTTGTCTCGGAGTACCATCCATTGCCTTAGTAATCGCGGATAATCAACAAAATCTTGGTGAACAATTATCTATAAATAATATGGCTATGGTGTTATCGCCACCAATAAACCATAACATGGGAAAAATTTTTGCTGAGCTAAACAATGATAAATTGAAAGATTTGTCCTCATACCCTTCTAAAATTGTAGATGGGCGAGGGTGTGAGCGTGTTGTAAACAAATTATTTGAGCTTAGATGAAATATAAACTTAGGAAGATGGACTTCGAAGATCTAAATAAGGTTTTGGAATGGAGAAACCATGACGACATCAGAAGCTATATGTTTAACCAAGAGAAAATAGCTAGCACTGAACATGTCAAGTGGTTTGAAAATAATTGTAATAGTCAACTTCAATACATGTATATATGCGAAGCTCAGGGTGTGCCGATGGGCTTTGTTCAGTTAAAGCGCAAAAATATTGATACTTCTGTCTATGAATGGGGGTTTTATACGAGTCCTGATGCGGAAAAAGGAACTGGTACAGTAATGCTGAAGTTAGCTATTAAAGTAGCCTTTTCAGAATTGAAAGCACACAAAATTTATGCTGAGGTATTAGCTTTTAATGAACGTTCAGTTAAATTACATCAGCATTTAGGGTTTACACAGGAAGGTCATCTTAGAGAGCATCATCTGGTGGATGAGACTTATCATGATGTTTTATGTTTTGGTTTGCTTAGTTCTTAGCTAAGTATCATATAGTTTTAGGAGCACATCTTGACGAAAACATTTGTAATTAATGGAAGAAAGATTGACACATCCGAGCCACCCTATGTTATTGCAGAGCTCTCTGCTAACCACAATGGTTCTATAAAAAGAGCAAAAGAAATCATCTCGTCAGCAAAAAAAAGCGGAGCTGACGCTGTAAAAATACAAACATATCGCCCGGAGATTATTACACTGAAAAGTAACGCTCCTGACTTCAGAATAGATGAAGGTTTATGGGCTGGAAAGTCTCTCTTTGAATTGTATGAATCCGCATTTCTTCCTTGGGAGTGGCATGCTAATTTGTTTGAATATGCAAAAGAAATTGGTATTACCATTTTTAGTTCTCCCTTTGATAACTCTGCTGTAGATTTATTGGAAGATTTAAATGCACCAGCTTATAAAATTGCTTCATTTGAAGCTATTGACTTAGAGCTTATAAAGTATGTGGCATCTACAAGAAAGCCTCTAATAATTTCTACAGGCATGGCTGATTTTGATGAAATTAGAGAGGCACTCGAAGCTGCTCATGAGGCAGGAGCTAGCAGTGTTGCCCTTCTACATTGTGTTAGTGGCTATCCAGCACCTGCAGAAGACTATAATCTCAAAACTATTACTGATATGAAAAAACAGTTTGGAGTGCCTGTGGGAATATCCGATCATACACTGGATAATGCCACTGCGATTGCTGCCGTGGCACTGGGAGCAACTATCATAGAAAAGCATGTTACGCTTGATAGACAGGGAGGTGGGCCAGATGATACGTTTTCATTGGAACCGCAGGAGCTATCTGTACTGTGTAGAGATGCAAGAACAGCATGGTCTGCATTGGGTCGGGTTAGTTATGAAAAGAAACCAAGCGAGCTAGGGAATATAAAGTTTAGACGTTCTTTATATTTTGTGGGTGAGCTAAAAGCAGGGCAGCTCATAGAGCCAGAACATATTAGAAGTATTCGCCCAGGATTTGGTCTTGCACCTAAGCATTACTCGGAGGTTATTGGTAAGAAAGTAAAACGTCAAGTTGTTAGAGGTGATAGGGTTAGCTGGGATATATTAACTGAATAGAATCAATCAGGGGCTTTGAGGAAAAAATTAGTGAAACTGCCTAAAGTTTTGAAAAAAGTACAGGATAAAGTGGTTGAATGGTGTTACCGATTTATGATGACAGATGCTCAGAAAAAAGTAGAGCAAGAGGTCACTCAAGCTGTTTATAAGTTTGCTGAAGATCGGGCTGAAATTGTTGATATTGTTAAAAAAAAGGGGTTCGTAATACTGCATGATGCGTTATCAATGAATACGATTTCAGAAATAAAAAAAGAATTCCGTAAGATAATTGCAGAAGATTTGGAAAAATTTTCCTCTGTTGATCGTCATGATGGCGCAACATGCATCAGAATCAAACCATTCCTGACATTGGCAAACTCAAAAAAGTATCCATCAATATCAGCATTTTACTTTACCCCTGTGCTTAAAAAAATAACAGAATCATTCTATAAACCTAATCGAAATATAGAATATGTATCTGAAATTTTTGTTCATGAAACGCCGGAAACTGATGACCCATTAAGTAATGCCGCTCATTGGGATAGAGCTCAGACGCTCAAATTTTGGATATATGTTGATGATTTGCCTGCTGAAGCGGGACCAATGCTCATTGACCCAGATAGTGTAGAATACAATAAAAACACAAGAGTTCATGCACTGAATAGTGGAAGAAAGCTAGTTGGTGGTGTTGATAATTTGGCTGATGCAGATGCTGCTCACATGGTTGCGCTAACAGCTAATCAAGGCAGCATTTTGATTCATGATACTGATGCGTCACATGGCTCAAGCACGGTAAAACCCGGTTTCACCAGGAGGATTATTCGGGGACATTGTCGTGAGAAATAAAAATCAAGAGTTATAGCCCCAAATGACAATCCATAATGGATACGAGGATAGTCATTCCAGAAAAGAAAAGCTAACGAAATTGATTACTTCTCTTTTTGACTTACTTGAGAGCGATTCACCAGAGTTTTTACACTACGGTAGTGTCTCTCTACGTGGAGCTCTCGAACGCTATTTTTACTTTGATAGTATTTTACATCCGCAACGGATAAATAAGCTTCTATTGGCGTGCTCAAAAAAAGTAAACTTCGACTTAAAGCCTTCCCATTCAGATCTTTTAGAAGAATATTATTGTCGGTATGGCAATTTGGACTTCAAAAGTAGGACTGCGATTGAGTTCATTAATTGGGCTCGAATCATTAAAGACCTGCTAAAACAGATTCCAATGGTTTCTTTGAATCAAATTTCAGTTCAAAAAAAACAGTTAGATGATTCAAATCTAAAAG